>Ga0210129_1000349_pt1 | contig 11596 bp, 11 predicted proteins | sample WestPond_Cattail_2_FD_185582 | JGI IMG/M metagenome (GOLD analysis project Ga0210129, IMG submission 185582) | Wetland microbial communities from the San Francisco Bay, California, USA, that impact long-term carbon sequestration -... | ecosystem: Environmental > Aquatic > Marine > Wetlands ... | reverse complement strand
ATTAATGTCTTTATCAAAGCTTACAATAAAATACCCGTTTGTCTGGGCTTCCACTTCGCGCTCGAGCTTTCCACCGGTGAACAGAAATGCCACTATGCTTTTTACCGTCGTATCGCTGCGTTGTGTTCCACTGATGTCTGCCAAGTACGGCTTTATTGTAAACATCATGCAATTTGAGTCATCGCTATAGATGCATGAAGTAAACCACATTGCCGATAACAGTGATATACTTAACATTTTCAATATATAACCCTGTCGTTTCAACTTCTTATTATTTGCCTTTCATGTTTAACGCATTAATTACAACCGCAGCCTGAGGAACACCTGTCGTTTGTGCCAACTCCAGGTAAAACTCCGCTATTGTGCGGTTACCTTCCAAAATGTTCAGCACCGCCATGTTCTGGAACGCGCGCGGGTCAGCTTGCCATCGTACAAGGTATTTTCGTGCCTGAGATACCTCACCTCTTAACATAGCTACGGCCGCAGCATTTATATTCGCTTCGGGATTGTCGGGAAAGAGGCAAGCTGACAAGTCTATGATGTCGCTAAATTCGCGGCTCCCCAACCCGTAGCTGTCCGCAACCGAATACAGCTCCTTAAGCGTCATGTTGCCGGGGCTGTGTTTCAACATTTGTTTAGCGGCATCGACGCTTAAGTTCCTGTGGTTGAACCTTAAAGTGTATGTTAACCGTTTAACTTCCGGGAATATGTTCGTTTGCATATAATAATAAGGTAAGCCGTTATTCAACTTTTTTATCGCATCTTCACGCCCGTCTACGATCTTGACCGAACGGATAATATCCATCACGGCGTCGCATAGGAGCATGCGAGTTTGAGATACAACAGTAGCGATGCTGTCCCAGTCCTCGCATACCCAGCCTATGTTTATATCGTTTTTATTGGCAGGCATATTGTCCATCAGATATTTCTTAAGCGACAACGCCCTTTTCATGCCGGCCTTCATGTTCTTTTGGTAATCGCCTGCAGGGCAACCATAACTTGTCAGCGACATGCCGGTAAACGTCGTTCCGTATTGTTCGCTAATCGACTTTATCTGTGCATTGAGCTTCTCACTTATATATATGTTCCTGCTCTTTTCATCCATGCTCTCAAGTCCGTCTTTCCCGTCCTTGCCGCTCCATGTTATAACACCTGTCCTGACAATATCCCTGAAATCTTCAGCTGGCGGCGGCAGAAACTGCACCCATTTGCTTATGCCGCTATATGAAACCGAACCGGCATTTACGTTTACGTGCCCGTACGTCTCGTCGTCAGTTGCGCCGTTTACCCCTTTTATCGTGATGCTTACCAGCAAGTGGTCTTCATACATGCGAGCACTATGTCCGTTGCAGTTGCATGTCTCATTGTCGATAAACAAACTGGCTTTGCACATCCAGCTCAAATATGGCGCCGAAGAATCGTATAAGAAGTATCTTACTCCCTGGCTATCGTACTTAAGTACCGCGGCGTCCGTCCGCACGCGATGGAGCAATACGTCGGTACGGTGTTCAGTACGTTCGAGCTTATTCCCGTTGATTATCGTTGAAGGGAAGTGGTAAGAATTGTCCCCTAACTTGATAGCCGGTGTAAACGTCAATGATTCGTTTCCTTTAACGGCTTCGGGTGAGATGTTTACGCGCATGTGGATGCGTAGCACACCATTGTCAAGCATGAATCGTCTGTCGGTAATGGTAATCAGTCCCTTATAAACTGATTGCGACTTGATTGTTATTGGCATAGCAGCCAAACATAGCATGAATACTCCTTCAACGAGCTTCCCGATCATTCCGGTTATTCCGCTTTTACGTTTGTTCATCGACTTGTTATGTATATTATCGTTTATGTCATTCTTCATCACCTTCTCCTCTTTTTTCATTTAATTATATATATTAATGCAACAGACATATTAGTAGGGCCGGCATAGTTTGTCACTATGTCGGCCTCTTTGTATCCGCATGTTCCGCAGCGATAGCGGGAGTATTCGAAATGAACAACTCCCAGGCTGATTTTCGTTTCCACTCCCCAACGCGGAGACAGGACATAGTTATTGCCGAGTGTTATTCCGCCACCATAAAAGAAGCGGCATTGCACGCGCTTCTCGTTAAAACCGAACAGAGGAACTCTTGCGACATTAAAACCACCCGCTATAGCGTTTATGCCGACAAACATTCCGGAGAAAGGCTTGCATCCCCAGAAACGTACTTCTGGTTGAACAGACCAGTTTTTCCACTGCTTGTTAGAAGGGAAAGATATCGGATCGTAAGTACCTTCAATGTCAATGGTGGTATGCGTGTATGTTTTAAATTCCATTCCAAGGTTAGGGATAAGTAGGGCATTATACATCGCATCGTTCTTTATCGCATAGCTTTGTGCATGGCATGATAAAGATGCCAATAGCATTACTGTCACAGGCAACAATATTCCGACATGTTGTAATAACCACTTTAGTACCATCATATTATTCGCTTATATCATCCTATATCATTTATCTCTTGCTATTATTTATCGTTCTATTAGAGAATAGAGCTACATTTTCTAAAAGCGGAGACCTCGATATACATTGTTTTTGGCAACTTTTTACTTTGATTATGTGCCGGAGAGTACATATGGACAAACAAAATTAGAGAAAAACAATTCTAACGTTTGATTTAAACACTGGAAGTCAAATAACAGGCTTTGTCAGTGTGGATAGTCTTATTTTATGATCTGAACGGAAGTGATTAAAATGGTTTATATAAAAATTCGAGGTAATACTCGTAATGGAAGTATCTGTATATAAGATTATTAGCTTCAGTTTTATATGCTTTAAAATATTTTTGTTAAAAACAATAAAAATAGTACGCCTAATTTGAAAGATTTTTAAAACTTTGCATCTTTTCTTTGAATCTGGCGGGCGATTAATTACTTTTGAACAAGTTTAGAGCGCGGGTAAGCGAGAAAGAATGTAATCTGTGTCATTAATATGTAGCTCTATTCTCTAATAGAGAGATTTCTCTCGGATTATCATATTTAAATAATATTTATTAGAATCGAATCTTATCGCTTTTTATCTTCAATCGCTTTCGTTTTTCATCGATTCCAGTTGGTTACTGACATTGTTTTTGGCTATAGCCGCGTCGTTAATCTGTTATATTTGGCAAGTGTTTTTGTATCCATGCTGCCAAGATAGATACGCGTTGTCGTTTCGGATGTATGTCCCAAGCTGCGGCTTATCACTGCTGTCGGTACTCCGCTATTCTGTGCCAGCGTTGCCCAAGTATGGCGGGCGATATATGTCGTAAGCGGTTCTTCCAATCCTAGTTTTTTGCCTATAGTCTTAAGCCGCCTGTTTTGGGTCGCCAAACCGCTGCGGTACTGCCTGTATGCCGTATCAGGATCGTTGCTGTCGATTATTCCGAAAATGTAATTGTCTTCGCTTTCGCCTTCGGCATTGCTCTTGACTTCGGTTTTGCTCTCTACAACTTTATTATTGTTGTAACGCCTGATGATTGCTTTTGCTTCCGGTACCAATGTTACAGTTATCGGCTGGTCTGTCTTGTGGCGTTTGTACATTATTGTACCGTTTTCTATGTCGCTTTCTTTCAAATAAGCAATATCTACGAACGACATGCCTTGCGTATAAAAGCTGAACATAAACAGGTCACGGGCAAAAGCCAACGATTCTTTGCCTTCACTGTCAAATTCCTTGATGCGCTGCATCGTCTGTTTGTCCAACGCCCGTTTGCGTGTTGGGCATGAACGCATGTTGACGTGTTTGAACGGATTGTCGGCGTAGTCCTTGTTCTTGAAGTGATACATCGCTGAAAAGTTTCTCAAGTAGAAATGAATTGTGTTTTCTGTCAGGTTTTTGCCTTTCATATAATCGGCAAAACCTTCGACAAACTCATTGTCCACTTCCTCCATCTTGAGGTCTGACTTGTAAACGGTTGACTGATACTCAATAAGTTTGACACATGTACTTTGGTACTTCTGCGCCATACCGTAACTCCCGTCCTGTTGCTTGTGCTCTACGCACTCAACATTCCACTTGGTTAATGTCACATCCTTTTTGTGAACTGACTCGGCTATATGCCGAACAAATGTTGTAATTCCCATAATTATTTTAATTTTAAAACCTGTTTTAGAATGATTCGTTACCTTTAGATTTAGACAAAGATACTTATTATTGAACTTACCTATAACACAATATTAACACAATATGCGAAAAAAAAATGTATATATTATCCAGTAGACGCTAATTAGTATAGAAATATAACATCGATTTGCAGTTAAGACATAATGTTAAGTAATAAATAAACAGCAGCTGTTTTTGATGATAAATATAAAAATTGCTTTTATCATACATCAATGTTGTATTTTCTTCAAAAAATGTAATATCAACGTTGGATTTTTTTTGTTTTTGCAAAAATTAAAAAGGATGGAAACAGCATTATGAATTAAGTGCACATTACGAGTAAAAGGAATGAATCAATACGGTTTAGCAGTTGATATTAGTATATAAGGTAATTTTTATCGTTACCATTTTAATGATTGTTGAGGCCAGCTTTATCATTTATACATAATCTTTATCCAATATGAGGCATAAGTATTACTTACGCATTGTTTTAGCCGCTATAGTTGCCTTCGCCGTGTCTTATATAAAGGCCTGACACGATTTGCCATGTGGGCCTTTCACCGACCTGGCTAAATTAAACTTAGTCACCTATATCTACGCAAGAATGCGTTTATATTCATTTTAAAATGGTTACGGTATTACGCATCAGCATGTACTCAAAATTGAGTTGATTTTTAGAACCTTAACGGCAGCACGAAATTGTACTCTCGTAATAAGATAATTCAAAAACGGAATCTTGTGATAATAAGGTCCATTAATAAAAAGATTATACTTTGAACGCCACCAATGTAAGGTCATCGTTATTAACGATATCCTTACGATTGAGCCTTGATTTACAGTAGGATACATTCTTAATATATAAAGACTTACAAATATCCGCCGAACAAAATAATTTTTGTTCACTTGTTCCAGCGACTCTAACTTTACCCAAAGTGTCATTTTTGAAAATCTTTATTTCTTCCATATCAATTTAATTTAAATATGAGGAGAATCCAAAATTGGACGCTCATATATGTTGAATTTATCATATCGTAATTTCGGATATGTAAAATCAAACCGAAGGGGATAATTCGCCGTATCGGAAATATAAAAGCCGAACGGTAAAATTACCACCTTCGGTTGATACCCAGAAGAATGAGTATGGTAAAGAACGTAATACCGTCCTTTAAGCCGAAATTGCAAAAAAGCGGCTTCGCAGATTATGAGATCAAAGCCAAAGTCGGAAAAGCAACAATGTAATAATTAACTTGTAAGGTACAGATAATTACCTATGGCCATTTTTGTACACTGCAAAATAAGCTCATTATGAAATAACGTTATAACGTTATATGTCATTTGTTTGTCATTATATTCCTGATTAAGTGTTTTCTATTTATGTCTTGGAGTTGCCCCCAGTTTCCTCATCATCAATTTTTATTGCTCCATTATATTATAACTCTCTTTTCTTATTCTAATTTTTAAACATGCCCATAATTCACTGCTGAAATTCTGCAATGAAATAAAGTTTTTCAATAAAATTATATGGCAATTTCCACAAATTAACTGCAACATTAATATAACTTTTCTTTAAATCTATGATTATAGATGTCCGATGAACTGAAACGTAAAAGAAAAGCATTATATGAAATATTAAGAAATTATTCCAATAAAACGTTTTCTACTAGTGTTTCAGAGAAGATATTAGTTATTACAAATAAAAGCTTAAGAATATTCATTACCTTTATGTTTAAATCTATTTTTGAATAAAGTTTTAATCGTCTGATTAGATTAAATGGCTTACGTTTCAATTGTCCTTGATAATTCCTGATAAAATCATCTACAGCTTCCAATACTCTAGCTGAATTTTTCCCATCACGATGACGTTCATGCATCAATGTATAATCATGAGCGTTATCCATAAGTTTTGGAGGACGGGATAAGGCTTTTTCAATTGCCGGTTCTATATCTTTGGTTCGTAATACATTTATCAGGAAATCACCCGGATGCGTATTCCTATATGTAACTACAGGCTTGTTCAACATCATATATTCAACAATAATCGAGGAACTGTCGCAAAGAAGCACGTCACTGTCTTTGAATGTATCTAATCCTTTGTTTATTCGCCTGAATTCAATATTGTTATGTCTTTCGGCCAATGCCTCATAATGGTCTAATAATGCAGAATCGGTTAATTTGGGATGAAAAGTAATAATCCACTTCCATGGCCTGTTTAAAGAAATTTGTTCTATAACAGGCTCCATTTCCCATACAGATGATATTCCTTTCGAAAAAGTTGGTGCATAAAGAATGGTTGGGCATGGCCTAGTGCTTTTGACAGATACATGATTATAAAAACTATCCACCTTGCACCACCCTGTCTCATAAATTTTAAAATAACCATATTTCTTTTCCAAATATTTGAAATACGGTGTACTGCTTTCTCCTTGTGTACAATAAATATCAAACCATCCTCTAATCTTAAAATGGTCGTCTACCTTTTCTATTCGTTTGTGCATAGGATACCCATGGAAAACTTCGACTTTTACTCCCGGGAAAAAATCATACACCCAATTGCCGGGTGAAAAAACAGCTATAGGATTAAATCGCATCACTTCTTCCAAAGTGTTTAATCGTAACTCATCATTATGAAGTAAATCTTCACATGTATCTTCAAGATACCAAGCAGCCACACAATTCCTTTTGTTTATTTCTTCTTCTAAAGGTCGAAGAATGGAATAGGCATAACTATGTGACACAAAAAGCAGATAATGTTTTGTGGTCATTCGATTCATTTTTATGTAATTGCAAATATAATCAAAAGTTATAATAATGATCAATGTTTTTTCAACTAACACCAAAAATACTATGGATGTTATCAATTAGTATATGTAAGCATAATATAAAAGCGAATGTATTACCCCTACATCAATATTGTATTTTCGGTAAAAAATGTAATATCGGTATTCAATAATTAGGTATTTTTGTAAAAATTGAAACGCAATGAAAACAGCATTAAGAATAAAGGAAATATTCAAAGATAAGGAAATGGCACAACTAGACTTGGCTCTTGAATTAGGCGTGAGTGAAAACGCTATATCCGATATGCTTAAAAGAGGGTAATATGAATATTGAGAATTTGTCCGAAATAGCCGAAATACTTAATGTAAAGGTAAGAGACTTATTTGATTATAGCGAATTACAGCAAGGTAAAAGCAACTGATTATATGATGAGAGTTTATGTAGAACGGGGGAACGGGGTTTTATTGCAATAAAGAATAAGCTTTCACTTTTTAAATTATAATTTTTTATTAATTGGGGGAAATCTATAAACGTAATGATTCAATATATGGAAGATAAAAAATATTACATTACAGAAACATGAAAGACTATCCATATTATTTATGTCATTTTCTTAATATGGAAACTCATAATGATTATTTGCTATTGAATGATATTTGTACCTAAATATATGGTAACCTGAAAATTTCGTAAACTATATTTGATTCGTGCAATATTCTAAAAAATTGTACCAATCATCCAGATGAAACCGGCAAGATAATCAAAATGCTTATCAAGTATCTCCTTTTTAACTAATTATCCAGATAAAGATATTTGTTCTGTATTATAAAATTATTTATTTGCTTTTCGCAAAATTTCAAATTTTTCTCACATTATAAACGCCATAAATAGATATTCGCATCAACAATATTGAACATGTATTTGAAGGGGTAAAAGGTAAGGTTAAAACCAGAATGAAATATAATGATGGAGACATCAGTCCGGTTTTTCCATATTTGACGAATGCAGACGGTACAATCTCTAAGATGAGGTATACTATTTTTATTCGTTTGTCATTGGATAAAAAATGCCTGCTTGTTTTTTTTAAGATAGAGGGATACAAAGACAGGCGTAAAGAAGAATGCAAGATGTATAAACCTGATACACTTGAAGATTTCAGCCAATATAGTTGTCACGTGCCATATTTGAAACTAGAGAGTGGCAATTTGGCTTTATGTATGTTGAATGAGTTGAATCGAGGCCATGACTCATTGTATAATGTGCTAGCAATGAAGATAAATAGAAATTTGTTACAGCGGAAAAAGTAATTGACTAAAACGGCAATGAAGAAGAGGATGACACACCATTGTCGGTGATGAAGCGTTCAGATGACCGTTTTCCTTATTTGCTTTAAGATCGTTTGATAAATTAGGCACATTGAAAACATTCTGTTGAAATCATTGTACGACAAGCGTACATGCATTAGGATAAACAAAAAAACGAAAGTAAAAGATAAATATAAAAGATCATCATCATTCCTCTATGGAAAGCCTAAAATTTATATCTTTGTGAATAAAAAACGACAATAAAACGAATATGGAGAAAATTATATTACGGTTTTAAAACATCAATTTTTTAAATTATAATAATTATGAAAATTACAACAATTGTCCGGCACATCACCGCATCGGTTCACAAGAAAGGGTTCACCCTTACAAATTGGAACACCAAGTGTGTTGAGCACAAACAACAGGACGGCAACTACGGCATGGCACAAAAGTACCGTAGCACCTGCCTCAAGCTGGCAGAGTACATGTCAGCCGTCTCCAAAACGAACCTCAAGATGGAGGAAGTGGATTACGAATTCGTTGAAGGCTTCGCCGAGTACATGAAAGGCGAAGGCCTGAAGGAAAACACGATCCGTTTCTACCTGAGGAACTTCTCAGCGATGTACCACCAGTGCAACAGGGACTACACCGACAACCCCTTCAAACATGTGAACATGCGTTCATGTCCGACGCGCAAGCGGGCTTTCGACAAACAGGCGATGCAGCGCATCAGGCAGTTTGACGCACAAGGCAAAGAGAGCCTGGCATTCTCCCGCGACCTCTTCCTGTTCAGCTTCTACACCCAGGGCATGTCATTCGTCGACGTAGCCTGCCTGAGGAAGGGCGACATAAAAGGCAATACGATAATGTATAAGCGCCGCAAGACAGGCCAGCCGATAACCGTTACGTTGTTGCCGGAGGCAAAAGAGATCATCCGCCGTTACAGGTGCAAAGGCATATACGTCTTTCCGATAATAAAGAGTGAAAAACGGTCGGAAGCCTACCGTCAATACCGCAACGGTCTGGCAACACAGAACAGGAGGTTAAAAAAGATAGGCCTAAAGCTGGGTTTGGAAGAACCGTTGACGACATACATAGCGCGCCACACATGGGCGACGCTTGCCCAGAACAGCGGAGTGCCGACATCGGTTATAAGCCGCAGCCTGGGCCACACCTCGGAAACGACGACGCGCATCTATCTAGGCAGCATGGACACGAAAATACTTGCAAAGTACAACCGTATAGCCACGCGGCTATAAGCCAAAAACGAAATTATAAGGAAAAAAATGAATTGAAATATGAAGCTGTCAAAAGGATCTCTCTATTAGGTAATAGAGCTGCATATTGCCACATAGACTGAATTACCGTCGCTTTAAACGACTTCAAAAGTACTCAATCGCCTGCCGGATTCAAAGGAATTTATATATCTTTTAAACTTCTTTTTGAATTGACATAGGAAATTATCTTTTTTTATGAATTCATTCTAAAACTTAAAAGAAAACGGCCAACTATCTTATAACCAACGCTTTAATACCGTTTCATCCGTTTCCTACACATATATTTTTCGACAAATAGCCTCTCATTGTTTAATTACATGAATAAGACTTCCGCGCGAAAGAAGCGATGAATCACCTCCCGTGCCGATATACAATAATAAATTATGCAAACAGTGCAAAACAGTTTGTTCAGATGGCAATGTGCCTGTAAACGGCACGTGAACGTCGCCAAAAACGAAGCCTTTTTCATAATTCAGCTATCAAAAACGCAGCTCTATTACCTAATAGAACGATAAAAATAAGAGTTATGATGATCGGACAATATGATGAAGACAAGTAGTCAAGAAAATAGGCGATAATATATAGCGATGGGAAGAAGTATAAGTTTTAATTCTTTACATACAAGGTTCTTTGCAGTATTATATATGCTGTTGGCGTCAACCTTATGCCGTGCCCAAAGCTTGGCAGTGAAGAACGATGCGCTGTATGACGCCCTGCTTATCCCTAACCTGGGAATGGAAGTCAGAGCAGGCAAGCATACCACCGTTGATGTGGAAGGTACATACGACCCGTTATCGTTTTCCTCGGAAAGGAAGTGGAAGAATTGGTCGTTATGCCCTGAAGTGCGTTTTTGGGGGTGCCACCCCTTTTCCGGGATGTTTGTCGGTATTAACGCCCTATGTGGCGGCTTCAACGTGTCACGCATGGATGTCTTCGGCTTAAAAGGAAAACGGGCCCAGTGCCGCCTATTTTATGGCGGCGGGTTGACACTTGGCAACCATTACGTAATATCTCCATGTTGGGGATTGGAAGCGAAAGCAAACGTCGGATTCGTGCATATGCCATACTCCCGTTACCGGTGCGGCACATGCGGTTATAAGGAAAAGAACGTTACGACCAACTATATAGGTCCGACGAACATCTCAATCTCTTTGATATATATAATAAAATAAACATAAACGACAATATATAATATATAACAGTCCGATGAACAAATATAAAAATATAATCACGACAAGGTTCAATCACCTTACGGCAGGTTGCACAATCATGCTGTGCATGCTTGCCACGGCTTTTTCATCAAAAGCACAATCGGTGTATATGGGCAGGTTTTCGATAAGCGACGTCAGTTTCGTCCATGCCGGCAACATCCTTTATGTACACATGCGCGTAAGCTATATGTCGGGTGCCGTCAAGTCGAACGAATCACTGACGTTCACGCCTGTGTTCAAGTCAGATAATAATATTTTTCGTTTGCCGTCGTCGGTAATATACGGAGAGACGCTTGAACGTACCGAACACCGCATCGACATATTGCAACACCGTATCCGTCAGAATGCAGCCAAAGTGATACACGGCAATACCAAAGGCGTAAGATATTTCATTTATGAAGCATCCGTCCATTATGCCGGTTGGATGAAAAAAGGCTATTTGTACATAGATAATGAGACATGCGACTGCAACGGCCATCGTGCCCGTACGTACGAAGACCGTTTAATGGCAAGCCTGCCTATAAAAACCTCAAGCGGCGAAATGGATAACGATAGCGATAGCAATGAAAACGCCAACCCGTCACAAACGATATCCTACCGTGACATAAGCACATGGGTACGGTTCCTGCCTCCTCCGCAGGAAGATTATCGCGATTTCACACGAACGGGAGTGATAACATTGACAGGCAAAGACAGCATAGGCAAGGCGAATGGGAAGGGCCGTAACGAATATATATGCGAACAGCTTAATGAACGCATAAAGTCGGTAAGTGAGCAGTACGGTACGACATTGGCAGGAGTGGCTGTGACGGTCTACGGCTACCCTATGGGTAATTTCGAAAAGAATATGAAAACAGGCATGAAACAGGCATTGTCGCTGAAACACTACCTGATGAATAACCTGTCGTC
>Ga0210129_1000348_pt1 | contig 11612 bp, 7 predicted proteins | sample WestPond_Cattail_2_FD_185582 | JGI IMG/M metagenome (GOLD analysis project Ga0210129, IMG submission 185582) | Wetland microbial communities from the San Francisco Bay, California, USA, that impact long-term carbon sequestration -... | ecosystem: Environmental > Aquatic > Marine > Wetlands ... | reverse complement strand
AGGCCTTTTTCAATTATGTAGAATTTAGCACTCAACAAAATTTCGAATACTCTCGAAGATTATATTGATTTTATTAATATTAATTGAACCAATTGCTTAATCTCTTCCAATATTTCAGTATCTGCAATCTTAAATAACAACATTTCTAATGCATATGCCGGATACTTTTCTTCATATACTTTTGCTGACATGGCTTTAATAAGATCGCAATATTCAAAATAAGCATACTTTTTATCATAGAATTTAATTTCATCTTTATATTTCAAATGTAAAATTACATTCATGTCATAATTTTTTAAACTCTCGTTTCTGCCGTTCGGGAAAGGGAAAAATTGAGGAATTTTATCTTTTTCCGCCGTATTCAGCAATAACCAGTTTAATGAATAAGTAACCCTTGAATCATAAATGAAATATTTGTTTGGTTCCACAAATGAAGCAATCTTTGATAACGACGATATGGTGCTAAATAACTCATTTGTCAACTGACCTTGGTCTAAATGCTTTTTAAAATCAATAATCTTATCCTTATTCCCTGAATTTTCATTCTTAATTTTAAAATTTCCTATTTTACCCCAAACATTCACAATCCATGAATCCAAATCATAATTGGTGTATGATCCGTTGATTTTACGACTAATAATCTCTCTTAAAGCCAATGTTTTTTTAAACTCATTGTGTTCAAGATTTATAGCTTCTTTTTCGGTAGGATTTAAAAGTGGAATATCTTTTACATTGAAAGGCCACTTATAGTTTTGCTCCTCACCTTTATACTTTCTGATTCTTTCAATTAGTGCTTCCATCGATCAATTACATTTATAATTCAAAAAATATATATAATTTATTTTACTCTTTGTCTTTTAAGAAAAAAATAAGCTATCCAACTTTTATATTACCTGAAATACCTTGCATACATCTATTAAAAGCCTCTTCATCACTTTCATCTCGCCTTTTTTGATTCAAAGTGACCATAAACATTCGACAAACATCTTGCAATGAACAATTCATGCTATTCCAACTCATAGGAAGAGAAGGCACAATGTATTTTTCTATAAATTTTTGTTCCATTTTCTTCATATAAGTTCGATATGGCTGAGGTGGAATATCAAAATGGCAAGCTGCTCTTCTGATCTCATTAAATTCTGATTTCCCATGATCTTCATCACATAAAATAGAAGAATCAAAAGAAAAATAACCACCGTCCTCATCTTTCAAGCTTATATTTTTTGAATTAAAATAGTATCGTTCTATGGCAAGAATCAAATTGCTGAACTGTAATGATTCACCTTGTAATTTTTGTGTCACTTTTACCAAATTATTATAGGTAATGACATTATTTTCAATAAATGAGTTTCGGATGGTGCGCATTTCTTCTGTTGAAAATACTGTAACATACTTCTCTTCTGATAAATATTCTTTTAATTGTTTTACCATGTCTGACTCATTATTTAAGATTATCAGTCTGTCAAATGCATCTATGTTATTAAAAGGAATACTCACATCGTACAACCTTTGATGTGTATGATTATCTTTTATAGGATATAAGATATAACGATCATAAAAATTAGTTACCGAAGTTTTTATTCTATAATTGTTATTGTTAGAATTTGCTGATATTAAATATTTTATGGCTATTTCATATAACAAGGCATCTTCTATCCTAACAGAATTAAGCTTGTTATATAGTTTTCTATATTCCTTTTTATCCTTACCCTCATAGCCTGAATCAAAAGTAGCGGATATATAATAAAAGTCTATCAAATACTTAATGTTGCTATACGTTTTGTATTTATTGTGACCATTAGGTTTCAAATTCAATATATTTCTCTCTCTCATCACATCCATAAAAGTATGCAAGTTGATGTAAACGATATTGCTATCTAGCAGATCTACATAATTTTCAAGTTTATACTTATTCTCTTTATTCGGTAAAGACTGCCTATCAGCCCATTGCTTATAAAGCTGCAATGTGCTCTGATAAAAATCATCTAATGAATTTCCTCTCTCAAATAATAATTTAAAATCATTATTTTCAAAGAATTTCTTCGGCTGAAATAAACGTTGCAAACAATCTTTATATTGTGGTGTATCTCCCAACCCATACATCCATTTCATAAATATTTTATATTCGTCACGAGTCACATTGAAATGTTTATGATTTTTACCGTCACTTGATTCGGCCACTTGCTCACGAAAAATGTCGGCAAAAAACATTCTGTTCCATGCCTCCCACACAAAAACCAACTTATAACTTTTACCTTTGTTTTTCTTGTCAAAATATTCTAAATAATGGCCCTTTTCAGCTTGTTTCCGCAAGCTTGTATATCTTTTGCCTTGTTCCTCTGTCTTATCTATCAAATCATAGAATGATGCTTTTGCTGACAGCGAATTATCTGATTCAGCAGGCAAATAATGATTTAACAATCGCTTGGGTAACAACTTCTTCATTTCTTTTTTACGTTCGGCAGACAGTGACACATCGCTGTTCAACTCCTTATTGTATTCGTCTAACTTATCATGGCGCACTTCATCATAACGGGTTATCAAATCTCTGAAAGAAATTTCTTCATCATGAAACAGTGCATGCTCCAACAAATAAACCATAAGCGAACGCTGAATCACATAAAAGGTGCCCAATCCGTTCAATTTATCCCTATCAATTGCGTTTATAGACTGTTCTTCTTTTGGAATAAAAACTTGTATGGCATTATTTTCAAAAACAAACGGCATTCCTGAATGATTCTTGACAAGATCCTGATAAGTGACAAACTCAGTGACTCGCCCATGTTTCATTCTTATTCTATCATATTGTTTCTTATTTAATTCTTTCTTTGCTTCATTAAAAAAATCAACTTGCTCTTTGATGGTTTCAAAACGATAGATTTCAAAAAGAGCATCATCACCAAAATACATCGTTTCAGCCAAATATCTCATGGCAAAGGTCATAAAGCGATCTTGATTTCTGCCATACGAAGAGATGAAAAGATTACTATCTATTCTTTTTGCAATTTTTTCCAGTTCCGCATTTGTGCCGTTGTTCACCAACTCTTTGATTTGCTCTTTGCAAGCTTTAATCTTAGCCTCTTTTTCAGTATCTTCGCGATTAGCCTGTGCAGAACTCCTCAAATCATTTAATTTTTTGCAAACTCCAAGCAATTCCCGACTATTTGAAACGATTTTATTGAATTTCTCTTCTTCGGCACCGGTTAATTCAGCATCGAAATATTCACGCTCCAAGGCTTTTTTTGAATATAAAGAAACAAATAAATGGTACTTTACATAAATAATGAACCGACCGGCCTTTACAGGATTGACAAACATCTTAGGAAACAGCCGTTTGCTCTCCATCGCCACTATGCCGTTTAGCAAATCCTTTACGCGGGTATTTTCAGGATTAAGCAACAAAAAGTCATTCCACACAGTGGGATAATGACTAAGATATTGTATGATATCTCTGAATTTAACCAAAGGCTCTTCTTCATTAGTGACATCTCTACTTGACACTTTTTTTGAATAAAAAGTGAACAAATCTCTTTTTTCAGAAAAGACTTTATCGCTCCTTTTAAAACCTTTGATTCTTGAAATCAACTTTACTGCTTCATGCTTATATAAAAACATCGAGAGAAAAAATAAGCAAGCATAAAATGATAAATATGTGCCTTTATGTGCTGTGAATAGCACATGCGAACCATCCATTACGGGTGAATCTTTATCTACCACAATGTATAAAACGCGCTTTATGGCTTCATCTTTTGAAATATTCAGATTTTTGCCAATAAAAAATTTATCACACAAAAAGGCAACTACATCTTTATCAGTTTCATCATTCTTGCCTTTCGAACAAGTTTGTCTCACAGCCAATTCAAATGCCTCATTTAGGAATGAAGCAAAAACTTCTTCCAAAAGGAGTGTTATTGTTTTTCCATTTTCTTTATATGTGAAATTATCCGATATACTAATTTTATCAAAATTATGAAGATAGTGACTGCAAATATTTCTGATATCTCCTATCAAAAGATCCATATACTTTACTCGTTTATCATCAAATGAGTTGGAACATAAATTCAGAAATCGTGTAGGTATTTTTTCGTCTCTGTCCTTACTGAATTCACATTTAAATGTTGCATTATAATCTATTTTTTTTAAAGCATGCCCTATTGAAAAATAGTATAAACGCGATAATTTGTTTGGGCCATCCACATTATTAGAAATAAAATTCTTTTTAGCCTTTTCAGCAAGAGATCCAATATGTATTTTTTCATTAAAGAAAATTTCAAAAGGATTATTTTTTGATACCATTGTTGTGTCTTCTTCCATATTGACAAAATTAATGAATTACATCTTCAAATGTACAAATTTTATCGTTAACAGCAATGTATTTTGATCATTTTTACTACAAAATAGGCTTTTATTTAGTGAACATGAACTCTATTTCTTTCTACTCAAAAAATGAGCAAAAATCACTAAAAAGGAAAAGCAAAGGTTCATTTTTTTGATGACAAACCTTTGCTTTATCCTCATTCATAAATGCTTTCCAACGATTCTGTTGTTTTCACCTTACAAATATAAGGCATTTACAACTCTTTCAGAGAATTATACTCTACTGTTGTGTTGTTTTCACCTTACAAATATAAGGCATTTACAACACACCGGCAGCAGTATCATCGGTGGTTTTGTTGTTTTCACCTTACAAATATAAGGCATTTACAACATTAGAATAATTAATCGCGGTGCGCTGGAGTTGTTTTCACCTTACAAATATAAGGCATTTACAACCGAGATTGTGACTTTATTTATAAGGTAGGGTTGTTTTCACCTTACAAATATAAGGCATTTACAACCGTAAATCTATACACCGACACGATAGTATGTTGTTTTCACCTTACAAATATAAGGCATTTACAACCTTCAAACAAAGTTTGATTACATCGAAAGGTTGTTTTCACCTTACAAATATAAGGCATTTACAACTGCGTTTTGCGAACTTGCATGGTGCGAACTGTTGTTTTCACCTTACAAATATAAGGCATTTACAACGATTTTTCAATAGCTATTAATCTCTTAACAGTTGTTTTCACCTTACAAATATAAGGCATTTACAACACGATGTCAAAGCCAAACGATGAGTATTAGTTGTTTTCACCTTACAAATATAAGGCATTTACAACAAATACAAGGAATATATAGATTCTCTTATAGTTGTTTTCACCTTACAAATATAAGGCATTTGCAACTGGAAAATGAAATTAAAAAAATGAGAGAAAGTTTTTCCTTATAACGTTCTGCCTTTCAACATTACCAACATCCGGAACGTACAAAACCTGATGACAAACCTTAAAAGATGCAGGGAGTCATTCTCATTGATTCTTCAGGCAATCTAACGCTTCTTTTACAGAAACAAATTGATAGCCTTTTTTCTCCAGCACCTTTATGAGTTTTGGCAAATAAGTATAGAATTTATCCGTTCTTTTATCGTCGGTTCCGAGATGTATCAGCAGGAATGTGCCGTTAAGCCCGTGAGGGTCTTTTTTCTCATAGCTCAGTATGCGGTTGAAAATGTCTTTGCTGCTGCGATAACTTTTCATATCCGGCGTCGTGTAGTCTGCATTGCTGCCTATTCCGTAGGTGAAATTGATAATCTGAAGTCCCAACTGTTTTGCCCATGATGCCACGGTGCGGTTATAATATTCGTATGGCGGTATGAAATAGGGTGCATCGCTTTTCTCTATCCCGAATTGACGCATAAGGGAATAGCTTTTCATCATGTCTTTATCGAATGTTTCACGGTCAATCAAAAGAGAATCCCGGTTCTCCCAAGGAGAATAAAGCAAATGCCCGTAGCTGTGGCTGCCTACATAATGTCCGTCTGCAACGAGCTGTTTTATGACATTTGGAAATTTTTCGTAAAACTCTCCCGTGAAGAAGAAACTGCCGTGAATACGGTTCTTTTTCAGTGTGCTTATTATCGCCTCCGCTCCGTCTGCCTTGTCGGCTGCCGTGAACACTATGCATATTCTCTTTTTTGACTTATCGGTGCGAACGATTCCACCTTCGTCATAAATGTTTTTGTCCTCTGCTGCATTAATCTGTTCCCTACCCTCTTTTTGATAAGTTGAAAGCGGAAAGGTAAGCGATGCCGTTCCGTCCATAGTCGGTTCGTTGGTGGAATAGTCGTGCATGCTGTCGTGATAAACCATTGTTCCGGGTTGAAACTCTTCATAATTGTGTCCTCCCTCTGTGTTTACGCCTTTCAGACTGTGAAATATTGTGGCGTATACCGGACCGTCAACCAATCCTCCGGTGGGTATTGCAACTTTCTCGTATACCAATGAAGAATGAGGTTGATGAGGATATTCTCCGCTTAAAGGCAATTCGATAATCATGCTCGTCCCCCACGGATTGCAACCGAACAGCCAATCACGAAGCGAACCTTCCATTTCTTCGTATGTGCGGTCGCCTGTCAATTGTCTGTATAGAATACATTGAGTCAGCATGGCTGTAGTCAGATTATTTGAGCACCATACAGTGGGAATACCAAATAAGAAAGGTGTATCTTTTGCTTTTTCGTAAGTACGTTCAATGCCTGCACGCAAATTACGGATAAATTCTTTCGATACCCTGGCATTGTTTGAACAAGCTAATTGGTAGTGTCCCATATTCATGAAAGGATACCATTGATAGTGGCGCGCGCTGTCGGCACCCATCCACGGAGTTGTCGGCTCCATTCTTCCGTATTCTAAGGCTTGTTGCAGATATTTCTCTTCACCTGTTTTATGGTACAGTTCCATAGCCCCGAGCTCCATGTCGTCAGTCCAATTGGTTTCCTCATAAATATAAGGAGAAGCCACCGATACCGTTTGGCAATATCCTGGTTGGTCGATGCCTTGCTGATATGCGTCGGCAGCCTTTGCACCAATGATCTTTGCAAAATCGGGATAGAAAGGTTTTAGCAGTTGCGAGCCTAAGGCAAAGTCGGAAGTGAATTTACCTGCGATGTTTGCCACGCCTGTTGTAGTGTTCATGAATTTACCGCGTTGCTGAGGCTTGCCTGTGCAGAAGTATGCCGGACGCCCGTTGTTCGGTCCGTATCCGTAGTTGGCTTTGTCGTCATGAGGCAGTCTCATGCCGATATGGTCGCGGTCGTCAGCCACTTGATGATACATTTCTCCTTTTTGCGGATTCATCCGGTTCAGCCAATCCATGCCCCAATGTATCTCGTCGATGATGTCCGGTATGCCGTTTGCTCCCGATTGACCGTTAGCCTGATAATAGTCTCCGAAAGCCTCCGGATTCTGTTGATAGGCAAACATCATTTGGTATATGGCGTTTGTCGAAGTGGTGACATATTTCATGCAATCCGATGCATCGTGCCAGCCGCCGCGTACATCAATATATTGTCCTGTTTTGGTAGGGTGATACATGATATATCCGTCTTTCGTGTGGCAACTGTCTTTCAGAACCGGATTATAACCGCATTGTTGTTCGCGCATATAGTTCAGCACGTAGTCGGCAGTACCGTTGTATACATTTCCATTGATAGGAAAATATTGAGATGTTGCTCCCCCAACCTTTATATAATAAGTTCCGTTTTGCGTAAAATTGCTGAAGTTCAAGCGAAAAGTAGATTTCATTTGTCCCAATGCACCTGTGGCTTTAATGTTATCGGATGAGGATGTGTATGCTACTTTTCCAGTAAAAGCATCAACTAATTCAAAATAATTGATTTGTTCCGGTTCTTCGCTCATCAACACTGCCACTTTGGTCGACTTAGGCAAATAACCGAGTTGGTTGATACGTATCCACACGCCAGCATTTGCAGGTAACACGCTGAGCAGTAATGAAATAATAGAAATGATATATGATGCTTTCATAATAGTAGATAATTATTAATCGCAATCATGTTCGTTATTGTATTCATGCCATTATTTGTTTTATGGCAAATATAGCAAATATGCAATTCCGATGTCGTTTAATGATATAATTTTATCATTGAAACGACATCGGCAATTGCTTTCTTACCACACATTGGCAAAAGTATGTGTTTTATTATTTATGACAATCCTCATTATCATGATGATGATTGCAAGTGTTGTTCCCTGTTTGTAAAGTACCTGCCAATAAATCGTCTACCAATTCTTTTGGAGTTTTCACAGGAGCACCTATATGTAATGTTATTTCCTGTTGATTGAACAATATTTTAGCTCTTTCACCCAATCCTCCACAAATTACATCTGTGGCACCTTGTTGTTTTACCCACGCAGGATATAATCCCGGTTCATGAGCCGGAGGTACAATTTCCGTCGTTTTTGTTATCTTATCGTTCTCCACATCAACGAAACTAAAACTTTGACAGTGTCCGAAATGAGCACACAGCACATTGTTTTCTACAGGTATTGCTATTCTTTTTTGCATAATTCTTGTTTTTTAATGGTTCAATAATTCTATTATTTTTTTTATTGTTATATCTTTTTTTAATGCAATCATTTGTATATAAGCTTCTATCATTAAAGATTTAATTTTGAAACCGAATTCTTCGGAGATGACTTTTTTTATGTTTAAAGATTCCATTAAACTGACTGATGCCGGTCCTGCCCCTTCTTCAACCTCTTTATTAGGATTGGGAATGAAACTTATTTCTTTATTTTCCGTATCATAAATTGCAAAATAAGAGCAACGTCCGAAACGAGAATCCAATTTGTCATCACACGAATTTCCGGTACTTGTAATTGCTATTTTCATGATTATTCTATTATTATCATTTCTTATGGTTTCTGTTTTTGCATCTGCCTTTTCCACAAGGTCTCATTGTTGTTAAGCCTTCTTCGTGCGGATTCGGTATATATTCAGATATGTTTTCAGCACCACATAAAGGACATGTTTTTGGATTATCTCCGTTTTCTTTACTGAAAACGCATTCGCAATTTCCACAAAAGAGCCAATCATTGTCATATTCTATTTTTCCACCTTCAATAATAATCTTTCGTCCTTCAACAAAAGCGATGGCTATTTTTTCTCTGGCTGATAAATATATACGTGTAAAAGTCGGGCGTGAGACTTGCATGATGGCTGCCGCTTCACATTGGTTGCATTTTTCATAATCATTCAAACGCAAAGCTTCATATTCTTCACAAAGCAAGAATATAGCTTTTTGTTTACTTGAAGAAATTATGCTGCCGTACGGCTTAAATCCTGATACGGTAGGAAGTTTTGTTATTTTTCTTATTTTTTGTGGGCGAGACATATTTTATTTACATTAAACAGCCGGTATTACTCTGATAATCAGTACTATATAGTACTATTATATCATCTTTTGCGCGCTTGCTTATTGCAAATATAATGAACTATTGTTTATAACAAACGATAAGAGGCAATAATCATTTATATATTAACTATATTTACATTTTTATCTAAATCAATGTCATTAATAACTTAATATATTTATGCCTCAATGCTTTCTGCCATTTGGCCGGCAACTACTTTGGCACGTTCTGTGAAATCCGAAGAGAAACTGTTAGGTACGGCATACTTGCCTATTACATTAGCTTTCATTACTTCTGTCATCATCCTGTCAAACAGACTGAATGCAACGGTGGCATTTTCTTCGGTCGTTCCACCGCAAGTTACCAGTAAATATGTATCCTTACCTGCTATACAAGAAGAACCATTAGGTGTACCGCAATTATGAGTAAGACTAAAGCTTCTGTCGATAAATGTTTTAAATAACGAACAAAAATCATAGCAATATATAGGAGTAGCAAATACAATGATGTCTGTAGCAATCATTCTTTCAAACAATGCGTTTGCATCATCTTTCTGTATGCAACCGGGACCATCATTCCTTTGTGTACATGCCAAACATCCTATGCAATGGTTAATATTATAATCTCTCAACGAGATAATATCAACCTCGTTTCCGTGTGATAATAAATTCTCTTTAAGAAAATCTATCGTTTGAGCCGTATTTCCATGCTTTTTAGGACTACCTAATACTACTGCTACTTTTTTCATTATCTTATTTATTAATGTTTCCACAAACATACGAAGTATATTTATTTGTAAATAAACTCCGTCGTTAATAAATTCTTTTTAGAATATATTTTCAGATTATATCACAATGTTCGGTGGCATTTACTACTTTATATTCTTACCACACTATATTTGTTGCCGTCTTCGTAATGTTCTTTGTGATAGTCCAAGTCCCTTAGTAGGCTCCAAACCTTGCTTTCTTTAACACCTTTCATTGCTTCTTTATCGACAGCTCGCATCTCATCGTACATCTCTCGTGCCGAAAGCTTTATCGTCTTTTCATTACCTATTGGTTTTCTGAACAATGTGTCGAAGACATCAGCTTCTATCGTATTGCGTTGATAAGCAGCGTTATGTGCCATTATTTCATCTTCTTCATCCTCTTCAAACCAATAACGCTTGCCTTGTTCTATTTCTTCTTTTAGTTGAGCGTATATTTGTTCGTGGTCTATCGGCGAACAGTCTATCTTTTTATCAACCTCTATGCAAATGAAACGCCTGCTTCCTGTCGGGTCGGTCAATAGGTCTCTCCTGTTTGAAGTGGCTATGAATGAAGCAGTTCTTGGCAACTCGCTTAAGCCTTGTTGATATGCTTTCTTCGTATTTACACTTGCTATTTGCATAAGATTCTTTAGTGATGCCATGCCTTTTGTCGAGTATTTGTCTATTTCATCCAAGTTTATCAATGCAAACTCAGTCAACTTTTCTTCGGCTCTGGCTGTGGAATTGATGTTTAATCTATCAAGGTAATACGGCTGCAATTCATCAGGCAACAGCAATTTACAGAATGTTGACTTTTGCCTTCCTTGTCTTTTGCTTATTAGTATAGGTGCGACACTGTTGCCGTAAAGCTTGTCTTTTCCCAACCATTGCGCTGTTAGTCCACGCATCCATGTGTGGAAATGTTTTACCCAGAATTCACTCTTTGAAACTCGTTCTGCTAATGGTGTAACACGGTCTTTCCCGTCCCACTTTGGGAGTGATTCTATATAGCCTTTCATTGGGTGATATATATCTATATGTGAGGAGTATGCATGTCTCTTTATATCATTGTCCCAAACATTTACTCCCGATTTGCGCGCTTCTGTGCACATCGCATAAATCACCCTGTCGGTTACCTTTTTGAAAGGTTCATTGCTTCCGCGATGCTTGTATTCCGTTTGACCGGTCACTTCGTTATACCTTAATATGTAGTTGCTTTGCATATACCATTCCAACTTGGTTATTTCAGAGGCTGTTTTCTTTCTGTCTTCAGCTGTAGGTATCGGTGATGGCAGCACTATGTGGTGCGGGTCACGCTCTAATTCACGTTCTGTTGCGGCAATTTGTTTACATGAGGTCTCAGGTTTCAGCAATTCTTGCTGTTCCTTTTTAGGTACATCCACCTTTACAATAGCCACTTGCGGCTTTGCCTGTAGGTCGTTACTCAGGTTAATAGCACGAACACTGCTTGACGTACGGTCGTTATGCTGTTCGTTTTTATTAATCCGTTTCATTTGGGCATCAACGAAACCTGCCATAATAGCCACTCCAATTTCCCGGAGTGTCACGGTAGCCTCTCTTATAATGAGGGCTTCCTCTCTTTTTGA
>Ga0210129_1000347_pt1 | contig 11625 bp, 10 predicted proteins | sample WestPond_Cattail_2_FD_185582 | JGI IMG/M metagenome (GOLD analysis project Ga0210129, IMG submission 185582) | Wetland microbial communities from the San Francisco Bay, California, USA, that impact long-term carbon sequestration -... | ecosystem: Environmental > Aquatic > Marine > Wetlands ... | reverse complement strand
TATGCCGACCCGCGCTATCTGGACGACCCCGAAATCGAAAGCTACCTCAACCAGCTGGGCTACAAGCTGGTCTCGGTCAGTTCCCGTAACCAGCGGGAATTCATTTTTTTCGTGGTCGACGATCCCACCATCAACGCATTTGCCATGCCCGGCGGCAACATTGGCGTCCATACCGGCCTCTTGCTCGCCGCGCAAAATGAATCCGAACTCGCGAGCGTGATCGCGCATGAAATCTCCCATGTCACCCAGGATCACATCGCGCGTCAGATAGCCGCGCAGCAACAAGCCTATTGGCCGTCCATGGCCGCGCTGGCGCTGGCTTTGCTGGCGTCGCGCTCCAATCCCAATGTAGCGGGCGCTGCCATCGCCTCCACCCAGGCCTACTCGATGCAGAACCAGCTCAATTACAGCCGTGATTTCGAGCGCGAAGCTGATCGTTTGGGGTATGAAATGCTGACCCGCGCAGATTTCGATCCGCGCGGCATGAGCAGTTTCTTCAATCGCCTCCAGCGTGCCAGCCGGTTTTATGACAGCAGCGCTCCCGCCTACTTGCGAACCCACCCGCTGACCAGCGACCGTATCGCCGACATGGAATCGCGCAGCGAATCAACCCCCTATCAGCAAGTCCAGGACAGCCTCGACTTCCAACTGGTGCGCGCTCGCCTGCGGGCCCAGGAAAATACCCCGGCCGACGCGGTGCTTGCCGCACGCAGCACCTTGAAGGATAAGCGCTACAGCAATGAGACCGCTGCACGGTATACCCTGGTCGCCGCGCTGCTGCGCGCGCGCCAATTCAAGGAGGCCGAGGCTGAAGTGCAAAAACTCCAGTCCAGCCCGAATAGCGGCAACCCGATGATTCAGCAACTGGCTGCCTACACCGCACTGACTGCCGGCAACCAGCCGCTCGCCTTGCAGCGCTACCAGACAGGCAGCAACGCGTATCCGGGTTACCGGCCATTGCAGTATGGCTATATCAGCGCACTGCTCACGGCCGGCCGCGGCAGCGAAGCGCTGGCACGGGCCGACAAGCAGCTGGCCCTGTACCCGCTCGATCGTCGCCTGTGGCGTCTGGCAGCCGAGGCACATGCCCAACTCGGACAGCGCCTGCTGAGTCACAGCGCCCAGGCCGAGGCGGCCGCATTGAGCGGCAATCTGGTTGCTGCCATCGAGCAGATGACCCTCGGCATCAAGGCTGGCGATGGCACTTTTTACGAAATGTCGGCGGCCGAAGCGCGGCGACGCGAGTGGCAGGCAATAGAAAAGGCCCAGCGCAAGGAGTAGCCGGCGGGGCGCAAACCAAGCAATAGCGCGGCTGGTAAGAATTTACCCTGTGTTTTGGACGTAAAATTTCGTGCGTGGCCTTGCATCGAAAAAACTAATTCCACTATGCTTCGCCTCATCCATTAGTGGATAGCGTTCGCTGCGAAGTGTGACAGTGCGGGGAGCGCTTTCATCAAGATGTCAAAATTAGGAGGATGACTATGCGAAAGTTGCACCAGCTAATAACAGCCTGCGCACTGGGCGCCATCACGCTGACGGGCAGTGCGCTCGCTGCTGAAGCTGCCAAGGAGCCCACCGGCAAACAAATCGCCTACGATCGCAGCAAGGGCAACTGCCTTGCCTGCCACGGCATGCCGACCCAACCTGATGCCGAAGCCACCGGCACGTATGGCCCCCCCCTGATTGCCATGAGCGCTCGCTACCCCGACAAGGCCAAGCTGCGCGCCCAGATCTGGGATGCAACCGCATTCAACCCTGCCTCCTCCATGCCCCCGTTCGGCAAGCACCAGGTGATGACGGAGCAGGAGATCGATAAAGTGACCGAGTTTATTTACGGCCTGTAATTTCCAATTTCAGTAGTAATTGTTCAAACCCAAGGAGAGATGCCAATGAATGCACTTCGTAGAAACGTACTGAAAGGCGCCGCTGGTGCGGGCACCGTGGCCGTCGCTGTGGCCGCCGGACTGTTGAAACCCACCCTGGCCATGGCCGTTGCACCGCGCAGCGCCTTTGACACCAAGAACCTGGCCGATGCCATGAGCGGCTTGGGCAGCGCACCGGCCGATTCAAAGGACATCGTGGTCAAGGCGCCGGACATCGCTGAAAACGGTGCCGTCGTGCCCGTGGAAGTGATCAGCAGCATCCCTGGCACCACCTCGATTGCCATCATCGCCGAAAAGAACACTACCCCGCTGGTTGCGCAATTCGACCTGATGGGTGGAACCGAGGGCTTTATCTCCACCCGTATCAAGATGGGTTCAACCGCGCTGGTCCGTGCGGTGGTCACTGCCGGTGGCAAGAACTACACTACCGCCAAGGAAGTCAAGGTTACGATTGGCGGCTGCGGCGGTTAATCGCCCTCTTTGCCTAGTGTGAATTTTTCAAACTGATCAATATTTAGGAAAGGAAAGCCAAATGGCTGAACCCATGCGTATCCGTGCCACGATGGCTGGCGATGTTGCCGATGTCAAAGTGCTGATGAACCACCCGATGGAAACCGGTCTGCGCAAAGACGCCAAGACCGGTCAACTGGTGCCCGCCCTCTACATCACGACCGTGACCGCCAGCATCAATGGCGCCAGTGTGCTCAATAGCGGCTTCGGCACCGGCATCTCCAAGAACCCCTACCTGGGATTCAAGGTCAAGGGCGCCAAGGCGGGAGACAAGGTCGTAGTCAACTGGACCGACAACAGCGGCGACAAGAACACCGCCGAAGCCACCATCGGCTAAGTCAAGCAGTACACGAGCGGGGCGTCATGCCCCGCTCCCGTTTTATTCATAAGGTTTCTGGAGGACGGCATGAAACAAAAAATCATTACTAATCTGCTGACAGGCATGGTGGGGGTGGGCATCGCCTTGGGCGCAGCCACTGCGCACGCCACACCCGAGGCGGACAGACAGGCGCTCACCAAGTATTTCACGGAAAAGTATCCCAACATCAAGGTTGATGATTACGTCTTCGGCGCGCTGGCATTCGATCCGGACAGCATGTCCCAGTACAAGGCGATCATGGAATTCCCGCCTTATGAAGCTGACATCGACAAGGGCCGCAAACTGTGGGAAACCCCCTTCAAGAACGGCAAGACTTACGCTGACTGCCTGCCCAACGGCGGCAAGCAGATCGCTGGCAATTACCCCATGTTCGACGACGCCAAGGGCAAGGTCGTCACGCTGCACGACGCCATCAACGCCTGCCGCACCGCGAATGGCGAAGAAGCCTACAAGGTCAGTGACATGAAGACCATGGGCCTGCTCACCGCCTACATGCGCACTCTGTCTGACGGCATGCTGATGAACATCAAGGTTGAAGGCCCCAAGGCAACGGAAGCCTATGAGGACGGCAAGAAATCCTTCTTCAGCCGCGCGGGGCAACTGAACTTCGCCTGCTCCAGTTGCCACGTGCAGAACGCCGGCAACCGCCTGCGTTCGGAACTCATCTCGCCCGCAATCGGTCAAGCCGTACACTGGCCGGTGTTCCGTGGCGGCGACAACCTGGTTACCTTGCAGAGTCGTTACGAAGGTTGCTATAAATCGGTGCGTGCGATTTCAGCCCCGCAGGGCGGCGACAAACTGAACAATCTGGAATATTTCCATTCTTCATTGTCCAACGGTCTGCCGATGAAGGCATCGGTTTTCCGCAAGTAAGCAAGCCACTGCAAGAAGAAGCCCGGATATCCGGGCTTCTTTGCATTTATAGTCCGTGCCTCCAGCCATAATGAGCCGGAGCTACTATTTACTTGAAGTGCCCTGAAAATCAACAATACGGCACAGTTTCAAACAACACCACCCGAGGAGAGCCCCATGCACATGAGCCGTCGTGAGTTTCTACAATTGCTGGCTGTCGCCGCTGCGTCCGGCATGGCACTGGACAGCAAGTCCGCCCTGGCCGGCGTAGCACCCGCCAATTTCTACGATGTCCCCCGTCATGGAAACGTTTCCTTCCTGCACATGACCGACTGTCATGCGCAACTGTTGCCCATCTGGTTCCGCGAGCCCAATGTCAATCTGGGCATCGGCGAAGCCTACGGCAAGACCCCTCACCTGGTCGGCGAGTACATGCTGAAGAAATACGGCATCAAGCCCGGCAGCGCCGAAGCCCACGCATTCTCCTATCTCGATTTCGTCGAAGCGGCCAAGGTCTACGGCAAGGTAGGCGGCTTCGCCCATCTGAAAACCCTGGTCGACAAGATGCGCGCGCAGCGTCCCGGCGCCCTGTTGCTCGACGGCGGCGACACCTGGCAAGGCTCGGCCACCTCGCTGTGGACCAATGCCCAGGACATGGTCGACGCCTGTATCGCGCTCGGCGTGGACATCATGACGCCGCACTGGGAAGCCACCTTCGGCGCCAAGCGCGTGATGGAAATCGTCAACAAGGACTTCAAGAAAGCCGGTGTGGATTTCGTCGCGCAGAACATCGTGACCAACGACTTCGGCGATCAGGTGTTCAAGCCCTACACCATGAAGGAAATGAATGGGGTCAAGGTCGCCGTCATCGGCCAGGCCTTCCCCTACACCCCGATCGCCAACCCGCGCTGGATGGTGCCGGACTGGAGCTTCGGCATCCGCGACGACGGCATGCAGAAGTGGGTGGACGATGCGCGTGCCAAGGGCGCCAAAGTCGTGGTCGTACTGTCGCACAACGGCATGGACGTCGATCTCAAGATGGCCAGCCGCGTCACCGGCATCGACGCCATCTTCGGCGGCCACACCCATGACGGCGTGCCGCAGCCGGTGCAGGTCAAGAACGCCAAGGGCATCACCCTGGTCACCAACGCCGGTTCCAACGGCAAGTTCCTCGGCGTGATGGATTTCGAGGTCAAGGGAAACCGCGTCGCCAGCTACAAGTACCGCCTGCTGCCGGTATTCTCCAACCTGCTGCCGGCCGACCCGGGAATGACCGCACTGATCAAGAAAGTCCGCGCACCCTACGAAGCCAAACTCAACGAGAAGCTCGCCGTCTCCGACGATTTCCTGTATCGCCGCGGCAACTTCAACGGCACCTGGGATCAACTCATTTGCGACGCGCTGATGGACGTCAAGGGCGCGGATGCGTCGTTCTCGCCAGGTTTCCGCTGGGGCACCACGCTGCTGCCGGGTGACACCATCACCATGGAGCGCCTGATGGACCAGACGGCCATCACCTATCCGGCCACCACGCTGAACAGCATGACGGGCGAGACCATCAAGACCATCATGGAAGACGTCTGCGACAACCTGTTCAACGCCGACCCCTACTATCAACAGGGCGGCGACATGGTGCGCGTGGGCGGTATCGAATACACCGTCAACCCGACCCAGACCATAGGCAAGCGAATCAGCAACATGACCATCAAGGGCAAACCGGTGGACGCCAATAAAACCTACAAGGTCGCAGGCTGGGCACCCGTGGGAGAAGGGGTCACCGGCGAGCCGATCTGGGACGTCGTCGCCACCTACCTGCGCGACAAGAAGGTCATCAAGGGACTCAAGCTGAACGAACCCACTATCGTTGGCGTCAACAAGGCCAACCCCGGCATCGAAGACTACAAGGGCGGCTTGTCCTGACTCGTTCCTCGCAACGCCAAAAAAGGGGCGCAAGCCCCTTTTTTAACGTCTGCGTCCCGCATGGCATCAGCGCCTGGTGCGCCACCGTGAATAAAGTGTTTTCGGGCAGGTCCGTGCCAGCGTCCGCAAAAAATCCTGCTGCAATGCGGCCAGGGTGAACGAAGCCTGCCCGAACTGTTGTTGCTCCAGGCGGCTCACTGCTTCATTCATGTCGCCGCCCCCGGTTTCCTGCTGCATACGCCGCTGCCATGCGCCGAGGCTGGGTGCAATGGGCTGTCCGGTCAGCGAAAACCGGCGTACCGCGCGCGCCAACTCTGCAACATCGCCCGCCTTGCGAACAGCACGCAGACCTCGCCATCTGGCGAGCCGCCATCGAATCATACGGCGCAGCATCCAGCCAATTCCGATCGACAGCAGCACCGTAACAACGCCACCCGCCAGCAGCCCGACCACGCGCCAGCGCGGATCGAACACCGTCAGTGTCGCGCCGGCAATCGTGACGCTGACCACTTGGCCGCGCCCCGCGTCGTACCACGGCAAGCGCAGTGTCGGCAACGCGAGGCGGCCGGTGGCGTGCGGTTGCAGGTAGAGCGTGACCCGATAACGCGACAGAGGTGAATCGACCGCATCCAGCGGCACCGTCTCAATCAGCGGCGGATACGCGCCCAGCGCAGGCGACGCACGCACCTGCATGTCGAGCAGGGCTTGCAGGTCGGCCTCGCTGTAGCCGCCTTCGATGTCGATGCGCCAGGCCAGCGGTCGGGACAGCGGCCAGTGCGCGGCCAGCGGCGCGGCCTGGATGCGTGGCGCCACCGGCGGTACATGCGGCGGCAGCCAGGCCGGCAAGTCCAACGCACGGTAGTTCAACTCCGCACCCGGGAAACGCAGGCGTTCGCCGAAACGGCTGGCGTCGAGCATGGGCACGGCAAGCGAGGCCGCTGCGCTCCGGGTCGCCAGCATCGCCCAGTGATAGCGATGCAGCGTGCAGGGCATGTCGCCTTGCATGCCCTCGCCCTCATCCTCGCCCAGGTCGCGCAGCACGCGCCCGGCTGCAGTAGGTAATGCTGGGCGCTGCCATTGCAGACTGCCATCGTCGCAGATCGACAGCGTGAGGCGTGCCGGTTCGCCCACCCGGGGTTCGACGGGTGTGAGCGTCCACTGCGCGGATACGCGCGGCACGGTTTCGCTGCCGTCGGTCACCGTCACGCGCAGGGCGGCGCTACGCCGGCCGTCCGCTTCCAGCGCCGGCACGCTGAGCGCCCCTGCCCGGCGCGGATACAGCGTCAGCACCAGCGTGTCGCCTTCCGTGGCCTGGCTGTGCGTGCGCGAAAAAATGTCGAACGCGACGTCGAGCGGGGCGGTGTCCAGCGTGTCGAGCGCGGGTTCGCGCGATTGCAGGGTCAGCGTGACGGCCTCGCCCAGCGCCACCGCCGATTTGTCGAGCCGCGCCGTCAGCGCGGCTGCATGCGCCATGCCGCACGCGAACACAACACACGCGACGAGCAGCCTTACCATGGCGGGCGCTCCCCGGCCGTGCCGCGTGCGTCCTGCTTGAGCAGGTTGCGCAGCATGGTCTGCGGACGATCTTGCAGGCGTTCCATTTTCTTCAGGCCGGAGGGCGCGAGCCGGATATCGACGCCGATCGCGACCTGCGCTCCTGTTTGCGTAGGCGCGCGCGCGTCACCTCCCCCGGGCTTGCCACGTTCGACCTGCATGCCGGGCGCCACGGATTCCGGATCGTCCGGCGTACCGCCGCTCGGGTTGTCGGTCTGGGTACGGCCTTCGGCCAGAAAACCGCGCCGGCCGCCGAGGTCGCTCTGCATCGGGGTGTCGCGCTGCTGTCGACGCAGGTGCTGCCAAGCGTAGTCCAGATTGGCGCGCGCCCGCGCGTCGGCAGGGCGCATGTGCAGCACGGATTCATATGCCTCGACAGCGGCCTGCCATTGCCCGCGCGCGTAGTGCGCGTTGCCCAGATTGTAGAGCGCATCGGTGCGCTCACGGTCGTTCGCCGCCAGCAGCATGGCGGCGCCGAAATATCGAACCGCCGCCGCGTAGTCCGCCTGCCGCCATGCGGCGGCACCGGCCCCCATGTGGCCGGCGTAGCCGCCAATGTCCGCGTACAGGGTTTGGGCGCTGGCGTAGCGCTTGGCCTGCCACGCCTGCCAGGCCGCGGCCTCGTCAGCCTGCGCAGGCTGCGGAATGGCAACCGCGAACAGGACGGCTATGGCCACGCTCGCCACCGCGCGGCGAGGCAGGTATGCCAGCATGAACAGCGCCAGCGCGGGCGCGAGACACCAGGCATACAACTCATGCCAGGCGCGCGCCGATGCGGCTGCGACCGGGTCGCCCGGCAACGCGGCGATGCCGCCGTCGTGCAGCGCCGCCCAGTCGCCGTCGCCATCGGCCGCTTCAGCGAAGCGGCCGCCGGTCGCATGTGCCCATTGGCCATAGGTCGCAACATCCATGCGGCTCAGCACGCGCGAACCGTCGCGCTCGGCAAGGCCGCCGTCGGGCAAAGGTACCGGCGCGCCGGCCTCGCTGCCCACGCCCAGCACGAACAAGGGGATTCCCGCTTGGCGCAAGGCTTCCACCGCTGCCTGCGCGATGGGATCGACGCTGTCGCCCTCGGCATCGCTCGCCAGCAACACCGCCCTGGCGCGTCCGGGCGCGGCGGCGAGTTGCGCCCGCGCAAGGTCGAGCGCCGCCGCCAGGTTGGTGCCCGGCGCCTCGATCAGGTGCGCGTCGATCTGGCCTATCGCGCGCCGCAACAGATTGGCGTCGTCGGTCGGCGGCAGCAGCACGCCCGCCTCACCCGCGTAGACGACCAGACCCACGCGCTCGCCCTGGAGCTTGGGCAGCCAGTCCAGCAGTTCGAGACGCGCGCGCGTCAGCCGATCCGGTTCAATGTCGGTGGCCTTCATCGACGCGGACACGTCCACCACCGCCATCACCGTGACGACGTGGCGCGGCGCGACCTGTCCTTGGCGTTCGTCGAGCGGCAGACGCGGACCCGCAGCCGCCAGCGCCAGCAGCGTCCAGGCCAGGGCATGCGCCAGCGCGCGCGGCCAGGCCTCGCGATTCGCTGTCGACAGACTGGCCGCCCACGGCAGCAAGTCGGCATCGGCATAACGCAGCACGCGTGCCCGGCGCCGCGCGCGCCACGCCGCCAGCAGCAGCGGCATCGCCGCGAGGATGAGCCACAGCGGTTCGCGCCAATGCAGATTCACCCATAGATCCATCATGCGGTGCGTCTCAGAATCCAGCCCTGCGCGACGACCAGCGCTACCGCCGCCAGCGCCAGCACCACCCAGTACCATTCACGCACCTGCCGGTGGCGGGCGGGCGCCGCCAGCGTGGGTTCGAGCCGGCCTACCGCCTGGATCACGCGGCTGGCGTCGGCCGCGCTGAGGATGGCGTCGTAATGCCCGCCGCTTAGGCGCGCCAGATCGGCCAGGCCGGGTTGCGGATTGGTTTCAATACGTGCCGCACGGCCGGCCGCGTAGGGATCGCTGCCGAATTGCAGGGCGTGGATCGCCACCCCGGCCTGACGCGCCACCGCCAGCGATTCGGCGGGGGTCAGGTTGCCGGCGTTGTTGTCGGCGCCGTCGCTCACCAGAATGATGGCGGGACGCAGGCGGCGCATGCGCACCTGCTTCAGCGCCATGCCGAGCGCATCACCCAGCGCGGTGTCGCCGCCCGCCATGCCGACCTGCAAACGCCTGATCTGTGCAGCCACGTGGACGCGGTCGAAAGTCGGCGGCGTCAGCGTCGCCACTTCGCTGCCGAACACCATCACACCGAAGCGGTCGCCCGGGCGGCCAGCGACGAAACGGTCGAGCGTGTTTTTCAACACCGTCATGCGCTCCACTTCGAGGTTGCCCTGCTTGAAATCGCGAATACTCATGGTGCGCGAAGCGTCGATCAGCAGCACGATGTCGCGCCCCTCGGGTGGCGGAGCTATCCAGTCGCCCACCTCGCGCGGCTGCGCCAGCGCCAGCACCAGCAGGCCCAAGGCCAGGCCACGCAGCGCGGCCGGACCCCGCAGGCCCTGCGGCAGGTGGATCGTCGCGTCGAGTGGCAAGGCGGGATGATTGAGCACGCTGCCTGCGTCCTCGCACTGGGCGCGTCGCCAGGCAAGCAGCGTCCAGCCCGCCACCAGCAGCCAGAGCCATAACCAGTCGGGTTGCGCCAGTTCAAGCATGGCGCTTCCAGTCACGCACACGGCGGCACAAGTCCGCCAGTTCGTCGTGGCTTGCGTCGACCGACGGTGCGAAGCGCAGGCGCGCGAGCGTCTCGGCCCACGCCGCCCATCCGGCCGGATCGACGCCAACTGGCGGCTGCGCCGCTTCCACCCGCGCCAGCCGGAAGCGCGCGCGCGTCCAGGCATCGAGCCGGGCCGCCAGCACCGGCACGCTGTCCTCGCGGCGCACGATGGCCGTCGCCAGTTTGCGCAAGGCGCGCGCCGACCGACGCCGATACCAGACGCCGACCAGCAGCGCGACAGCCAGCAATGCGATCACGCCGCCCGCCGCCCACGGCAACCACGCGACATCGGCCGCACCCGGCACAACGGGCACGGCCGGCACGACGATATCGGCGAGTTCGTTGCGCGGATCAGCCATGGGCCAGGCGCGCGAGCAGGTCGTCGGCCTCGCTGTCGAGCCGCAGCTGGCCCACGCCGGCGCGCGCCAGCGCCGCCGCCTGGCTGTCGAGACGGCGCAGCAGCGCCGCCTGGCCGGCCACGCGCACGGCGGTCCTCGCCGTATCCAGCCACACCCGCTGCCCGCTCGTCATGTCGTGGAACCGCACCCGGCCCAGATCCGGCAGCGCACGCTCGACCGCATCGACGATCTGGATCGCCCAGACGTCGCAGCGAGCAGCCAGACGCGCCAGCACCGGCTCATGCGCCGCGGCGAGCCAGGCGAAATCGCTGATCAGTACAAGTCGCGCGCCGCGCGGCAGACTGGCATCCAGCGCGGCAAGGCGGTCGGCATGGTGCAGGGTTTCGCTCGGCGCCGGATCGGCGAGCGGCGGGCACGGTGCGGCCGCCCGCTCGATCAGCGCCAGCGCCGCCAGGCGGCCGTGCCGCGCGGGCAGCGTGTCGTCCTCGCTGTCCCACAGCGTGGCGCCGGTGACGCCGTTGCGGATGACGGCAGCGAACGCCAGCAGCGCCGCCACCCGTGCGCCCTGCGCGACCTTGAGCCGGCGGCGCGTGCCGAAGCGCATGGTCGGGCCGCGGTCGATCACCAGATGCAGCAGCGGCTGACGTTCCTCGCGATAGATTTTCAGATGCGCCCGGCCAGTGCGCGCGGTGGTGCGCCAGTCCATGTCGCGGATGTCGTCGCCCGGGCTGTAGGGACGCGACTCCTCGAAATCAAGCCCGCGCCCCAGCCAGCGCGAGGCCCAGTCGCCGGCATGGTGATCGTGCACCTCGCGCACCGGCAGATGCGCCAGCAGGCTGGCCTGCGCCGCCAGCCCGGCGAGATCGTCCGCCGCGATCAGCGGCGCATGCAGCCGCGCCTGCGGATGCGCCGTCCGCAAACGGTCGCGCAGCCAGTATTTCAGGCGGTCGAGCGGGGACTGCACGCGCATTACGGCGCCGGCACGGCGTCGAGCAGACCGGCGATGAAAGCATCGCGGTCGAGTTTCTGCAGGCGCGATTCGAGGCTGAGGGTGATGCGATGGCGCAGGCAGTCGGGCGCCAGATCGCGCACGTCGTCCGGCGTGACGTAGTCCCGCCCCTGCAGATACGCCCGGGCGGCCGACGCATGCAGCAGCGCCAGCGACGCGCGCGGGCTGGCGCCCACTTCCACCGCCCGTACCCAGTCCGCGCGCCAGTTTCCGGGTGCGCGCGTGGCGCGGACCAGCGCGACGATGTAGGTCTCCACTTCGTCCGACACGTGCACCTGCTGCACCTCCTCACGTGCTGCCAGCACGGTGGCGGCATCGACCACCGCGGTGACCGGGGGATGCCCCGCCGTGGCGTGGGCACGATCGCGGCGCAGGATATCCAGTTCCTCGATGTCGCTCGGATAATCCAGCGCCACGTGCAGCAGGAAGCGGTCGAGCTGCGCTTCCGGC
>Ga0210129_1000345_pt1 | contig 11655 bp, 12 predicted proteins | sample WestPond_Cattail_2_FD_185582 | JGI IMG/M metagenome (GOLD analysis project Ga0210129, IMG submission 185582) | Wetland microbial communities from the San Francisco Bay, California, USA, that impact long-term carbon sequestration -... | ecosystem: Environmental > Aquatic > Marine > Wetlands ... | reverse complement strand
TGACCAAAGGATGGTACCCGATGAATTCTTAACATAAACGACCGCATTACCTACAGTAGAGCCGGCTGTCACTTCAAATACGCCTATTGCCCGGTCATCGGCCGATTGTGAACAACTAACGCTTGTCCCGTTTGCCCACACAGTGCCGAAAGTATAACCCGATGCCGTCAAATCTCCGATCTGCGTACCGATGTCACTACTGTCATTGGCACGCGCCAAAGGAATATAAACAGTTCCTCCCGGAGGCACAATAAAGCTGTTAGCTCTGGACGTTTGTATAACACGTGCATCTACAGGTGAAGTTCCTTCAATATTTGTTGTAAGTTGGTAATATGTATTTCTACAAATATTGTAATCATTGTAATTATTAGCACCCGGATAGAAAGTATATACTACTTCCTGCCCTGCAGCAGTGGAACCTGTGGTATAACCAATAAGTTTTATACAAGTGGCATAGTTTATTCCGGCTTTAAGCGTAGGATCGCTACCGGATGTGTTGGTACCTGTTCCACGTTGGTTCTCCGGTATATAAAAGCTGTATGAGCCACTTGCATATCCGCTGCTCGGAATTATTGTACAATTAAACGTATTTTCAGTAGAAGATGAAGGAGAAGTAGGGAAAAGAGTCGTTGAAGAAGCCGGAGGATAATACTGCATAGCATTCGAGACATTACATATTTGGACTTTTCTTATCTGAAAATTTGAGAGATTATTTGTATAGTTAATCGTAACACGCGCCAATATGCGCGTTAGTGTCACTTTCTGAGATGTCACATATCCGGTAACCGGGACCTCCATATTTTGAATGGTTCCATACATAGGTACATATTTACCGTTCTCAAGTGCATCGGTTTCAGCACTAAGTGATTTACTAGCCGATTGAAATGCCGTTTCGGTTGTTGTCCCGGCAACATACGAACTAAATGCCGAAGTTCCGGCATTAGCAATAAAATAGACATTACACGTTCCAGAATTTAATTTCACGTTTAGCAAAGTGGTATCCACAGAAGACATATACGTACATGTCTTCAATATTCCACTCTGAAACTGCAAAACCCACAGATCGTTCACAACGTTGTCACTGACCGTATTAGGATCTATGCTTCTAGTGCTTTTTGTACCTTGTATTAATTTCAACCCTTTTACCGACAGGGAAAAATGACATGTGACAACACCGGAGACGTTGGCTTTATCATTCTTTTCTTCACCGTTGCATGAAGCAAGCAACAGCATCGGCATAAACAAGATTATTAATAAATATTTGTTCATCATCTTATCCTTTATATTAGCTATACATACTTTGTTAATTGCCACCAATGTTACCGGTATTTCCTATCGTATTCCAGTTTCCGACAGTTGTGGCGCCAAACCCTCCCATATTACCGGTATCGCCGGCAACTACAGTCCAAGCCCCTACGGTAATAGTGCTTGATCCGTCACCCATGTCACCTGCATTTACTGTAGATATCGCCCAAGTACCAACGGTAACCGTGCTTGATCCTTTACCAGTGCTTCCTTCATCATTGATAATGGCGTTCCAGTTTGCAGTAGTCAAATTCAAATTAATAGATGCATCCTTGAAATCAAGAGTGAAAGTATATTTCACACCGGACTCAAACGTCATTGAAGGTATGGTGGCAGTTATTGTATAATTATTACCATTTATGACGCAATCCATTGTCAATCCCACTGAACCGATAGCTTTTGGCAGCACCGCGATACTATTAAAGTAAACATTGTCGCTACCGTCAAAAGAAGATTGTCCTATAGTTACCGTACCGTCTTGTGCTGCAGAAGCCAACCCAGTAAATCCTGAACCCAGCACATAAGATTGCGGCGAATGTGTAAGTCCTGCAAGTGACAGACCTCCTGAACCCACCGATATGGAAGTTACAAGAGTGTTAGAAGCATCACATTGTGTTTTAAAAACCAACATGCTGCAACGATGGTCAAGTGACGGAAGGTCAACAGACTGACCGGATGCTACATCTATTTTTGTGCTCAGAGAGTCGAGCAGGAAGTCAGTTAACTGAGGGATGCTAAGTGAGTTTGTCGTGCCATTGTCGAAACCAATTACAGGAGAATATTGGTAGAATGTGTAATAGTATCCCCCCCACAACGTCAGGTCTTTTCCGTCGGACGGCGTAAGCGTACCTGCTCCGTCACTGACTGTATATTGTTTGGCTATAGTCGTTCCATTATCAGCGAGATTGGCAGCCACTTCAACTCCTGTACTCTGTGGAGGGTAAGTGGTAGTTGAAGCCCTTGTGCTTACCGAGCCGATTGTCACAGGAGAAAAACTTATGCTACAAAGGCTGTCGGCTTTTTTACTTAAAAACTCTTCACTTCCGGTGCAGGAACAGAGAACGGATAGAAAGAAAAACAATAATAACGGCTGTTTCATAATTTTTTGTTTTATAGATAGGTTTTTGTTACAGGATACAGAGTACTTGCAGAACCTACAGTCCATGGATTTATAGTAACAGAATTCAATGTTACTGAGGTAGGCTTTATAAATACTGAAACGGTATAGTCGGTTCCCCCGGCTAAAGTGTTCAGTCCGCCGTCTGCAGGTGCCGATACCGGCAATGTTATGCTTTGTACTGTCCCGTTTACAGTGAATGCTATTGTTGTCGGGCCAGTAAATGCCGACGCAGCAGCAGGGATCATGAAAAAGTCTACGGCAACAGGATAGTCAGCTGCAAGGCTTGGGATGTCAGGATCAAAATTGATTGTATTAGCAGTTTTGTTGATTATAACAGGAGATGTTCCTGAAAGGTTTGCCGTAGCCGATGAATATATTCCAGGCCCTGAAATTGCTATATTTGAGATGGACGCGTCCCCGTCTAGATTTGTACAGATTGTTAATGTGAGGCGTGAATATACGTGACTTAGAGTAAAACCGAATGAAGAGCTTTGGTTGTTTATTCCGGTAACCCTACCCGTGCAAATGTCTTCATATTCAGAATATTCCCCTGCCTTCATAGGCACTGAAGTAATATTGAAAGTTGAAGAATACGGAGTATAAGCTACCAACGTAGCGTCGTTTCCTGTCAAGTATATTGCTTTCGAATCAGGAGACCATAGCGTAGAACCGTAGTTATATTTTACATTGGTATAGCTATAGCTTGTACCATAAGTATATATACCTATGGAGCCATCTGTTATAGTACCGCCATCATAGTAAGCATCACGCGATTGAATGCCATTTCCTTTTACTTGCACACTTGCCAGGGCTATCGGTACAGCTACGGTTGGATCATCATCTGACGAGCAACCCGACAACAAGGCTTCAGCAATAATGAGATATGGCAATATTTTACTCCATTTCATATAACTAAATATTTTTATTTTATAAAAGTTGATTTAAAGGATGGGGCGCCATTAGAGACATTCCCCTTCCTAATAAAAAAGTGTATTATTGAGCCGTGATTGTCGACCCTACAGGTGTTATAACCCATGGTGTTATAGATACGTTCGATACAGTAAGCCCTGTTGGGCTAACAGTAATGGTATACTGGTAATCGCAATATCCAGACCAGTCTGGTGCTGCAGGGAATCCCGTCACCGACATAGTTTTTCCATCAATAGTCATAGTCAGTGTAAAATCACTGCCAGTATATGCAACCGGGCACGCCAGCATTGTAGCATTTACCACTTTTGACGGATTAGTGTTATAAGCATTGATGGTAGCTGTTCCAGAATATGAAAAATTTTGTGACGTACCATGTGTTGCATCTGGGACAAAAGTTCCTGTACCGACTGTAACGGTTCCGCTTGTAACGATCCTGCCGGTAGCGGAACTCAATGTGATATTTGTGATGCTTCCTGAACCTGTAGCTGTAGGATAATTGGCATCCTTGTTGACAATAAACGACACTTTGGATAATGCATGTTTCATTGTAACAGTGCTTTGTGAAGTAGTAGTTGAAACATTGCTGACAGACGTTCCAGTTCCCCACATGTAATCAGTGGCAGCTGAACCGGAAAAGTCATCACTTGTTGGCACAGAAACGTTGAACGTGCTTGTTCCGCTTAATGTCGAACCGGTCAACGCCGTTTTTGCAGGATATACGGCAAAAACATTACCCGTATTTCCCGTAAGGTAAATTGGTGTTATTGCAGACCATGTAGTTCCGTTTGTCGAGTAACTTGTTACCTCATTTTGTGCATAACCAGTACCTGTTAAAAAAATACCGATGCTGTTGCCTGATGTGAAATCGCTTACTATACCTGTTCCCGTCCTAGTAGAAATACCATTTACTTTAACGGAAAGTTGACTATTTTTACTTGCAGTTGTTCCCACATCATCTACCGAGCAACTTGACGTGATTAAGGTCAACAACACGATAACTATTGACAATATGCTAATTTGTTTCTTCATATCCGATTATTTTTATATTATCATCTTACGTATCAATTTGCCGTAAGCGACGAACTACCTCTGGGTATCCATGGCGTTATAATAACCGGTGTTGCAATGGCAAGTCCGGCAGGACTGACAGTAATGGTGTATGTGTAATTATTTCCACCTACCCATGAGATGGGTGATGCCGTAGGCAATCCGCTTACAGTCATCGTCTTACCGTCGATCGTTAAAGAAAACGACACTTCCCCTGATGTAAAAGACGTGTTCGGACAAACAAGCATATAAGCCGTTACTGCACTTACACCTGCCTCATTGATAGAAGCTGTTCCGTCTGAAGGAACATAAGATAAAGAAGAGACATTGTCTGATGTAGTTGCCGAAAATAATCCGTTTCCTACTTGCGTCGTACCTGAAGTGACAATATCTTTATTTGCACCCGTTCCTATAGTTATGTTGCTTATTTTCCCTATGCTTGTCCCTGCAGGATAGTTGGCATCCTTAACAATAACAAATGTCAACTTTGCCATAACATGATTCATTGTGATAGTTGTAGTGTTACCACTTGCTGCGTTGTTAACCGACGTACCCGTTCCCCACATGTAGTCTGTTGCACCATCAGCTTGAAAGTCATCACTTACCGGAGCAGATACGGCGAACGTACCGCCAGAAGTAAGAGTTGATATCGTTTGCGCTGTAGCAAATGGATAAGCGGCATAAACACTTGCATTCTGGCCTGAAAGGTATATCGGTGCGGATACTGCCGACCAAGTAGATCCATCAGATGTTTTGTAATCGGTAACAGCCGGTGTATATCCCGTGCCTGTTACGAATATGCCAATCTCGTCTCCGGCAACCCACGAGGTTTTTTCATTTGCACGTGTAGATATGCCTGCCGTTTTAACTTTCATTACATTGCTTGAGACACTATTCGGTGTGTCACTTTGTGAACAAGCTGAAAATCCCAAGAGTGCAGTTCCCGTAATCAGGAACGATAATAACAGTTTATTTCCCATTTTCATTTCTTCTTTCTTTATATTTTTTACGCTTCCCCCACCATTGTCCTAAGACAACAATAAAGTCAATAGACTGTACCATTTCCTCCAACGACATTGTTCCACGGATTAATGCTGACTCCATTTGCTATAAGTTCGTTACTGTTTTTGACGGTAATGGTATAAATATAATTGCTTCCGGCGGACCATGAAGTGGCTGTGGTTGGTAATGTAGTACTCATCAACTTTCCGTCTATCGTAAGACAAAGAGTGATATTTGCCGTCGTTGTTTTCGGTGCGACCAATTGCACAGCTACAGGAGTTGTTGAAGGAGTGGCATTATATGCATTGCATGTGGCATTACCTGTAAACTCAACCGATGCCGAGCTTGAACCAAACGTAAATGTACCGTTAGATACCAACATGGTACCTGCACCGGTATTGAAAGGATTTGAAGCATCGGTAGAAGTCAACTTAATATCTGTAATGGAACCTTTACCGGAATAGTCTGAAGCAAGGTTGACAATAAAAGACATTTCTGAAAGCGCGTGATGAAAAACCAATTTAGCAGAATCAGCTCCAACTGCATTACTAACAATTGCTGCCGGGAATGTCGCTCCACCGTCAATAGATTCTCCTGTGGCATACATGTAATCGTTTTGGTTTATAGCATTGAAACTGTCGGTTGAGTCTACACTAATACCTATGTTGCTCGAACCGTCATTTGTCAGAGTCGCTGTTGCCGTTGAAGGATAGAATCCGTATACCGTAGCTGTTTGATCTGACAGGTATATCTTGTTGGTTGTCAACGCAGGAGACGTCCAAATGTTGCTTGAACTCTTTGTATAGGTGGCTACCATAGGTGAATAACCTGTGCCGTTAACAAATATGCCAATCTGGTTACCTGTGTCGAATTCTGTAATTAAACTGCGTGTGGATGCCGAACTACCCAATGAGGCAGATATGCTAAGACCATTATTACTACATGAAGGAGTGTTACATTCCTTGCTTGAACATCCGGCCATTATGGCTGAAGCCAAAACTGTTAACAAAAAGAAGTACTTTCTCATCTTATTTTTTTGATTTGATTAATAATTATCTCAATTTACATTTGCAGAACCGCCTGTTTCGCCGTTCCAATCATGTACCATGACGCCGGTTGCCACTAGTTTGTTGTCTAATAATGTAATATTAACATCGATACTCACATTTACAGTCGTGGAACTCAATTTAGCAAGTTCAGAGGAAATATCAACAGTAGTCGTCATACTACTTCCGCCGGTTAAGACAGTTGTTATATTCAAATTATTTTTAACACCCGATGCGCAACCAAAGAATGTCATCGTCGATTCGTAGCCATCTGTCACGCGATTAAAAGAGGATCCGATTATACCTGAAGAAGACTGTAACGTTCCAGTTGCCGGTGATATGCCATCCGATATGCCTTCCAAAGAACAGATACACGAAGTTACAGAAGATATATCACCGTTCATGATGATCTTGATGTCGGCACGCTTAATCATATTAAGCGGTTTTATAGTAGTCAATGTCGTCTTTCCTGCTGATACTGTCAAAACTCCTATGCTAACGCCATAAACGTATGTAGGTTGTAACAATGTCGCAACAGCCTTAGTGGCAGAAGCCGCTGATACCATAGCGCCACTATATGTGCCAAAACCGCTGTAAGTGACATTAGACGCATCTTTGTTATAAATTATCACACTGTAAGTGTCTGAAGGAAGACTACCGGAATAACCTTTTGATGAACCGTCTTCGGTATATATATTACCCTTACTCCCATAAAAACAGTATTTAACGGCAGAAGGTATAGTATCACCGGAATACAGGTTACTCCAATCAAGTGATATATTAACAGCACCATCAGTAGGCATGTCACGAAGATTACCTTTGGTACAACTTGTAATGAATGTCACAAAGACAAACATCAAAAGTGCAAGATTTAACTTGTGAAATATATTTTTCATGGTTTGTCGAATTTAACATTTATGTTCTTACCGATGCGGTATACCAATAGTAAACGAAGCCCTGTCAGTTTGAAACAGTTTGAATTGTCGGACATAGTGCTATAATAATAAGGAGATATATATTCATACTTATTACCGTGAATATTACGGTTACCGCATTGTACGCCAAGCTCAATGCCAAGATAATTGGTAAACTGCATGTTAAGACCGACGGATAATCCTATTTCGCATAAGTTACCGGTCTGTCCAATTACGTTTTCTCCGGCCTGTTTGATGTTATATTGGCCATAAAGTCCGTAAAAGCCGAAATAGATACCGGAAAAATCACCTAAATGATAACGAGGTTCAACACTAACGCTTGATACACCCCATATTTTTTTATCCGGATTACCACTACCGTTTTTATTTACATATATGAAGTCACCGTTTATGGAGAAATGGTTATGCAAGTATAACTCAATTTCAATGTTTGGCATGATGTCCCTGTGCTTCAACTCTGGTGTTACGCCTGCGAAGTAGACAAAATTAGTCTTTACGGCAAATAATGGGCGGAACATCGTTTTTAACTTTGGATTGCATATTTGCGGTATTAGTCTGTCTGTTTTGCATGTATCAACCACAACCGGTATAGATATTACAGTTGACGTATCCTTTTTTGTAACACTCTTTGACATAATATTTACTGCTGTTTTAACCGTATCTTTCCGCTTGATTTCATTTCCGTCTCCGGCATCACTCTTTGCATCACCCATAATAGGAAGCTTTCCGTAGTAAAGTATATATCGCTGATATGCCGCTTTCATCCACTTTTTGTTTTGTGTATTGAGTGTATACGATATTAAGCGGTTGCTACCCTGTTTAATAGGACGAGGTACATATTTGATACATGCTAAATTTTTCATAACTTGCGTCGTGTCAAAGTAGAATGTAAAATATTTCGGCCTAAAGTCTCGTTTCATTTTTATATACGAACTCAACATATTGGCATGTATCGATCGCTCGTTGACAGCTTTACAATTGACAATATCCGATGGGGGAAGATAAATTCTAATTGCCAAATGACTGCGACCTGATAAGAAGTCTTTCAAATGGCTATTCAACAAAGATGCCAATTCAATATATTTCCGACGATCTGACATATAGTACTTTAGAGGTACATGCGCACCATGGTTATAGTAAAAGAAATATGATACCGATGCACTAACAGTATCCTTTACTTCCGCTGACATCAAGCGAAAAGGTAAAACGACAAAACAAATAAATATAGACATAAATAATATGGCATTCCATCCTATATGTACACGTAACATTCTGTAAAAATCTCCTTTCATATGTTATCATTTATTTTTATTTTTCTCTCTACTTATAAGAGAGGGAAAATAAATTAAATACCGATTGCAATATGCTTACAAACAAACACTTATGTAAAGACAAAAAAGTTAAAATGTTTCATCAAAATAAAGCCGGAAAATTTTCCGGAGTGATTGAATCAAGCAACACACTTACTTGCAGAAAGTTACACAAATTTATTGCTGAAACATTTGCTGAAACATTTCATTTTGGAAGGATAAGATGGCAAATAAGCTATTATTCCAATATCCTTATTATGAGAAGAGTAGCACTATGCGTGAAAACTTTTAACAATGGGAAAAGAAGAGAAATGCTGAAACATACCTCTTTGGAAAAGGGATTGCAATACTTAAAAAAACGAGATGAAGAAAAACGCTTATTAGCTTGAAGATAGCTTTAGCAAAAGAACTCTCAGCAATGTGGAAAATGGGAAATAATGTTTAATATATGATTTGTAAATATAATTTTCCCTCTCTTATAAGTAGAGAGATGTTTTAAACAGCGCAAATATATATAATTATTATCTAATTCAAAAAAATATAGCAAAAATTAACGTTAAAAATATCTAAAGGACATCCTTTCATTCAAAGAATCAACTATAACAGGATCCAAAGCCTTTAAATAAGTATCCGTAATTTTTTCCGATGTATGGCCTAAACTCTGACTGATTACAGATAACGGCGCACCATCATTGTGGGCAAGCGTGGCCCATGAATGACGAGGGACATATGAAGTAAGCGGTATCTTAAGGTTCAGGGCAAAAGATAACATCTTAAGGGAATTGTTGAACTTGCGAAGTTCAGTGCGATACTGTGAATATAAACTTCTGTCACTGACACGCAAGATGGGAAGTACATATTGACCTTCATTGCGATACTTCTCTATCAACTTCATAAGCTGTGGAACAAGTTTCACACGCATCGGCTGACCTGTTTTATGCCTATTGTAATAAATGACATCTCCTATCAAGTTTTTATATTTGAGACAGGCCATATCGATGAACGGCATTCCACGTGAATAAAAGCTGAACAGAAAGAGATCACGAGCCAATTCAAGATGGCGATCATTTTTTACGTCGGCATGAGCAATCCGCTTAATCGATTCACCGTCTATTGCACGTTTCACGGTTTTTACAGTACCGAACGTTACTTTATTAAAAGGGGAATCGGAAAGTGCACCATCTATTCCTTCACTATTTGCACGATTATAGGTAGCACGCAACACGCGACAATAGAAATTGACCGTATTCTCTTTCACTCCTGACTTCTTCAGCCATACGATAAAATGATTCAACCATAGTGGAGTGATATCGCTGAAAAGGAAGTTTTTGTTACCTATAAATTTTTGCAAACGATGCAATGTGCTTTGATACGAATTCAAGGTAGCATACTTATGCTCTTGCTCGAACTGCATGATTAACTTTTCCATATACACCTTCACTCGGCAGCCGTTTTTAAATGATTTATATAAATCAACAATATCGGAAGTTGTGTATTCACTATCACGCTGCTCAAGAAAATCTATAGTGGATTGAAGTCTCTTGCATACGTTACCGATATGACGATTCATTTCGTCACAATCTTTAAGCTTATAAGAACGGCGACTAATCACACGACCCGATTTATTATCGAAACATTTGACGGGCAAATAATAAGATGAGTATATTACTTTTTTCACCCTATGGTGAATTACCTGATATACCACAGGGTACGTGCCTTCACTCGTGGCACGATAAATGTACAAACGAACTTTTACTGATGTCATGATTTTTTATTTAGGATTCTATGAATAAATTAAAAATTACAGACAATCTTTGTCTAATGTTTAATTTACAAAAAGTTTCATTCATATAAAATAATATGCACTTAACAACATATTAATAATTGCATTTATCGTAACTACGTATAAACATATAAAATATGCATATACGGATTTTTGCCAAATGAGCTTGATTATTTACTCATCTGATAGGGTCCATCTTATGATTGATTGTCAGTGCTTATATTATCAGGTAGTTGATTTATTACCTGCGCCAAAGCTTTTGTTGCCTAACGTCTTATTGTATATTAGTTCAATATTTGCACATGACAGACTTTTAGCCTGCCTATACCACTTATTATTGTTATAATTGAGTGATCTTTCTAATGTTGTGCCTAATATATTAAAACTTAACAGTCTTAATTGAGGACTATATTTCATCATTATGGCATTTACAAACTAAAACTTACCTTTTTCTTTATAACTTCTCGCTTTTAATTTTACTTATTGCCTTCCATTTAACCACTCATTACATTTGCTCTACATAACAATATTACAAAATAAAATGCCGTATTCTTACCACTAAGCATTTTAGATATTAGCGTTTCCATATCAATTAGTTTTTTATTACAGTTCAAAAATATAAATTATTTGTCTATCTACAATCAATATATATATAAATTATACGCTAATTATCAAAAAGTATAAATATATTACACACAGTATATAAAATAGTTATTCTTGGTACATATTATATTAGTCCATCTTTGCTGCCGGATTTACAGCCGGAATATTTTTTCAAACCAATACTTGTTTTTAGTATGTATCTGTCTTATCTTTGCGTCATAAATATGAATTTGGATGATATACTATCAGAACGAAAACAAAGATCAAAGCAGCAACAGTAAAACATTTTCTGCCAATATACGCCCAATTGAAGAGAAAGATAATGAATATTTAGCCAAGCTAATTCGTGAAACCTTTGAAGAATTTGATGCCCCAAAGGAAGGTACTGTATATAGTGATCCTCGAACAGACATTCTATACCAATTCTTTAAACACCCGGAATCTGAATATTGGGTTGTTGAATATAACAATAAAATAGTCGGAGGATGTGGCTTTTACCCAACTGAGGGATTGCCAACTGCATGCGCTGAAGTGGTGAAATTATATCTTTCTCCTACAATTAGAGGAAAAGGCC
>Ga0210129_1000344_pt1 | contig 11671 bp, 8 predicted proteins | sample WestPond_Cattail_2_FD_185582 | JGI IMG/M metagenome (GOLD analysis project Ga0210129, IMG submission 185582) | Wetland microbial communities from the San Francisco Bay, California, USA, that impact long-term carbon sequestration -... | ecosystem: Environmental > Aquatic > Marine > Wetlands ... | reverse complement strand
GACCCCTCTTCACTCCCTCTCCCCCTGGGAGAGGGCGGGGGTGAGGGCTGCCCCAATTCATCCACCGGCAACGCCACCGCGTCGCGGCCAAAGCCTTCCAGCATGACAAAGCTCTCGGCGGCGTTGACCAGTTCCTCCAGGTTTTCGATGCGGTCGGCGCCTTCGCGGTCGGTCTTGTAGTGCTCGATCAGGCCGCTGTGGTCCAGCACCAGTTCGATGATCTCGCGCAGCGTCAGGCCGGTGGTCTGCTCGCGCAGCACATCGATCCTGGCGACAAAGGCGCCCAGGTTGCTGCCGGCCTTGCCCGTGACGGCGCTCACCGCGTCATGCAGCGAGCAGCCCGCCGCACGTGCCGAGTCCTGCAGCTGTTCGATCGAGCGCGCGCCGATGCCGCGCGGCGGAAAATTCACGATGCGCAGGAAGCTGGTGTCGTCGTTCGGGTTCTCCAGCAGCCGCAGGTAGGCCAGCGCGTGCTTGATCTCGGCCCGCTCGAAGAAGCGCAGGCCGCCATACACCTTGTACGGCATGCCGGCATTGAACAGCGCGGTCTCGATCACCCGGCTTTGCGCGTTGGAGCGGTAGAGCACGGCGATCTCCTTGCGCTCCATGCCCTCGCGCACCAACTGGCGCATTTCGTCCACCATCCACTGCGCCTCGGCGAAGTCGCTGGTGGCTTCATACACCCGCACCGGCTCGCCCGGACCTTGGGTCGTGCGCAGGTTCTTGCCCAGGCGCTTGGTGTTGTGGCGGATCAGCTCGTTGGCCGCGTCCAGGATGTTGCTGTAGCTGCGGTAGTTCTGCTCCAGCTTGATCTGGTGCTGGACCTTGAATTCGCGCACGAAGTCGGCCATATTGCCGACGCGGGCGCCGCGAAAGGCGTAGATGCTCTGGTCGTCGTCGCCCACTGCCAGCACCGCGCTCTCGGGGCCGGCCAGCATCTTGATCCAGGCGTATTGCAGCTTGTTGGTGTCCTGGAACTCGTCGATCAGGATGTGGCGGAAACGCCGCTGGTAGTGCTCGCGGATCGGATCGTTGTCGCGCAGCAGCTCGTAGGAGCGCAGCATCAGTTCGCCGAAATCGACCACGCCTTCGCGCTGGCACTGCTCTTCATAGAGCTGGTAGATCTCGATCTTCTTGCGGGTGTCGTCGTCGCGCGCCTCCACCCTATTGGGGCGCAGGCCGTCTTCCTTGCAGCCGGAAATAAACCACTGCAACTGCTTCGGCGGGAAACGCTCGTCGTCCACATTGAACTGCTTGCACAGGCGCTTGATGGCACTGAGCTGGTCCTGCGTGTCCAGGATCTGGAAGGCCTGCGGCAGATTCGCTAGTCTGTAATGCGCGCGCAAAAAGCGGTTGCACAGGCCGTGGAAGGTGCCGATCCACATGCCGCGCACGTTCACCGGCAGCATGCTGGAGAGGCGCGTCATCATCTCCTTGGCGGCCTTGTTGGTGAAAGTCACCGCCAGCACGCCACCGGGCGTGACCTGGCCGGTCTGCAGCAGCCAGGCAATGCGGGTGGTGAGCACCCGCGTCTTGCCCGAGCCGGCCCCGGCCAGGATCAGCGCATGCTCGGCCGGCAGGGTGACAGCCGCGCGCTGCTCGGGGTTGAGGTGGGCCAGCAGCGGGGAATCGGAGGAACTTTGGGAAGCGCTGGGCGCTGTCATGGGGGAATGCATACCCCCATTGTAGAAAGCTTGTCGGATCAAACCGCGGCTTTCGCCCCCGGGTTTCAGGATTTCCCGAACACCAGCCGCATCGCCAACTGGTGCAGGCGTTCCCACGGCGCCGTCAGGTCTTCCAGCACGCTGAAGTGGTTGCGGCCCGGGATGCTCTCGCACACCGGCACCACCCGCTTGCCCCACGTCGTCTGGATCAGCTTGTTGTGGCGGATGAACTCCGCACTTTCATCGCCACCGACCAGGGTGTGGAGCACCCCCTGCTTCGGCGCCGGCAGCAGCGCCGGACTGACCAGGCGCACCTGCTCCGGCGTCAGCCGCAGCGATTCCTTGAGAAACGGCGTGTGCATGATCGGCTCCAGGTCGTACAGGCCCGAGATCGACATCGCGCCCTTGACCAGATCGGCCGGCAGGTCTTTCGCATAGGCCGGCCAGACGCAATTGAGCAGCATGGCGCCCAGGTGGCCCCCGGCGGAGTGGCCGACCACGGTGATGCGGTTCGGGTCGCCGCCGTACTTCCTGGCGTTGCGGTAGGTCCAGGCCAGCGCCTTGACCATCTGCAGGGTGATCTGGGGAATGGTCACCGCCGGGCACAGCGCATAGTTGGGGATGAGCACACAGGCGCCCAGGTTCTTGAAGGCCGGGGCGATGAAGGAGTGGTCGGACTTGTCGAGCGAGCGCCACCAGCCGCCGTGGATGAACACCACCACCGGCGAGCCGGGCTGGGCCGCGGGGAAGACATCGAGCTTCTCCATCGGCCCGTCGCCGTAGGCGATGTCGGTCTGGCACGGGTGCGCTGCGCGGGCGTCCTCCGAGGCCTCGGCCCAGCGCCCGAAGTGCACGGCGTGCTCCGGCACCAGCGCGCGGTTGTTGTACATGCGGTCCAGCCAGGCAGGGTCAAATTTCGTCATGATCGGGATTCCGGATGAAAGACAATAAGCAATTTGGCCACATCTTGGCATAACTCATGGAGACATGATGAACATCGCCGTACTGGGTATCGGCCTGATGGGTTTTCCGATGGCGCGCCGCCTGTGCGAGGCCGGCCACAGCGTCCACGTCTGGAACCGCAGCCGCGACAAGGCCGAGCGGCTGCTCCCCTTCGGCGCCACGGTGCACGACCAGGCCGCCGACGCCGCGCGCGCGGCCGAGATCGTCATCACCATGCTGGAAAACGGCGCGGTGGTGCAGGCGGTGCTGTTCAATGCCGGCGTGGCCCAGGCCATGAAGCCGGGCACGGTGGTGGTGGACATGTCCTCCATCAAGCCGGCCGAGGCCCGCGCCCATGCGGAGAAACTGGGCGGCATGGGCATCACCCACCTGGATGCGCCGGTCTCCGGCGGCACCATCGGCGCGGAAGAAGGCAAGCTGGTCATCATGGCCGGCGGCAAGGCCAGCACCTTCGAGCGGGCGCGCCCGCTGTTCGCGGCACTCGGCCGCGCCACCCATGTCGGGCCCAGCGGCGCCGGCCAACTGGCCAAGCTGGCCAACCAGATGATCGTGGGCATCACCATCGGCGCGGTGGCCGAGGCGCTGCTGCTGTGCGAGAAGGGCGGCGCCAACATGGCCAAGGTGAAGGAGGCCATCACCGGCGGCTTTGCCGACAGCCGCATCCTGCAGGTGCACGGCCAGCGCATGGTGGAGCGCGACTTCGCGCCGCGCGGGCGCATGACGGTGCAGCTCAAGGACATGCGCAACGCGCTGGAAACGGCGGCCGGCATCGGCTTTGAGGCCCCCATCACCGGCCTGCTGGAAAAGCTCTATGCCGAGGGCGTTGCGCACGGCCTGAGCGACCTCGACCACGCCGGGCTGTTTGTCGAACTTGCCAGCCGCAACGGCATGAAGTAAGCTGCCACTCCCCTCTGCCTGGCGAACCGCACAAACGCATGGATCCACTACGACGCAAGACGCTTTTGTCGCTGCTGGCCTTGCCTGCGGGTTGTTCCATCCAGCCGCTGGGACCGGTGCGGTCGGAGCCGCTGCCAGGCCCGGCCGGCACGCCACCCATCCGGCCGCCCGCGCTCGGGCAATCGTGGACCTACCGGAAGTTCAATGGCTACAACAGCGCCTTGGTTGCCACCGAGCGGGAGGAAATCATCGCGCTCGAGCCGCGGATCATCCTGCGCCGAAAGACCGAGGCCGGGCTGTTGCTGGCGGAAGAGCACCAGCAGCCGTGGGGACAGGTCCTGCGCGAGCCGGCCTGGGACTTGGTGCAGAACTATGTCGAGGCGATCCCCCTGTGGCCGCAGTCCCTGGCCATCGGGTCTTCCAGCGCGGTCCGCACCCACTACCGGCTGGACAATTTTTCCTATCAGTTCTGGATCAGCGTCCAGACTGTCGTCAAGGCCTGGGAAAAAATCCACCTGCCGCTGGGCGAATTCAATGCGCTGCGAATAGAGCGATGGATCGGGCTGGAGCACCAGGACATCACCCGAGTCTCGACCACCCGCTGGGACCATCTCTGGCTGGTCCCGGAAATCGGCCGCTGGGCCGTGCGTGAAATTTCGGGCGAATACCAGACCTCGGGCAAGCGCGGCTATGGTCGGGAAGACAATTTCCGCTGGGAATTGAGTTCCTGGACCTGAACCCGTGACAAGCGGGCCCCAGTTCGCCTAGAATTCACTCCACGTGGGGGGGTAGCTCAGCTGGGAGAGCGCTGCGTTCGCAATGCAGAGGTCGGGAGTTCGATCCTCCTCCTCTCCACCACACTGCATCCAAGCCCTTGATTCAGATCGGGCTTCCCATGCGGCGCGGCTTCAACCTGCCTGTTTTCTCAGGAACTCGAGGGACTTCTCGTTGAAGGCTGGCACGTTCTCATAGAGCGTTGCGTGCGAGCAGTTCTCGAAGATGTGCAGTTCCGAATTCTTGATGCCGTTCTTCATGGAAGAGGAAAACCGGGTGGAACATACCATGTCGTGGCGGCCGAACGTGATTTGCGTCGGCGCAACGATCCTGCTGAGTTGCGCTTCGGCATCGTGGCCCATCACCGCGTTGGACTGTTGGATGAAGGCATTGAGCGGTTGTTTCGGACGGCCGCGCGTGAAGTCCGAAAGGGCTTTGATGTAGTCCGGCTTCTGTTCATACAGTTCGGGCGTGAAGCACCATGGGAAAAGCGCCTGGATCATTGCCTCCGGCATGTTGTTGATCGACTTGGCCATCACCTGCCAGCCGTTAAGGACGGCCTTCAGATAGGCATCGCTCTTATGCCAGCCGCTGTGCAGCGAGAGCGATTTGACCCGATCCGGATACTTCGCGGCCAGCCAGATGCCGGTGGCCGCTCCCAGGGAGAGGCCGAAGATATGCGCCTTCGGGATGCGTAACGCTTGCATCAGCGCGACGACGTCGTCGGCGAACATTTCCGTAGACCAGGTGCCCTCCGGCTTGTCGGACTCGCCCGTCCCTCGCGGATCGATCGAGATGCAGGTGAAGTGCTTGGCGTAGTCCGGAACCTGGAACGCGTAGCACGCGTTATCGGCCCCCAGGTAGGGGATGAGTATCAAAGGCTCCCCGCTACCTTGTTGCTCGTAGTTGATCGTGATGCTGCCGGCTTTGACTTTGGGCATGATGTACTCCTTGATCAGGTTCTTTCCAGGCCTGCAGGGCGCAGGCGGCCACTCGGCCCCGTTCTTATGCGTGCATGCGGCGCTCGCCCGTTGCGCTCGCGACCGCGGTCCTCATCGTTCCCGCGGTCTTTCTGGCCCGGGTCCCCGCCCGGGCACCTGCATCTCGCGCTGGTCGTCACCGCGCTGAAACCTTTGCTCCGGCATCTGCGTGGCAGGGCCTCGCTGCGGTGCGGGCACTGTGCCAGGGGCCGACTGCTGTCTTTCCTCGCGTCGCATTGGCGGCGGCGGCGCGGACCGCTGCATGCCCTGTGGCCCGGGGCCGCTCTGCCGGGGTGCACCCGGCTGGCCCTGCGGGGAAGGCGCGGCTGGCTGTTGCCCGGTGCGCTCCGGCTGCCGATAACGCTCCCTCACCAGGGTATCGCGCGGCTGGTACGGGTAGTGCTCACGCTGTAGCTGCTGCTGTTGTTCTGCGTGAGGATATTGTTCGCCTGAATACTGCCGCTGGTAAAGCGGCAAGGGCGCGGGTGCCGGCACGCCGCTGCGATTCCACTTATTCCACCCGCTGCGATGCTGCTCCCACTCGCCGCCCCAGTGTTCACCCCAGTGCGGCGGCGCACTCCGCCGCCATCCCTGAAAGTACGGCGGGGGCGCCCGGTAGTAGCGCACCGGAATGCGCAGGATGAAGACGGGCACATACAACGGTTCCACCAGATTCCAGGGGCCGTTGTACCAGGAGCTGGCGTACCAGTTGTCACCGTAATAGACCCAGTACAGTCCATCGTAGAAGAAGAAGTTCAGACTCAGCCCCGGCGCGTAGTAGACCGGGTAGCCCGGTACGGGGGCGAGTTCCGGGTAGGCCGGCAGGTTGATCCCGATGCGCACACCGGGAACGCTGATTCCGATGCCCACGCTCACTTGCGCCACGGCGGAAGTCACCGCAGCAGTCAGCAGCATCAGTGCAACGAATAGATGGCGCATGGTTGGTCCTCCACCTGCATCACGGCGGCCGGCACGCGCCGGCGCAAAGTCGGGCCCAAACCGGCTCATTCGCCATGTACTTGCTCAATGTAGGTCGCGGGCCCGGCAGCGCATTGATGCGCGTCAAATCGCGCCGAGATTCCTGGCCATTTACCATGCCGGCAGCAGGAAGGTTGTCGGCCATGGCTGCAGTGGACGGGACGATTGAGCACGGTCGCGATGAGAAAGGGCTATTCCCGGGGCCAGCCATGGTGTGGTCCGTTCATGGTCAAAACCCGGTTGGCATAAAAACCCTTGAAGGGAAGCTGGGCGGCTACCTGCGTTGGAAAGAAGCAGCGCGTTCCAAGATGGCGCGCGTCAAGGCGTTCGGGGCAAAAGGCGGGCCGGCCAATGCGGATGAGTTCGCCGCGATTGTTGCTTTCGAAGCCTTTCGGAAGCGTTTTGCTGAGGTCATTCGCAAGCCGGACCGCAATGGCCAGCGAAGGATGCCGCCGCCTAAGTCCAAGGCCGAGGCAGACCATGCGAACTGCGGTTGGACAACCTGTGGAAATCGACCGTATACAGAAGACTATTGGACGGCCAGATGGCTGTCCCTTTCGATCGGCCATATCAAGCAACCTGAAGCTTGCAGCCTCTTGCGCAAGCTGTTGATCCGCAAGGGTCTTGGCTATATTTTCTATCGGTGCGGAGGACCCTCCTCCTCTCCACCACACTGTATCCAAGCAGGACTATTCGTAACGCTTGCCGCTGGCCATGAGTTCTGCGGTGCCGATGACCTCATTGAGGCCGTCAAAGTCCAGCATCTGCTTTTGCCACGGCGCGGTGGTCTGGTGCTGGTGCAGGCTGGCGTAGTAGCCCTGCAGCGTGTGCGCCACGGCGCGCGCCGTGCCGCCGGGGAAGATGACGATGCGAAAACCACGCATCTGCAGCTCGGCGGCGCTTTGCACCGGGGTCTTGCCGCCTTCCACCATATTGGCCAGCAAGGGCACGCGCTGGCCAAAACGCTGACAGGCCGCATCCATCTGCTCAGGGCTGCGCAAGGCCTCGATGAACAGGGCGTCCACCCCGCAGGCCAGATAATGCTCGGCCCGCTCCAGCGCGGCATCCAGCCCCTCCACCGCCAGCGCGTCGGTACGGGCCAGGATCAAGGTATCGCTGCGGGTGCGTGCATCGAGCGCGGCCTTGAGCTTGCCCACCATCTCCGGCACCGGCACCACCGATTTGCCTTCCAGATGGCCGCAGCGTTTGGGAAAGGTCTGGTCTTCGAGCTGGATCATGGCCGCGCCGGCGCGCTCGAAACCCTTGACCGTGCGCATGACGTTGAGCGCGTTGCCAAAGCCGGTGTCGGCGTCGACGATGACGGGCAGGCTGACCCGCTCGGTGATGCGCGCCAGCGTGTCGGCCACTTCGGGGAAGGTGGTGAGGCCGACATCGGAGCGGCCGAGCCGGGTGTAGGCGATCGAGGCGCCCGACAGGTACAGCGCCTCGAAGCCGGCCTGCTCTGCGATCAGGGCGCTCAGGGCGTCATAGACACCGGGGGCCAGCACGGCCCGGGTTTGCGACAGACGCTGTTTCAAGGTGGATGGGTTCATGCTTGTCGCTCCAGGATTGATTGCGCTGTATGGGCTGCGATGTAGCCGCCCGCGATGGCGCTCAGCAGGCCGTTGCCCGACAGGTAGCCCCAGACGGCATGGCCCGAGACACCGCGCGCGGCACCGCCCGCCGCCAGCAAATTGTTGAACGGGGTGCCGTCTTCATGCAGGACATGGCCATGCTCGTCGATGTCGAGGCCGCCCTGGGTATGAAACAGCGCCCCCGTCACCTTGACGGCGTAATACGGCGCTTGCAGGGCGCGTGTGAAGACCCGGCCATCCGGTGGCACGGCACCGGGCGACACCGCCGCCAGCGTGGTGCGCAAGGCGCTGGCATCGCAACCGATCAGCAGGGCCAGCGCATGTTCATCGGCACAGGGCTTGACGGCAGCGGCGGCCTCGGCTGCGCAAAAATCGGGGAAGCCGCGGGCGAACGTCAGCAAGGCGTCGTCAAACACATTCCAGGCCACGCCACCGGGCTGGGCCAGCACCTGCACGGCGGCTTCGGAATAGCCCAGCGTTTCGTCCTGAAAGCGCTGGCCCAGCGCATTGATCTGCACCGCGCCTTCCATCATCAGCGCCCAGGAAATCAGCGCGCCCTGCGGCACGGCCCAGGAGCCATGGCCCTGGTAAGCACCCAGATCGGCCAGCCGCGCACCCAGGGCGCGTCCCCAGGCAATGGCGCTGCCGTCGTTGCCGGTGTGGCCGGCAAAGATGGCGTCGCGCATCTCGGGCAGCAGTTGCCGCACCATGGCGGTGTTGCCGCCAAAGCCGTTGCAGGCCAGGATCAGCGCATCGCAGGCCAGAGGCTCCAGCGTGCCGTCGGGCCGCTGGTAGCCGACACCGATCACTTCATCCCGGTTGTTGAGCCAGAGTTCGCGCACCAGGGCGCGGGTCACGACGACGATGTCGGCGTCAGCGGCGGCTTGCTGCAGGCGCGCCATCAGGGCGGCGCCGGTTTTTTCGGGCACGGTGTGCATGCGGTGGACGCTGTGGCCGGGGTAGAGGAAATCGTCCAGCACGACAAAGTCCAGCCCGTGCCTGGCCTGCAGCGCGTCAATGGCCGGGCCGATCGCCTGCGCGTAAGCCGTCACCAGGTGAGCGGCCGCCGTGCCATGGGCCTTGGCCTGGATGTCGGCCGCAAAGCGCTGCGGGCTGTCGTCGATGCCCAGCATCTTCTGCACCCGGGTGCCGGCGGCGGGGATGAAACCGGAAGACAACGCGGTCGAGCCGCTGGGCACCGCGTCGCGCTCCAGCAGCACGCAATCCACGCCGGCATCACGCAGCATGAGCGCCGCCATCAGACCGCAGGCCCCGGCGCCGACAATGGCCACGGGTACATGGACCGGCGCCGCCATGCGTTCGGCGCGCTGAATCACGGGTTGATTCATTTCAGGGACTGGACGAACTCTTCGCAGCGCATGACTTGCGCCACCGTGCCCATGTCGGCCAGCGCGGCGGCATGGACTTCGGGTTTGAAAGCGGCGCAACCGTCGCTCAGCACGAGGGTGTGGTACTCGCGCATGTGGGCATCGCGCACCGTGCTGGCCACGCCGCCGTTGGTGACGATGCCGCAGACGGCGACGGTATCGATCCCCGCATGGCGCAGCACCCAGTCGAGCTGGGTGTTGAAGAAGGCCGAATACGCCACCTTGCAAACCGAGACATCGACCCACGGCGCAATGGGTGCCACGTTGGCCTGGCCGGCACTGCCGGGCGCGAAGTCACCGCGGCGCAAAAACGGGCGCAAGGCCTTGAGATGCGGCGAGATCATCGGCTCGCCCCGGGCATCGGGCCAGAGCGTGAACTGGCTGGCCGCCACCAGACCGCCACCGGCCTTGACCGCGCGCGCCACGCCGGCCACGCGCTCCGGCAAAGCCCGCGCGGCCTCGCTCACGGCGCCACCGCGCGCGTAGGCGCCGTCGGGCGACAGGAAGTCGTTTTGCAGATCGACAATGATCAGGGCGATCTTGTGGGTTTGCGTGCTCATAGTTTTTTCACCAACAGGTTACCGAAGGCGTCCACGGTCGCTTCGAATCCCGGCTCCAGCCAGACCGTGGTGTCGGGCTGCTCCAGAATGGCCGGGCCATCGATGCGCGCACCGACCGGCAGATCCAGGCGCGGGTAGCGCGCCGCCGCCCACCAGCGCCCGGCGTGAAAGACGGGCTGCTCGCCGCTGGACCGGGTCGAACCGGCGCCGGTAGGGGCGAGCACAGCCAGATCGAACTTGGGCCGCACGCCGATGCGGGCGTAACGCAGGTTCATGACCCGGATCGCGATGCCGTCCAGCACCCGGCCAAAGGCCGCCTGGTAGGCGGCTTCAAAAGCCCCGCGAATCACCTCCGCGTCGATCTGACTGGCTTGTGGCACCGGCAACGGCACCTGCACGGTGTGGGTCTGGCCGGCGTACAACATGTCCAGCGCAATGACTTCCTGCACTTGCTCGAAGCGCACGCCGGCTGAATCGAGCCGCTGCTGGCACGCCGCCGCCACGGTGGTGATGCGCTGGCGCAGATCGGCGATGTCGAGCTCGGCCAGGCCCTTGTTGAGGGTCTGCACCGCGTCGTGCCGCATGTCGGCCATCACGCAACCCAGGGCCGAGGTGACGCCGGGATAGCGCGGCACGATGCCGGTGGTCACGCCGACCTCGCGCATCATGGCGCATACATGCAGCGCGCCGCCGCCGCCGAACGGCATGTAGGCAAAACTGCGCGGGTCGTGGCCGCGCTCGATCGACACCACCCGGATCGCGCCGGCCATCTTGGCATTGGCCACCGTCAGGATGGCTTCGGCCGCGGCCAGCACATCGAGCCCCAGCGGTTGGGCCACGTGCAGCTCAATCGCCGCCCGCGCCTTGTCCGCGTCCAGTGCGGCGAGCAGGCCGCCGCCCAGCGGCCGGTCGGCGGCGATCCGGCCCAGCAGCACATTGGCATCGGTCACGGTGGGGCGCATATTGCCGCGGCCGTAGCAGGCCGGGCCCGGCGTGCTGCCGGCCGACTCGGGGCCGACCTGCAGCATGCCGCTGGCATCGACCGACGCAATCGAGCCGCCGCCGGCGCCGATGGTCTCGATCTGGATCATGGGCGAGCGCACCACCATGCCGAATTCGATCGACGTCTGCGCCGCCAGCGCCGCTTCGCCCTTGGCGACCAGCGACACATCGAACGAGGTGCCGCCCATGTCGCCGGTGATGACGTTGGGGCAGCCGGCCGCGCGCGCAATCGCCGCGCAGGCGATCACGCCCGCCGCCGGCCCGGAGAGCGCGGTGCGCACCGGCACATCGCAGGCGGTCTGGCGCGACATCACGCCGCCGTTGCTCTGCACGATCAGCAGCTCGCCGGCAAAGCCCTGGGCCCGCAGATCCGATTCCAGCCGCGCCAGATAACTGCCCACCACCGGTTGCAGCGCGGCGTTCAGCGTCGCGGTGGAACAGCGTTCGAACTCGCGGATTTCCGGCAGCACCTCGCTGGCGGCGGTGACATGCGCGTTGGGCCAGAGCGCGCGCACGGCCGCCACGGCGGCCCGCTCATTGGCCGGATTGGCATAGGTGTTGATGAAGAAGACGCAGACCGCCTCGCAGCCCTGCGCCAGCAAAACCTGGGCCTGGGCCCGGACCTGATCCAGATCGACCGGGGTGTGGATGCTGCCATCGGCCAGCACCCGTTCATCCACTTCCAGCCGCAAGTCGCGCGGCACGATGGGCTCGAAGCTGCCGCGCAGGCCCCAGGTCTGGGGCCGGTCGCGCCGGCGCATCTCCAGCACATCGCGGAAGCCGCGCGTGGTGATGATGCCGGTGCGCGCCACCTTGCGCTCCAGCAGCGCATTGGTGCCCACCGTCGTGCCATGCACGATGGTGGCAATG
>Ga0210129_1000343_pt1 | contig 11751 bp, 19 predicted proteins | sample WestPond_Cattail_2_FD_185582 | JGI IMG/M metagenome (GOLD analysis project Ga0210129, IMG submission 185582) | Wetland microbial communities from the San Francisco Bay, California, USA, that impact long-term carbon sequestration -... | ecosystem: Environmental > Aquatic > Marine > Wetlands ... | reverse complement strand
TCCCGATGGTTATCGACGGCAATCTCGCGTCGCACGTCCTCGGGATCTTGCTGACGTTCGTCGTCCACGTTGGGGCCAGCGGTGTGGAAACGCACGCCGCGAACGTCGACACCTTCCTGACGTGGCTGCTCGAATCGGTAGAGGTGAGAAATGCCTGGCACGGTACCCCGATCAGCCAGAATCACGCGAAGGGATGCATGCTGGGGCTCATGGAGTTTCTGGCATGTGGGTACCAGTATTTCGGCCGGAGGATGTCCGTTCCGGCCTTCCAGGAACTGGACGCCGGATGGGTCAAGGTCAACTGTTTCCTGCCCCTGTCCTACAATCTCGGCCACAAGGGGCACCACAGCGCGCTGCCCGCGGTCTTTTACCGGAATGCGGAGCTTGTGCTGAACTTCGGACAAGGTTCGGGGGATGCAGGCGGCGAGGGACACTCGGCGACCTTGGCCAGTGCCACCGTCAGGGCTTCGGCGGTCCTGCTCGCGGAGCGTGAGATTCACATGGGCGCCGGCCAACAGTTCATCGACTATCCCTGTGCGGTGGCTGCGGGATCGGAGAGCGTCAAGCTGGACAGCTTCGGCAACTCGACGTCGTTGCAGAACATCGAAGCCGGGGCGGGAGTGGATTTTCTGTTTTGGTTGTCGAGCCACTACGCGCAAAGCCAGACGTGGCTTGGGCCGGCGCGCGTGCGCGACATCCGCCGAGTAGCGATCCCCTTCCGCGGAGTCCACAGCACCACTCACCTTGAGCCGTTCCTTCTGGGCTTTGAGGCGGCTGTCGGCGGTCGCGAGCGTGGCGAGTCCGACGCTTGGGACATGACCGCCATGGACGTCGTCGCCAGCAATCTCGCCGGCTTCCCGTACGCCCCGAACTACGCGGGGGGGTTGGTCGCCGACATGGCGGCGGACCACGATGAGCTGCGGGATATGCTCGGATTCCCCTTGATCTACCCCGGCCGCGATCTGGAGTTGACTAAGGTCGCCAGCTATGAGGGAACACAGTCCTACTTCCTCGCATGGGCAAACGCCGCTGCGCCTGCCACGGGAACCCATCACACCTTCGCCCACCAGTTCCACTCCTGGACGCCGGCCGCTTGGGATGCGGCCATGAGGCTCATCGTGGATAGCGGCTTGGCCAAGCAAGTGATGGGAACCAGTTCGGGATTGGGCTGGGCTACGAAGTTGGCCGCCAAGAACCCTTCCCCGGCAGGCATCGATCCGGCAAAGCTGCGCTACCTGCCTCAGAAGGTGGCCTTGCTCAAGACCGCCTAGCCCCGGAGCGGGGGAACCCCAAGCCAACCGGAGCCAAGCCATGGATTGGAAAGACTACGTCATCATCGGAGGCGCCCTCTTCCTGCTGTTCGGAGGAGGCTTGTACACCCACTACAAGAGGAAGGGGGAAGGGCAAGTGCAGTCTGGTCCCGCCGGAGATGCCTTCTTCATCGACGATCTGCGTAGGGTCGGGACAGCAATCACGACGGTAGGGGGACGTGCGATTCAGGAGGGCGCGAAGCTCAAGCGCGACGGCGCGATGGCCTATAGCAACCGGCAGCAGCGCGGCCAGTTGCATCTCGTCGGGGGTGGGTGATGTCGACGGCAACGGGGATCATCGTCGCGGTGGTGCTCGTCGGTGGGGTTGGCGTGGCAATCTATTTCGGATCGCGGAGCAAGCCGCCCATCTCCCAGTCCATCCAAGCGCCTTCTGTGGCCGTGGCGGGAATCAATGCGCTCGGCACGTTGGCGGCCAAGGGCTTCGATTCCTATCTCAAGTACAAGGCCTCGGAGGCTCAGGTCGAGAAATCGAACGACGTGGAAGCGTGAACCATGCAAACCGGGACCATGATTGCCCTCGCTGTAGGGGGGACCGCGGTTCTGGGGGGCGGCGGGTTCCTGCTCTACCGCGCCGCAGTCGGTGCGGGAACCAAGTCGGCCCAAGCCATCGGTATCGCTGAGGCCGCTGCGGCTCTGGCACCGGCGATGGCCGGGATCGGGCAAGGGGTTGCAGGCCTTGGGCAAGGTATCGGCCAAGGGGTATCCAAGGTGGGCGGCGCAGTGGAGAAGATCGGCGGTGGCGTCGGAACTTTCGTGGGTGCCGTTGGTCAGGGTGCTGGAGCCGTCGGGGGAGGGGCCGGAAGTGTCCTACGCGGTGCTGGTAGCGCAATCTCCGCGCCCGTGGCGGTGGCCACGGCGGCCACGAGAAGTGTCGGCCGGGGGGCGCAGACCGTGGCGCAGGATGCCTACAAGGGCGGCAAAACTATCGTCAGCTACGCCAATCCTGTGACGGCGATCAAGGGTGTCGGGAACGCGGTGAAGTCCCTCAAATTTTGGTGAATCCATGTACAAGAACGCGAGTCTTCTGCAGCACACTAAGGCGCCGATGGACGCGATTAGCCCGTCGAAGCTGAGGCTCGGTCTAGTCGACCGCATCCGCTTTGCCCGCGGCGGAACCACCGCGGTAGCTGGGGCAGCGGCCAAGCTGGCGAAGTCGACCCTGACCACTCCGTGGACATGGGGTGGGGCCGGGGCCAAGGCGGCTAGTAAGCAGGTTGCTCGAGCGGCGGCGTCGAATCTCACGCGTGGTGGCTCAGAAATAGCCTCTGGGATCGCCAAGGGATTGGGCAAGCTCAAGTTCTGGTGAGGATGTGTCGAGCTCTCTCACCATACCGTCTGGGTGGCTTCGCGGGATTCAGGACATCCTTGCCACCGTCGACACTTCGGGGAAAGCCTACGCCGCGATCTGGGCGGCCAAGGCGTTTGCCGACGATGCCGCGTCGGCGGTGAAGGCTGGGGGTTCGTGGTGGAATCCCGATCCATGGAGAACGTCCGCCGCTCGGGATCTTGAAGAAGCCGGGGTGCAGATCTCACGAGAGGAGGGATCGTATCGGGAGGGCAGCGCTACCGGCATTGACATCGGTAGGTGGTCCCAAGTCGCGGGCAAGATCTCGAATGTCTATGCGCTGGCCCAGCTCGCCAAGAAAGCGTTCCCAGAAGACGAAGACACGACGGGATTCGACGGCAGCTTGATCTCGGGCGCGGCTCAAATCGTCCAGGATATTCTCGACGCTCCAAGTGCCGCGACCTACGTCGTGGGCAAGGCTACCGATGAGGCCACGAAGATTGTGGAAAAGGTCGGGGACACTGCCAAGGCTGCTGTGCGGAAAGTCGGCGAAGTGGCCAAGGAAGCCGCAGGGCAAGCGCGCGACGTCGCAGAAGAGGCGATACCGTGGAAGCTCATTCTTGGGGCCGCTGGGGTACTCGCGTTGGTCGTGGGTGGCTTGGTGGTTCTTGCCAGGAGCGGAGCGATCAAGCAAGTAGGAGGAATCGTCCATGGATGACAGGGACGGCAGGGTCGGGCGCAGAGTGCAGCCGTCGGCGCTCCATCTCTCGCCGTGTTTCCATCGCAAGGATTTGCCATGTCAGGTGTTGGCAAACGTGAGGATTCCCCCAGCGGAGGCTTCAATATTCGATGGTGACGTGGAATTCGTGGTGGGAACGCCAGAGGTTCGCTGTCGGGTGAAGGGACTTCTAAAGTGGGTGCCGGCTGCCACGAATCCCTACGTGTTGCCGGAGCACTACCATTTTCTCTATGGCGGTCCCCCGGCGGTGCCGTTCTCACGTTTTGGTCAGACCAGCCTATGGCTGGCGAAGCGTGATGACGTGGACTTGGGTGGCCGCGGGTGCATGCCGGTCGAGAATCTCGTGGGGGACATCTATGCTGGCGTACCCATCCCGGAGCGTGGATGTCTCGGTTTCGTTTTCGAAGTCGAGGTAGCGGTCCCGGAGATCTGGGGACGTTTCCACATTGACACCGCAGACGATCCGGGTGAGGGGCGTTGGGTTCTCTCGGCCGCGATTGATGCTGTCGAGCAAATGGATGAGGTCGAGTGGAACCGAGTGTCGTGCCGTGCTTTCGTGCGAGCTATCGGCGGCTTGGTTCTCGATGTCACTGGAAGGCCAACCTAGATGTGGGGCTTCCTCCTCATTCTCGGTGCTGCTATCGTCGGTGTAGCGCTGCTGTCGGGCGGCGATGCCGAGGCATCGCGCGTTCGCCATGTCGTCGGAAAATCGGGATGGGTAGAAGCGGAGCCGAGAGCGCTCGCCGGCCTCGCCGGGGTGAGTGATTCGATCTATGCCCTGGCATCGCTCATGGCTTCCGAGGCCGCGGGCGAGAAAGCGCAGATCGCTGTCGGTTGGGCGATTCGCAATGAGGCGAGTCGCAGGGGGGAGTCGGTATTCCGCTTACTGACCAGGGCTGGACGAAACGATCCCGGAACCAGAACCTTCATCGCTCATGAAAGCGACGGATTCTTTGCTCCGCAGAACGTGGGACCGCGATGGGCATCGACGCGCAAGCCACCTACCGAGATGACCTTGAATTTGGCCGCGCGGGTGCTCACTGATGCCGTGGACGATCCGACTGGCGGAGCAACGCAGTTTGATGCGCCCGGTGCACAGGATTCGTTCATCGGAAAGGTGGAAGGCTACATCAAGACGGCGCAGCAGATTGCCGAGGAGAGAAGCAAAGGGTCTACCATGGTCATGATCCCAGGGGTGGACAGCATCCGCTTCTGGGTTCCCAAGGATGCGTGATGGAAATAGACCTGTTTACCCCGCGAAGCAACGTGCCGGTAGGGGGCGCTCCCGCCGGTCTTGATTCGTGGTGCGTCGTCACGTCCGATCCGTCGGGGCTTCTGCGAAGACCGGCGGGAACGATTGCCTATCTCGCGAGCGGCGACCGGGCCTGGATCAACGTGACGGGGCTCCCTACGGGTTGGGTAGATCTGTTGGTGATTGCTGCGGTGTCGTCTTCCCTGAGTCCGTATCTTGCGGCGCTGGTCGCAGTCGCGCAACGGGAGATGGCCGGTGTGCCAGCAGCGGCGCTCGGTGCCAACGTGTCCTCTTTCGACGTCGCTCTACCCGGCGGCTGCGACGCGAGCGGGGGTTTCCATTTCGTCTGTATGGGCGAGTCGGTCGGGGCTGCGGTGTCGCTGGTCAAGCTGCGGGTCAACGGGGTTGCCGGAAGCCTGCGCCGCACGGGACAATGGACGGTCAACGATCAGAGCGCGCCAAACAACTACTTTGGCGATGCTTTGCCGGATATCGGGCAGTACAACACCGCGAACCCATCGGCAGGATGTCGATGGATGGTGGATGTCGTGTGTCCGGCCGCCAGAAGCGGCGGCTTCCGACTGATGCGGTGTCGATTCACCGGGGCGACCGATCCGACAAACGACATCTGGTGGCCGAATTGGACCGAGAAAACTTGGCGAATCGGCATGGACATCGCACAGGTAGGTCTTGAGACCAGCGTCGCAAATGACATCGGAGCGGGAACCCGCGTCGCGCTCTGGAGGTACCCGGTGCTATGAGACACCACTTGCATATCGACGAAGGCGGCAAGCGCACCATGACGGACTTGCCCGACGAAACCGCAGAGGAGCTGGCCGCGACCGCGGCGCAGTTGGCCGCCGGGGTTGACCGTGCCGGAAAAATCAAGGACATCAGAGATCAGGTGATAGATGAGTTGGCCTTGGTGAAGGCGGGTACGACCGATTTCGGAAACGCAGCTCGCAACCGCTGCATCAGGCGGATGCTCAGGGCGATACGTTACCTTCTGAGTAGTGAGGTAGATGAATGACCGACCGGGATCTACTGCTGGGAATGCACCAACGCATGGATCAGCTTGCCGAGGATTTCGCCAGTCATCTGGGTGAGCATAAAGCTCTCGTGCGGCTCGGCAAGAATCGACTCCAGTGGCTGTCGACGCTCGCCTCGTGGGTTGGCGCTGCGGTGGCAATCTCGGCACTTCTCGCACGTTGAAGGGAGAGAGAAACATGGCAGGCATAGCGCATTTGCAATCAGCGATGTTGTCCTCATCGGGAGTGGCGGTGGCAAACGCTGTCCTGGTCGAAGAAGCTGCTCTTGGGCACAACGGTCATGCGGCATCACACGCTGCGGCTATTGGCGTAGCGGTCTGGACGCCGGCGCTGGAAGCGGAGGTTGCTGGCCATCTCGGCAACCTGCTCGTGGTGCTGGATGCGCGCTACGCTGCTGGCGTCCATGCCGGACCGATTGACGATCTCAGTGTGATTCGTGGGGGCCTGGCATTCAGCAACAACCGGGCTGTCCAGGAGTCCGTCCTGGAAGTCGAGCGGGTGATGGGGCACTACTCGAGGGCAGGCACAATCGCGAGTAGGGCGATGGCCGCACAGGCGGTGTCGACGATACCTATCCTAGATGCACAGCTGGCGCTCTTCTTCGCGGACCTGGACGGGCGCTATCTCGCCGGAACCGCGACTAAGCCGCCGGGTGCGCTCGCGGAGCTGCAGGCCGCTTTGATCCACGTGGTCGAGCAGCAGGCGACGGTATGTGTCATGGGTATGGAGCACAACCTGGGGCATGACGGACACGCGGTGGTGAGTGCCGCCGTGGCGACGGCTGCCGCATCGGCCGCGGTAGCGGCCAACACCGGCTGGCTGACGTTCCTCCTGAACCAGCTTGATGCCAGGTACGCCGGACACGCCTAGCTCGCGAAGGTTGGAATAGAGACGGTCCCCTGTCCGTCTGATACCATCGGGGGAACCGGCGATGCTTCCCAAGTGCAGAGTTCGCGGATCGGTCTGGACAGCAGATCTGCGCCGCTATGGCGGAAGCTCCTACCATGCTCTCGGCCTGCCGGCGTCAGCCTCGCAGATCGAGGTAGGAGCGGCCTTGCAGCGCGCGGTTGACGGTCTTGTGGTAGCGGCAAAGGTGCTGTCGCCAGAGCTGCCGGGGATAGAAGCGCCGGGCCTCACCATGGGGCGCAGATCGGATGGCACGCCGGGCCTTGTCGATTTCTACCTCGATGCTCGCAAGCTCGAGGGCTACGATTCGGATGGCGGTGAGGAACACGTGGTTTCTTGTTGTCGCCGTGTGGCCAAGGCCATCGGTCACCTTTCAGTAGAAGAGCTAGCTGGCGACACTGGTTCTGCGGCTCTTGAGCGCTGGAAGGCGAAAATGTGGCAGGCGGGGTTAGCTCATGCCACCGTCCGCAACCTGCTACATCAGGCAATCGCGGTCCTGCGCTGGGGCCGCACGGGGCAACGCAGGCTGACCGGCATCTTGCCCGACTGCCCCCGCTACATCAGACAGGGCAAGGTGCTGCGACAGATCGTCTATGACACCTTGCCCGAGGCAGACTTTCGCACCTTCCGTACGCGCTGTTTCGAGCAAGGCATGCGTCAGCTCGAGGGCTGCTACACTGTCGATGGCGCCGTGGACTTCATCGCTCGGCGTCAGCTCGCCCTTTCCTTCTCCTTCTACACCGGTGCGCATTTTGACGATGCCGACGGCTTGCGCGGCTGTTACTTGAGCGTTGATGTCGGGCGGTACGAACGGCACAACACCAAGTCGCAGAAGTGTGTCGGCCCTTCCCCGTTCGATATGCCGGAGCAACTGCAGCTGGACTGCGAAGCGGAGCTCCGCCGGAGAGATCTGCCGCGGTTCCCGCCGGATGAGCTGGTAACGCGGGGACGCTGGGGCACCTGGCACCATGCCACGCGCACCTTTGCCGCCGTGGTTAGTCGCCTCTGGCCCGACGGCTCGCGGTGTGTGCCAACTTTTCCCGTGCTGCGCCGATCTACGGTCTGGGAGTACACGGTGCGTGGCTGGCGCACCCATGAGATTGCCGAGATCTTAGGCCACGTGGACGAACGCATGATTCAAAACGTCTATCGCCGGTGCTCCATGCTCGGCTTGATCTCGGCTTCGCGTGTCCCGTGGACACTCCGCAGTGGTCCTCGGGGCGAGCCTACGCGCACTGGTGACGTCGTGCGGTTCGCCCGCAAGGGGTGATTCGCTGCACCGGGGTGTGGTGTTCCTGCGCGGTGTCTGTGGCGTTCGTGCGCCGATGGTACCCGCTCGCCGTCGCAAACCCGCATTCTCGCGCCCTTTTTAATATGGCGCGAGAAGTGCTAGGATGTCCCTCGGGTGACACGCCGGCGACACAGACGGGCGACTTATCCACAGCTGCACCGATGTTCAGCGTCGGCAAAGTGTCAAAAGGACTGAGGAATCACCACCGCAAACTGTCAAAAAGAGGGGAAGACCATGGACAAGGGTTCGAATCCCGCGCCCAGCGCGGACACCGGAATCATCGAAAACACTACAAATCAAGGGGTCGTAGAGCGTCAAGAGGGTGTCCTACCTGAACACCCATCCAGCGCCGCGACACAACCGCGACACAAGCTGACTGGGGATCACTGCCCCGTAGATGGGAATCCGTGCGAAGGGCAGGGCACCGACGCGCAGTGCGGGAAGTGCCTGGAAGAGCGTCAAGAGGGTGTCCTACCTGAACACCAGGCGAGTGCCGCGACACAACCGCGACACAGACTGCTGGATCTGCCGGTGATGGGAGGGCGGGTGCCGGATGTGTGCGTGGTGACCACCGCGGGTGTGGAGTCGTGGGTGTCGGGGGAGGCCGTCATGTCGTCGGGAGAAGATGAGTATGGAAGGTTCTTCAAGGTGGCTCAGGCGGTGTATCGGGGGCACTTCCTGCGAGAGTCGGAGTTCGGCAAGTCGTGGCGGTGGCCGGAGACAGCAGCGGACGCGGAGAAGCAGAAGCGGCAGAGAAAGGTCGGGCTCTGCAAGCGGCGCGGGTGCAAAAACCCCTGCATGGATGACGGCAAGCGCTTGTGCGGCTTCCACGCCGGATTGCTCACCGTCGACGCCCCAGCGATCCCCCAAGCCGAGGCGACCGCGGACACTGAGCCGCATCCGGCGAGGGATGTCGAGCTCTATTGCGGGTTGACCGCGAATCCGCAGTGGAAGCGCGCCAAGGTGGCAACGGTGTCGGCGGGTGGCTTCGTCTTGGCCTCGGGTGATTCCTTTCACTGGAGCTCGGAGGGCAAAGCGTGGCGATGGGCTGACACGTGCATTACCCAAGATTGCTCGGGGTTTCGGGTGCAGGGTGACGTGTTCTGTGCGGATTGCATGAAGGTGCTCGGGAGGACTTCGGCCCCAGTCGATCCGATCCCGGAGGAAGCCGAGCAGCCGAGCGATGGCCAGCCGGTGTCCGTCGATCTGCTCAAGGCCACCCACGGAAAGAACGGAGTGCCGGCGATGCCAGTCGTGCCTGAGCGCTTTGGTGCTCACGATGGCCAGGAGTTCGGCAACGAGAGGCAGCCGCGAGTCTGCGCCGGCGTTCCCGGCGCTCTCGGTGATAACCGGTGCGACGTCATCCTTGGCGAGGATATCAAGGGGGAGCGGTGCTCGCGGTGCGAGTCAGTGCTTGCCATGTTCAAGGTGGATCGCGGCGCCTGTCTCCGTTCCGGCTGCCTCCGTCCGTGCACCGAAGGATCGCGCTACTGCGGCCACCACAAGCGGATCTCCGAAACCGTGGCGGGCACCGCTCTGGCCCAAGCCTTTGAGGCGGCTTGGGATGCGCTCGCGGACAACCCGGAGTGCGATCCGGCAACGGTCGCGGTTTGCAAGCAACTCAGGGACGCGGAGATTCTCCGATGAAGGCATGGCTTGGCTCGTGCTTGGCCATCGCGGTGGCTGGATTCGCCGGGGCGTGGATCTGCCTCCGTCTCCTGCTCTTGCCGGTGCTGCTCGTGGGGATCTCGGGATGTGGCACCATGGGTGCGACGATCCTGCTCTCGGGAATCGCCGGATCTGCCGGCGGTGCGGCCATGGGAGCTCTCGTGGCTCGTTCGGTAGCGAGCTCGGAGACGACTCGACGGCTGAAGGCGATGCCAAGCGATGCCGAATGGCGGCGGGCCTTCGGATCGATGGCAAAGCCAGAACCTTGGGAATGGCGCGATCTGGACGCCGCGGATGAGGCGGCGAGAAAGGCCGTGCGACCATGAAGCGGGCTTGGCGCGTGGCCTTGGCCACTCTGATGCTCTTCTTGTCAACGCCTGCATGGTGCCTGGCGCTGGCCCTGGTTCCCATCTACTACACGGAGCGGTTCAGCTTCTGGTGCGTGCGTCGCGCGTGCTTCGGCTTCATCGCGGCGATCAAGGATCGTCCCAAGATCGATCCCTTGACTTCGCGCGACCGCTTCTTGGCCAAGTCGCGAAACGCCAGGCGACATCACAAGGTTGTGCGGTCATGAAGCGCGTGGTGTGGATTCGGGGGAAGTTCCGCCTAACCAATCAGCTCTTGCATGACCAGCGAGCGGCTGGAGCCTATGCAGGTTTCGCGAAGGCGAAGGAATGGAGGCTCGCCAGCAGCCATGATGACTTTGCCTGTCATCAGGCTGCCGTGCGGATGTTGGCCAAGACAGCGGCGCGCCTGCTGTTGCCGGCGGGGAGGCTGGCGACGAAAGGGGAGGTAGTCGTCTTGACTTTCCTCGTTTTCGGACATGGCAGGGGAGATGCGGATGCGTGGTCGCTCATGGGTAAGGCCATGACAGACGGATTCGTCGATTCGGGAGCGCTTGCCTCTGACCGCTTTGATCTATGGATGACGGGTGGAAGAGTGCTCAGAACCGCGGCGCAAGAGCGCGCTGCCTTCGCCTTCTTGGAGGCCATGGTCTGGGGAGGGCGACCGCCGGGCTTCGATTCGGGCGTGGCCATCGTGGTGGAAGTCGTTGCAAATCCAGGATGGTGAAATATGGCCAGCCAGGCAAAACTACCGCACACCATGCCGACGCCTAGGGGCCGGGGGGACATCCGGGCGATCCAGCAAGGGAGGCAGAAACGCAAATGAGAACCACCGACGAAACCGGGCTGTGCTCGCCCGACTGCGATTGTCCGCGGTGCGAGGCGGGCTTCCGCCCGAGCGAAAGGGAGAGGGCTATCGCCAGGCGTTCGCTCGCCCTTGCCATCGAAGCCAGACGACGTATCGCCGAGCGTGACGAGCCGAAGACGCCGGGGACCTATCCCACGGTCCAGTGGTGGGCGAGGCGCGTTCCGTCACCGAAACCCTACAACGAAGAAGAGAAAGCCGAGCTGGCAGCCATGCGTGCTGAGTTCGGAAGGAGGGGAAGGCCATGACCACCGAGGAACAACAAGTCCGCGCAGAGGCGAGGGGGCACGCGGGTACGTGTCCCGTCTGCGGTTTCGTGCTCCTGAAGTACGGGCGAGAAGTCAACGAAGCGCTCGCTACCCGCACCTTGCCGGAACCCGTCGCCGACAAGATCCGGGCGCAGCTCTGTCGCAAGGGGGCGGTCATCTTTGATCGCGTGATGGGGGTGGGCCATGCGTAGCTATTGCATCGCTTTCCTCCATGAGGCACAAAGGCAACAAGGGAAGGTGTCCCATGTCTGACGCGCGGGTTGCGGTGCTCTATGCCCGGGTGTCTGACAAGGACAAACAGGACACCAGGCAGATGTTGGCGATCCTTCGAACCTACGCCCAGGGACGCGGCTGGGCCATCGCCGGTGAGCATTCGGACAAGGTCACTGGCGATCCGGCAAGGCGTCAAGGCGAACCGCCTGGTCTGCGTGCCGCCATGGAGCGCGTGGCCAGCCTCGCCGGCGCAGGTGTGCTCGTCATCAGTGCGGCAGACCGCTTGGTGCGTTCGCCGATTGAGCTACTCGATCTGGTGGCGCGTGTGCAGGCCTTGCCTGGCGCTCCCGGCCCTGTTCGACCGCATCGCCGGCGACATAGGCTACCGGGAATATATCGAAGATGAAAGCGAAGAAGGCCAGGACCGCTGGGGCAACGTGGAAGAGCTGCGCCGGTTAGCCTACGAATACCAGGAGAAGGGGCTGACGCCGTTCCTGGAAAACCTGGCGCTGGTTTCTGACCAGGATACGATTCCGGAG
>Ga0210129_1000342_pt1 | contig 11816 bp, 11 predicted proteins | sample WestPond_Cattail_2_FD_185582 | JGI IMG/M metagenome (GOLD analysis project Ga0210129, IMG submission 185582) | Wetland microbial communities from the San Francisco Bay, California, USA, that impact long-term carbon sequestration -... | ecosystem: Environmental > Aquatic > Marine > Wetlands ... | reverse complement strand
GACGCGCACCAGTCGTGCCCAGACGCGCGCGTCTCGTTCCGGAGGCAGGACCGGCAGTGCAAGTCCGTCCGTTCCGATTGTTGGCCTGGCTTTCGACATTTCACTCTCCCCGAGGTGATTAATAATTGCTGCTCGTTACAAACTTAACATGGCCGTGCATTTTGCAAAAGGATAGCAACGGGGTGAATGCAGGAAGGCTTCATGATTCATAACATGATTCATAATTCGAGTGGTGCACCTGTAAAGGTGGATCCGTCGCAGGGTGGATTCGCGATTGCCCGATTCGAGTACGATGATGATGTACGCCCTTGCCATAACCCACGATGAACAGATTCCCTGATTACCCTGCTGGATTGCCCGTCCGCATGGCTACCGCCGCGCTCCTTGCGCTGACCTGTTGCGGCCCCATGGCGCTTGCCGTGCAGCAGGACGCATCCGAGCCGCGTGCCGAGATCCAGATCAACCTCTGCGCCAGGCCGCAGGACGTCGTCAAGGGGCTGGCCTTGCAGGCCGACGAGGCAGGGCCGACGGAAGTCTGGTATTTCGATACGCCGGGGCTGGAATTCATCCGGCGGGGTCTCGTTTTCCGTCTGCGCCGTGGAGATCGCACACCCGAGCTGACCCTGAAAGTGGCGAGTCAGGATTGCACGCAGATCAAACCTGCCTGGATCCCCAAGGGTGAAGGCAAGTGCGAGTACGACAATCATGGCGCCCTCTTCAGTGGCACGGTTTCTCTCATGTACGCGCTCGACGAAAAGACCGCCCAGGCGCTCATGGCGGGGCGTCTGCCGCTGGAGAAGGCGCTCGGTCCAGCGCAGATCGCATATCTGCGCAATGTCGCGTCGGCCTGGCCGCTGGCGTCCGGTATCCGTCCCTTGGGCCCGATGCAGATCCAGCCATACCGCGCCAAAAACGCAAGCTTCGATGTCGCCGTCTGGACGCTTCCCGCAGGCGAAACCACCATCGAGCTATCGGAGAAAACCGCTTTCAAGGACGTCCTGCACCGTCGCTCGGAGCTGCTGGAGCATCTGTCGCGTGCCGGGATCGCGCTGTGCCCCGACCAGGACGGGCAGGGGATCGACCGGCTCAGGGTTCTCCTGAACCGGCGCTGAACCCCTGCTACGGGTGGTGCGGCTTGCCGGAGTCCGGCGCCAGCTTCGCGCCAGCCTTCATGGGTTCACGACCTTCGAGATCGGCCAGCAGGCCCGCGTCGCTCAGGTCCGGCGGGTGTGAATGCTCCCGGTCGTGGTGCGCGATGTGGTTCAGGCGCGCCACCGCTCAGGTGTCTTTCAGCGCGATGGCGAATTCACTAGAGCGATCTCGCCGTCAACTACCATCGACTTCTCGTTGGAGAAGCCGAAGGCCGGGTTGTTTTCTGCCATCTCGATATCGGCCGCTTCCAGTGCCGTGCGGCCGGCAGCGCCGGCGTTTCGAAAATCGTGAGCGCAGGTCCTAGTCGCTGACGGGAAGACTCAGGGTCGCGAACAGTGCATAGCCCTCGGGGCGGTTCTGCGCCCAGAACTCCCGGTAGCCGCGCAGATTCAGGGAACCCTGCCCGCCGTTGGCATCGAACGTGTAGCCCAGTTCCGGACCGATGGCGGCAACCCGCGACCTGAAGTCGCCCAGGATCTTGGACTGCAGCAAGCCGAGTGTCCCGGCGGTCGGGTAGCGGTCGGCACTCAGCTGGTAGTACACATACCCCGCCAGCCCGCCCCGCCAGTTAACTGATAGTGTTTGTGACACCTCCCAGCCCAGATGGGCATCCACGCCACTCGTATATTCCGTGTCGGGGTTCTCGAAGTTGTAGGTGAACCCGAGTACCGCGGAAAACTCGCGTCCGCTTTGGGGGGTGAAATAGGTGTAGCCGCCGCCCGCGTCGATCGCGGCATGGCCGAGGCCGATGTTGGCGAGGCGCTGGCTGTCGTAGGCCCCTGCCGGAATGTTGCCGGTGAGGTAGGCCATCCAGTTGTGCACCCCGTCATTCCAGGCGAGGCTCGCATAGGGCGACAGATCGCTGCCGCCGCTCACCGAACTGCTGACATCGGACTGCGCGTCAAGGGAACCGAACGAAATTACCGTATCCGCCCGGGTGCGGTCGTTGCCCACTCCGAAGCCCACTCCGATAAATGCCTGGCCGCCGAGTAGTTTCGTTTCCGGTGCATAGCCCGGCTGCACATTCAGCAGGGCCAGTTGCGTATCGTTTCCGCTGGAAAGGACCAGGCCCTGCGGCAGGATCCGGGATTCCTCCATGCGGCCGCTGTAGTAGTAGGGCGTCAGGCTGAGCGACCATCCCGGCGCCGGCGGCACCGCCGCCATGCTGGCAACCTGCCCCGGCAGCCAGAACGAGGCCCCCCCTTCATCGGCACGTGCATCAAGGCCTGTTGCGAGCGCACAGGCGAGAAACAGGGCCGCACCGAGTCCTGGAGCGCCCAACGTACATAACCCGTAATGGTTTACAGGATCTTGCCGACGATCCATTTGACGATGTCCGCCAGCGGTACCTCCCGAATGACCACCGCCAGCAAAGGAACACCCGCCGCGATGATGAGCTGCACCACCGCGGCGCGATCGACGGGCACCACATACAGCGCCCGCACGGCCTGTAAATTTGAGTTGAGTCCCGATGTTGCGGAGAGATCGGACGCGCCCATCAGGTCTTCGCCGCTTCTTTCCCCCACGATCCACTTGCGATAGAACGCGACATGATGCTGATTGGCAAGGCGGCCGTAATCGCGCAGCGCCTGTTCGCGCACCGCGATGAGTGGACGGGCGAACACGAGCAATGGTCCGAGGAACAGGATCAGGATGATCGCAAGCCACACTGTCAGGGCGATCCAGACAGTGGTGGGACTGTACTGCGCCAGGTCGAGCTCCTTCAACATGGACGACGCCACCACGCAACTCAGCGCAAAGACGAAGCCGCTGAAGACACTGGGATAGATCGCGAGGAAGCCGAGTCCCGCCGAGCGGTCGGAATGCAGGGGCATGAGCCGAAGCGGCAACCGGGAGATGCGGTAGAGCAACTCGGTCCACACGAGGAAGCGCCAGATCCAGCGCAGAACCAGGAAGAGGAAAAAGGGATTGCTCAAAAAGCGTGCTGTTTCCCCGGCCCAGGACAGGACGACCCCGCCAGCGGCCACTGTCCCCTCCCAGCTCGATCCGGCGAGCTCGACGGCGTAACGCGTGGTGGCAGTGGACCAGATCACGGCAACGGCAAGGATGACCAGCTCCGCACGCCATGAACTGGAACGGCGGTCGGCGACGGCAAGCGCGGAGTTGAATGCGGGCAGGCTGTCCTCGGGGAGGAGCCGTGCATTGTGGAATTGATGTGCCAGCATGAGGAGGCGGCCATCGGCATAGCGCTCGGTCGCGAGCATCGCCCAGATTGCGACCAGATAGCGCGTATAGACCGTCGAGTCGGTGAAATACCCCCAACCCGAGAAGCTGCTGTCGATAATGGACTGAGCCGCCGCGAGCAGCGCCGGCAGCAACCATGCGAGCAAGGCGAGGCCGATGGCGGCGCGCTGGGTGGGAAGCTGATCGGTACCGGTCAATCCGAGACGGATCAGAACCCCATTGAAGGGGCCGCCCACCACCAGCGAGAACTGTGGTGCCTCGTGATCCCCCGGTGTGGAATCCGTCACCTTGCCCCGCCTGTTTCCTGAGTGCTGTGCGGAAAGCCCGGCTCTACAGTTCGAAGAGGGATGCCGCGCTGGCAGCGGGGGGGCTGAAAATCGCTCATCGATTGGCAGATTGCGGGCTAAGGTGCTGGCGTACCGCCGAGTTCGCGCACGACCGACTTGTACTCCACGGACTGGCGCATCAACTGGCCGGCGACGTCGCGCAACCGGTCGACGTCTTCGGGTGGGAGCACAAAAGTTGTGGGCAGGTTCATGAAGTAGGCGCGCTCCTTCGGGTCGCGAATCGCATCAAAGCTCACATCGAGCACCTCCAAAGTGATTTTCGGCACGCTCGCTTCGGCCTGCGCCTCGCTCATCCCCGCCAGGCGCTCCTGCGCGACCAGCAACTCGCGGCGCCACTTTGCAATTTCCGCGCGATCCTTCATGGTCTCGATGGTTTCGAACGAGTATCGTTCGATAGGTACGCCCGCGGACTGCAGCAACTGATCGGCAAGGCCGGGAGGCGATTCCGCGCGGTCCCAGTCGATGCGGGGCGACGAGTGCGCGTTCACGACGAGCAGCACGATCCTTCGAATGCCCCCGAAGCCGATCTCTCCGCGGAAGGCCGAGCTGGCCGCGAGTTCCTCGAGCGTCTCCAGCACGCCGCGCACCCCGATGTTGTCGGAGACGCCGCCGTCGACGAGGTGGATGTAGGGGCGGTCCTTGCTGTCCTGGAAGCTCTGCATCTCGAGATAACGCTGATATGCGCGTCCGGACGGCCGCACGCGGGTCTCTGGGTTGGCGACAACCTGCACCCAGGCCGGATACTTGAACCCGCAATTGCCGCCATAGTTGTTGAACGTCACCGGAGACAACGCGACCGGAACCGCAGAGGAGGTGGCCGCTGCGCGCGACAGGCGAACCTTGTTCAGGTCCGAGCAAAGCAGATCGAAGTCGTTCTGGAAGAACGCGAGCCGCGATCCGGTCGAGATGTCAGTCCCGGTTGCGATGGCGACAGGCGTCTGTTTGTCGAGTAGGTCTCCGAAGGTTGCGCCCTCGAACAGGATCTCGTCGTAGTACTCCGCGGCGAGTTCCGAACGTCCGGCGCTGCCGCCGATATAGTCCGGCCAGTACGCCGGACTCAAGGCGCGCCCGACCAGTGCGCCCTGCACGTCGCGCTTGAGGAAGCGTTGCTCGTATTCTGAGAACAGCCGGTCGCCATAGAGAGCGTACGCGAGCGCCGTGAAGCTTCCCCCCGACACGCCGGTGATCACGTCGACTTCGTCGATCAGCCGGCGATGCTGGCCGTTGACCACGATTTCGGTACGCTGGAGTTCCTCCAGAACGCCGTAGGAGAATGCCGCGGCCCGCGTGCCGCCGCCGGAGAACGAGAGCACGAACAGCGTATCCGGATCATTGTTCTGGCGCTTCGGTATCAGGAGATAGGGACGGTAACCGGCCTTTGGATCGACCTGGGCGATCGGCTCGTTGACCGGACGGCTGGCGCAGCCTGTCAACGTCACTGCGACGAGAATGCATAGGACGATGCGACCAGCCAGTCGGAACCGCGCACCCATCGCAGCGTGCCAGGCGCCCGTGCACTTCATGCGTCGGCGGGATCTACCACTGGAATGTTGCGCCGAAGAGCGGGCCGTTCAGGTTCAGGCTCTGGATCGCATCACTCGACGAGAAGTTGTAGTCGAGGTAACGCCAGGTCGCGACCAGGGCGCCCCAGTTGTAGCGGTAGCCGATGCCGGCATTGACCTGCCAGGTGAGATCCGACTGGCCGGTGCCGACGTCGAGGTAGTAGGGGATGAACCATTTGTGTTCGTTGCCCAGGTAGGCCACGCCCTTGACGCCGACGATGGCATCCCAGAAGCTCGGGTTCACTTCGGACGAACCGGTTTTCGAGACAGGCGGCAGCCCGCTGATGTCGCCGTTTATCGACCAGCCCAGCGTCTCGGTCACGTCAAGATAGCGCGCGCCGGCAAGGAGGTCGGCCGTGTATTTCGGCGTCTTGGCGAACTCGTAGGTGCCGGCCACGGTCCAGATCCACGTCTTGATATCGAGCGACAGGTGGGCATCGACGTCGGCGGGTATCCCTACGTCGCCGATGGTGAAGTCGCGCGAGCCGTCTTTCGAATCGCCGAAGTCGGCATAGACCAGATCGGACCAGAGCCCCCACTTGTCCTTCTTCGCACTGACGGTGCCCATGAACGCCATCTTCAAGGCGTCAAGGACATCCTCCCCCGATACGTCGATGCTGGAACCGCCGCTACCGGACGGAAAGGACGTATCTCCGCCGATGGACGGAAGCCAGAGGTAGATGGACGCTGAATATTGCCAGGAATCGTCCGCGGTTTCTGCCTGCGCGGCGACGGGAGCGAGCCCGGCCAGCGCCAAGGTGAGTAGGGCGGTTGCGGTACGTGCGGTAGGGCGAAAGTTCATTGTTGAATCTCCATGAGTGGGGAGTGCAAGGGAAACGCTATTTTATTCCGTACGCCCTGAGCCTGTCGAAGGGCTGCCCTTCGACAGGCTCAGGGCGTACGGGCCAAATTAATCAGCGCTTCTCAAGGCGAATCTGTTACGGTTGGTAAGTGCAGTTCTTCTGGCCATCCGCCTCGAAGCATGAATTGTACGTGTTCTCCAGATCGTCCTGCGTGACGTGCGCGAGGCCGTTGATCGCGCCGATGCCGAGATCCTGGTCCAGCACCCGGGTGCGGAACTTCCAGCCCGGCGGCAGCTTGAGCTTCGTGCCCAGCGTCTTCAGGTCGTCGTAGCTCAGGTTCTTGTCGACGATGCGCGAGGATGCCTGCATCACCCACGGCACGCCTTGCGGGTCGTCGAGGATGAAGATGGTCTGCCCCTTCGCATAGCCCTGCTTCGACTTGCGGCCCACGACTGCGTCCTTGTAGAAGGTCGCGCCCGGCTTGCCGAAATCCTTCGGCAACTGCACCGAGTTGACCCACCTCGTCTGCAGGCCGTCGAACTCGCGCACCGGCCCGACCGGCAGTTCGAACCAGTCGTACATCCAGAAGCGCGGACCGTTCTTGAACACGCCGAGAACGCCGTACTGCTTCTTCAGCGCTTCGGCATCGACCTTGGCCCACATTTCGTCGGAGCAGGAGTTGCGCGGGTCTACCTTGTTGTTGAGGTCGGTCGTGTTGAAGACATCGCCGACCAAGTCCTTGGTCAGCGCGTCGCCGCCGATCATCCATATCTCACAGAAGCGGTAGTTGTTCATGTTGTCGAAGCGCGTCATCTTGGCGATCTTGCTGTCATCGGGCGCAGTGGCACAGCCTGCAAGCAGGGATGCGCCGATGGCCAGTGCGGTCAGGGTGCGGCTGGTCGCGCCAATGACGCGGATGTTGATGTGTGCGACGTTCATTTCTCTTCCTTTCATTGATGAAAACTCAAAACATTGATAAAGCTTTTTCGGGCTGATTCAGGCTCGCCTTATTGCGTCATTTCGTTGAGGATTTTCGTTTTCGCCGCCTGGTAGTCGCTTTCGCTGATCAGTTTCTGGTCGTACAGCGACTGTAGTTCCTGGAGTTGCTGCTGCGGTGTTTTTTGTGGGTGCGCGGCGGCCGTGGCTGCTGCGGCAGCTTGCTGTGCTGCGGCGGCGGACGCTGCAGCGGATTGTTGAGCCGCTGCCGCCGCTGCGGATTGTTGGGCCGCTGCGGTCGCTGCGGATTGTTGGGCCGCTGCAGAGGAGGCTGCTTTTTGGCTTTCTGCGCTTGAGACCACGGCGACTGTCACCGCAGTCCGGCGCCACACCCCCAGGATCGCCCAGGCGGGTTCGGTCACCAACAGCAGCGCAATCACCCCCAGCAAGGCTTTTGCCGCGGGGCTCTTATGCAAATTCATTTTGCTCATTTTCTATCTCCTGATTCAAGGCGCGTTCATTACTTGGTTTTGACGTACTGGAGTTCCATCATCTTGAACATCTGGGTGCCCATGCCCTGTCCCCATATCTCGGTCAAGTGATTGCCGTTTTCTGCGATCGAAAGGCGCAACTCCACGGGCGTGGGCTTGCTCGTAACGGGGTTAAAGACGGTTGCCTTCATCGTCGCAGACTTGTTGGCACCGTCGAACCCGCCCCAGTACCACGTCATGCCGGTGCTGCCGGTGTCCATCCACGCTGCCTGATACATTTTGGCCACATTGTCGTAAGCCATGTACCCGATACCACTGAAGGGAGCGCCTCCAACCTCTCCGGCCAGCATGTTCTGGACATAGCGTCCGTCCAGCACCCATGTGCCGACGCTGACTGCCGTCGATTCGACCGGCACGCTGGTGGGGGAAACCCAGGTTCGGATCTTGACGTTGAACGTCCCGACCATGGAGCCGAGCCTTTTCTGCCCGTCACCCGGCGTCATGGCGCGTTCAATGGCATTGACCGTAGCCGCGTCGTTCACGGCAGCCTGTGCGAAAACGGGGTTTGCCAAACAAAGGGCGGCACCCGAAACGGCGGCCAGCACCGCAAACTTCTGAACTGTCTTTCCAACGTATTTCATCCGACTCTCCCTTGATATTGACGATCGCCCGAGCTCATTCGGGCCTGCACTGCAAACACGGGGACTTCCACACACCCACCAATGACTTATCTTGATGAGGTCCTTTTCACCGGAGGTGGCGTCCAACTGCCTTCGAGTATCGAGGGTGGCGACACCCTGGGTTCATAGATTCGCATCACCAGCTTGAACTCCCCCTTCGGCGCCGGCAGCCAGTTGGCTTCCTTGTCCTTGCCCGGCGAGTCGGCCTGCAGATACATGTCCACCGATCCGTCTGGGTTGGTGATCAGCCTGTCGCGCTGCGCGAGGTCGTAGCGATTGAGTGGGTTCGGCACGAAGAAGAAATCGCTGTCATACATGGTGAGCGACCAGAAGGCTTCGGCCGGTGGCAGCTTGCCCTTTTCGAAGCGGACGACGTAGTTGTGCTTGGCACCGTCGTAGGCGTCGCCGTTCGCGTCTTTTTGCGACAGCGGATACACCGCGTCCTGCGGGCGGTTCCAGCCCGGGCCGAGCAGGTTGGCCATGCCGCGCGTGAGGTAGTCGGTGCCGAAGTTGCCGACGCCCCGGGTGAAATAGAGCCAGCCGTTGGTGGTCTTCTGCCGCTTCAGGTGCACGCCCATTTCCAGCAGCGCGAGCTTGGGAACGGCCTTGAACAGCTCGCGGTCGATGAAGCGGAGCTTGTCTGGGTCGAAATCTTTGCCCGGAACCAGCCCGATCTTGGCCATCTGCGCGACCATGGCCGTATCCTGAGCGGTCGGCGGGTTGGACTTCATCAACTGGGCGAGGCGATCGAAATAGGCTTCGATATCCAGTGCGTTGACCTGCTTGCGCACCGACGTCTTCATGTCGAAGCCGGGGTCGACTGCGCCCGGCGGCGGCGTGTAGGGCTTGCCCCAGGCGGAGAGCGGCATCACCGAGAACTTGTCCTGCAGGGCATGCACCGCCTGGTAATCCTCCGGGGTGCCGGTGGTGTAGATGCGTCCGAGGATCCACACCATCCCGGTTGGTGACTGGACCTGGGTCACGCCCTGCGGCAGGGTGCCCTTCCAGCCGGGGCCGGTGATGGCGATGGTCTGGGCCTTGCCGCCCGTCGTGCGCGAATCCGCCACCGCGATCACCTCCGACCAACCGTCCAGGATCGGCATCATGTAGTAGCGGTGACCCATGTCGGGAATGCTGAAAATCCACGGCTCTTTCGAGACATCGAGCCAGGCCTCGGTGTACAGCGTGTCGGCGTTGGGCGCGGCGCAGCAGTGATTGTCCACTGCAGGATAGCTCCGCATTCGGATCATCTGCCCCATCGGTGCGTGCTCGGCATCCGGCCTGGCCACGTTGGTCTGCTGCTTGCGGGCCATGTCGAAGGTGACCAGGGGGTAGCCGTAGATGTAGGCCTCGGAGGCGATGCGAACCGCCTCGATCGCGCCAACCGACGGGGTGTCATCCGCGCGGGCTGTAAGGAAACCTGCCGTCAGGACTGCAAGGCACATAGCTGCAGCTGTGCGTTTGATCGAATTCACCAGCATATAAATCTCCCGTTGTTCATGTGCTCTCCATCAACAAGCTAACGACTCCGGCCCTCGAAACGGCGTGTCCGGTTTCCCGGTGCCGCCACGCGTGGGCGAGCTACTTCTGAACCTTCATCACCGGCGGCGGGTTCCACTTCCCAATCAGCGCATCGGATTTTGGAGCGTACAGGCGCATGGTCAGGTTGAATCCACCTATCGGCGCCGGTAGCCAGTTTGCTTCCTTGTCCTGACCGGGGCTCTCGTGCTGGAAATAGAGGTCGAGTGAGCCATCCGGGTTGTACCTGAACGGCATCCAACTGCTCAGCGCAAACCGGTTCAGGGCATTCGCTACTTGAAACCCTTCCGCGTCGTACAGCGTGATGGACCAGAATGCGCCCACCGGCGGCAACGATGTCTTTTCGAAGTGGAGGGTGTAGCGGTTGGTGCCGTCCAGTGGCTTGCCGGTATCGTCGACGAGGTTCAGTGGGTAGATGGCGTCTTCGGGCAGGTTCGCGCCGAGACCCTCCTGCGCCACGAGCGCGCGCTTGAGATAGTAGGTGCCATACACACCCATCGTGTCGGTGTTCATCACCCAACCGTTGGCGACGCGCGCCAGCGTGGGCAGTTTCCATTTCATGAGGGCTTGCGCGTCCTGCGGCGCGCTTGCGAGCGCTTGCTGGACGACGGGATCGAGCCCGTCGAATTGCAGGCTGTTGCCGGCGACGATGCCGATGCGCTGCATGCGCGCGACGATCGGCTCATCGGTGAGGTGCGGCGGGTTGAGCTTCATCAACTCGGCGGCGTAGCTGAAATACTTCTGCGGCGACATGGTGTCGACCTGGGTTTTCGGCGGCGTCTTCATGTCAACCGTGGGGTCGACCCTGACGGCCGCCGGTCTGGGTGCCTTACCCCACTGTGACAGCGGCGTCACCTTGTAGCCGGCCTGAATCTTGTGAACGGCGTCATAGTCCTGCGGACCGTCGGTCTTCGTCCGCCCGATGATCCACACAAAGGGCGTTGGCGCGGCGATGCGGGACAACCCGGCCGGAACCGTGCCAGCCCAGCCCGGCGGGACGACAAGGAAATTGCCTGCCTGTGTGCCGGTGGTACGCCAGCCGGGGCTGGCGAACACATCCGACCACATGTCGAGCATCGGCAGCAGGTAATAGCGCCCGCCGGTGTCCGGCACCGACACGACCATCGGTTCCCGGGTGAGATCGAGCCAAGCGGAGGAGTACAGCGTGTCGAAGTTTGGCCGGACGACAGCCTTGAAGTTAGCGGGCGGATACTCCGGGGCGCTGACGAAGCTATTCATCGGGCCCTTGCCGAATTCCTTGCCCGGTTCGACGTTGGTGATCTGCCGCCGGGTAATGTCCATCGTCACCAGCGGATAAAAATAGAGATAGGCTTCAACGCCGATGGCGCGCGCTTCCTGATCCGTGATGCCGGGCTTCTGCGCCAGGGCGGGGGGAGCCGTCAGGGTGAGGATTGCCGCCAGGGCGGTGCTGAGAAACGAGTGCGTGATGGTTCTCATGAATGCTCCAAAATATAGAACGTGCACTTGCAAACCAGTCGCGGAGATAAAGTTCCGGGCCACCCGCAACAGCCGCCGTTCACGTTCGGGCGTCCGTTTCGGGAGGCCACGGCGGTCAGCGCACCCCGGCCCGGTTCACGGGGCCGCCGAGGTTGCCCCCCACTCCACCGCTGTAGCCAACCCCAGCCTGGCCGGCGCCCGCGCCCGGCAGAACACCGACGCCGGACGCGGGACCGCCCACCCCGCCGGCGCCGACCCCGGGGGCAACGCCCACTCCGGGCGCCCCCACCCCGACGGTGGAACGGCGAGCGACACCGGCATAGCTGACCGGTGTCAGGGGTGCGCCGATGACCGCGTGCGCAGGGGCAATCAGACCTTCTTCGCCATTGCCGAGCCAGCTGGCTGCGGCCAAGCCAAGCATGAGGACAAACTTGCGTGTGAGGGCTTTCATGGTTGTGCTCCTGTCGGCGCGCCTTGCGGCAATTCGTCGAGCCCGATGAGATCGTTGGGGTTGAGCTTTTCCGCGCCCGCCGGCGGCGCGAACGCGAAGGCATTCGGCGCCGGAACGAAGCCGGATTTCCAGCTCTTGATGCGCAGCGTGTATTGCGGCGCGTTGTTCACGGTCTTGCTGGTGATCACCAGC
>Ga0210129_1000340_pt1 | contig 11825 bp, 14 predicted proteins | sample WestPond_Cattail_2_FD_185582 | JGI IMG/M metagenome (GOLD analysis project Ga0210129, IMG submission 185582) | Wetland microbial communities from the San Francisco Bay, California, USA, that impact long-term carbon sequestration -... | ecosystem: Environmental > Aquatic > Marine > Wetlands ... | reverse complement strand
ACCGGGTTGGCGGTCAGCCAGTTGGCCGGATAGGCCCGCATGAACTCCCGGGCCTTCTCGGGGCGGGCGCTCAGCCAGGCATCAAAGGCGCCCTCGTTCAAGATCACCAGCATGCGTTTTTCGTTGCCGGGCTGCTGGTAGCGGTGCATCAGGGCGTGGCTGTTGGCGTTCACCGTGAGCAGGGTGTAGCTGGTGATGACGTCGCCCGCGGGTCCCGTCCAGCTTTCCCACAAGCCCGCCACCCCCATGGGCTGGCCGTCCACCCGGGCAATGCGGGTGGGCACGGCCTTGCCGCTGCGCCAATCGTCTTCCCGGAACGCCATCATCGGCACGATGCAGCGCTGGCCAGCCAGCCAGGCATCGCGGAAGTTGTTGGAGGTGGTCACGGTTTCCGAGCGGGCGTTGACCAGCTTGGTGGAACGCAGCTTGGCGTCCGACGCCGACTTGACCCAGCGCGGCACCAGGCCAAATTGCCCGGCCACCAGTTCACGCGCAGCAAGCTCACGCGCGGGCTGGTCGGTATCGGCGGCCTGTTCGGCTTGGGGCCCGCCTTGGCGGATGAAAACGCCCGGCTGGCGCGGCCACAGCTCGCGCCCCACGGGTGAAACGGGGGCTGCCACACCGAAGGCATCGGGGTACAGCGAGGCGATTTGAACGCTCTCGTAATGAAGACTCATGCGGCGATGCTATCGCACTGCAGCCATTCCCCCGTGCTGGGATAATCTGTTCCCATGTCTCTTCCTCACTCTCTCTTTCCCCTGGGCTGGCAGCACTACCTGCTGGGCGGCACATTCATCGGCGGTGGTGCGGGCCTGCTGTTCCTGATGACGGGCCGCGTCGGCGGCATGAGCACGGTGTTCACCAGCACCTGGTCCTACGTCGTGCGCCGGCCGTTCTTCCAGCAGCCGCGCTTCACGGCGTCGAGCCGCTGGCGGCTGGTGTACGCGGCGGGCCTGGTCCTGGGCGCGGCGATCTGGTGGCTGGGTTTTACCGACGGCACGCCGCTGGGCACGCGGGTGCCGGCCTGGCAACTGCTGGTGGGCGGCTTCCTGGTGGGCTACGGCGCGCGGCGCAGCAACGGCTGCACCTCGGGCCACGGGGTGTGCGGCATGGGCTCGCTGCAATGGCCCTCGGCGCTGGCGGTGCTGACTTTCATGGCCACCGCCTTCCTCACGGCCAACCTGGCGGCGCGGTGGCTGGCATGAGCAAGCCTATGAACAAAACCCTGGCCCTGCCCCGCGCGCTGTCCACGCTGGCGGCGGGCATGCTGTTCGGCTTCGGCCTGGCGGTCTCCGGCATGGTGCAGCCCGAGGTGGTGCTGAGCTTCCTGCGCCTCTCTGATTTCGGCCTGGCGCTGGTGCTGGGCGGCGCGGTGCTGGTGGCGATCCTGGCCTACAAGGGGCTGCCGCGCCTGCTGGCCCGCCCGGTGCTGGACGACCACTTCCACGCCCACCCCAGCTTCTGGAACCGCGACACCGCCATCGGCGCGGCGCTGTTCGGCGTGGGCTGGGGCCTGTGCGGCGTCTGCCCCGGCCCGGCCATCGCCGGCCTGGGCACCGGCAACCTGGACCTGCTCTGGGCGCTGGCCGGCATTGCGCTGGGTGCGCTGGTGCACGGGCTGCGGGCCAAGTAAGGCGCACCGCGCGGCCCCGCCATGACAAGCCCACTGGCCTTCAGCGCCCCCGCCGACCGCAACAAGCAGCCGATCCTCGATGTGCTGCGCCAGCTCTTGCCGGCGCAAGGCCGCGCGCTGGAGATTGCCTCGGGCACCGGCCAGCACCTGACCTGGTTTGCCGCCCATCTGCCCGCCTGGCAGTGGCAGCCGACCGACCAGCGCGCCGACCTGTTCCCCGACATCACGGCGCGCATTCGTGAGGCCAGGCTCGGCAACGTGCAGCCGCCGCGGCTGCTGGACGTGCTGACTGAAAGCTGGCTGCCCGAAGCAACGCCGCCCTTCGACCTGATCTACTGCGCCAACATGCTGCACATCGCGCCCTGGGCCTGCTGCGGCGGGCTGATGCGCGGTGCCGCGCGCCACCTGGCGCCGGGCGGCCGGCTCGTCACCTACGGCCCGTACCTGGAAGACGCGGTGCCCACCTCCGAGGGCAACCTGAAGTTCGACGCCAGCCTGCGCGCGCAAGATCCGGCCTGGGGCCTCCGCCGGCGGGAGGACGTGGCGCAAGAGGCCCGCCGCGCCGGCCTGCAACTGGTAGCGCGGCACGCCATGCCGGCCAACAACCTGCTGCTGGTGTGGACGCGGGTGGCTTGAAGCCTGGACAATAATCTGCTGATTTCACAAAGGAACGAACTTGAAACTCGCACACCTGGCCTTCCCCCTCTTCGCCGCACTGGCCCTCGGATTGGCCGGCTGCTCCCCGCAGGATTCCGCTGACAAGGGCACCGCCGCCAGGCCGGCGCAGCCTTACGAGGCGGTGGCGGCGCAGGGCAAGGGCTTCACGGTGGGCGCGATGATGAGCGCCACCACGGTGTATGTGATGTTCGACCCCCAGTGCCCGCATTGCGGCCATTTGTGGGAGGCCTCGGTGCCGCTGCACAACAAGGTCAAGTTCGTCTGGATTCCGGTGGCCTTCATCAACGCCAAGAGTGCGACGCAAGGGGCGGCCTTGCTGGCGGCGGCCGATCCGGCGGCGCTGATGACCGAGCATGAGAAATCGATCCTCACGGGCGGCGGGGGCATCTCGGCCTCTTCCAGCGTGCCGTCCGAGATCGAGGCGGCGATCAAGAAGAACACCCAGTTGCTCACCAGCCTGGGCGCTGAGTCGGTGCCCTACATCCTGGCCAAGAACATGCGCACCGGCCAGGTGGTGACCAACACCGGCTCACTGGAAACCCCGGCGCTGGCGGAGTTTCTCGGTATCAATTAGGCCGCCGCGCTGACGGCGGCCTCCTGAAAACCAGCTGGAACACCCCGGCCGCCGGCATACGATAATCATTGCATGGAAATATCCGAAATCGGAGTCTGGTCTGCCATGACAGGGGGGCTGTTCACCCTGGGTGCGCTGGCCATCGCCGATGTCCTGTTCAACCGGACCCTGGGTTCCTATCGCAATCTCCTGTTTGTTGCGATCACCGGCACCAGCTGCGTGGTCATGACCGGCCTGCCCGAAGTGTTCTTCCCCGGCATACCGGAGCGGGCGATGATGCTGCTCAAGGCCGGCATGGGGCCGCTGGCTGGCGCCGTTGCCTTGAACTACCTGGGCAATTGGCTGGGCGGTTTGCGCGAAGACGTGATCGTGCACCGCATCACCGCCTGGGGCTCCGGCGTCCTGTTCCTTTGCGCGATCGTCCTGGCCCTGCTGGCCACTCAGACCACCAGCCAGGAATTTCACCGCTTGCTGGTGGCCACGGCGGCCATCAACATGGTTCCGGTCCTGCTGGGCATTGTCGTGTCGGTTCGGGCCGCGACCCTGGGCGACCCGCTGGCCCGGTGGATGGTGCTGGCCTGTCTCGGCCTGGCCGGCATGACGGCCGGGCTTTACCTGCGAGGCCTGCGCGTTGAGGGCTTTGGTCTGGGCACCTGGATTTTTACCGCCACGATCACCGTGGCCTACTTTCTGATTGCCTCCGTGTTGATCGTCATTCGCAACCGGCAGAACCGGCGGCTCGAGCGCCTGGCGAGCCTGCAGTTAGGGGCCGATCCCGCCACCGGCCTGCCGACCGGTTCGGTCCTGCTCTCCAAGGTGGAGCACTTCTTTTGGCGCACGGCCCGCTTCGGCGGCGAATGCACCGTGGTCTGCCTGTATCTGCGCAATCTGTACGAACTCGGTGAAGCGGCCGGACACGGCGTGGAGCATCAGATCCTGGCTGCCATGGCGGCCCGCGTTCACCGCGCGGCCGGCTTTCGTTGCGTGGTGGGTCTCTACCACCCGCGTTGCTTTGTGGTCGTGATCTCGGCCGACAAACGCCGCCGGTTCGTCAACTTGACCGTGGCGCGTTTGCGGCATCTGGTGGGCGATCCCCTGTCGGTGGTGGGTGCGGACGGCGCGCGCCATGATTACACGCCGAAGCTGGGGATGGGCGTCATCACGCTCGATCCGGCCCATGCCGATCCCCTGGAGGTGATCAACGACGCCGAGCGGCAGGCCCTGGGGCCGGTCAGCGTGCCGCAGCGCGTGGCTCAGGACGCCGTTGAAACCAGGCCGGCTCCCCTCGCCGGTGCGCTGGGTGGCAATGCGGTGAAGGTGGAGTGAGCGTCTTCCCTACTTCGCAGGATTGAAGAAGCGCAGGGTATTGCGGCCGGCGGCCTTGGACTGGTACATCGCCAGATCGGCCTGCTTGAGCAGCTCTTTCATGGAGATCTGGTGGCCGCTGAACAGCGTGATGCCGATGCTCGAGGTGCTCTGGATTTCGTGGCTGTCGAGCTGGAAGGGCTGGCTGATCATGCCGAGTATCTTCTCGCCCAGGGCTTCGGCCTGAAGGGCGGCCACCGAGGCATCTTCGCTCAAGCCCTGGAGCATCACCACGAACTCGTCGCCGCCCAGGCGCGCCACGGTGTCGTCTTCGCGAATACAGGTGGCCAGCCGCTGCGCCACTTGCCGCAGCAGCAGGTCGCCCAGGTCGTGGCCCAGCGTGTCGTTGAGGGTCTTGAAGTTGTCCAGGTCGAGGAAAAGCAGCGCCCCGTGGCGCCCGCTGCGGATGCTGGCCGCCTGCGCCTGCTGCAGCCGGTCCAGCATCAGCCGCCGGTTGGGCAGCTCGGTCAGCGGGTCGTAGAAGGCCAGCAAGGCGATTTCGTCTTCGGCCGCCTTGCGGGCGGTGATGTCGGTTTCGGTGGTGACGTAATTGGTGATGGTGCCGTCCTGGGCCTTGACGGCCGTGATGGTCAGCCATTTGGGATAGATCTCGCCATTCTTGCGCTGGCCGAGAACATCCCCCTGCCATTTGCCGGTGCGCTTGACGCAGTCCCACATCTGCTCGTAGAACTCATCGCTGTGACGCAGCGAGCGCAGTACGCGGGGCGTTTGGCCTATGAGTTCTTCGGCCGGATAGCCCGTGATTTCGGAGATGGCTTGATTGGCTTTCAGGATCACGTAATTGGCATCGGTGATCATCATGCCTTCCTGTGTCTCGAAGGCGGTGGCGGCGATGCGAAGCTGGACATCGCTTTGCAGCCGGTCTTCGATCATGGCGTTGAACTCCCTGGCGACCACCGCAATGTCCCTGGGGCCGCCCACCGCCGCCCGCACGCTCAGGTCTCCGCGGCGCACCGCATTCGCGGCCTTTTCCAGCTGGGCCACCGGTCCGGCGATGCGCCGCGCGATGACGATGGCCAGAGCGAGCATGGCGATAACGATCACCAGCACGATGGAGGCGGTGGCCAGGGAACGTTCCCTGGCTTCGGCGTAAACCTCCGAGACCGGTACCCCCACGTAGGCAATCCATCCGGTCTCCGGCATCTGCACCACGGAGAAATAGCGCATGACGCCGTCGTATGACAGGCTTTCGAATTCTCCATTGCGCACTTCGAGCGTGCGCCGCGCCGCATCCGAATGGGGCCGGGTTCCGACAACGCCCTTGGTGTCGCGATTGCGCCAGATCAGCATGCCGTCTTCGCTGATGAAGCCGAAGGTGCTGTCGGTCGGCAGGAACTGGGCCGGGATGTTGGGGTCGAAGGAGGACAGGTCGAGTGCGAACTGGACCCCGCCGATCATTTCACGGCGTTCGTTCCAGACCGGTTGGCTGAGGACGGCCACCCACTTGCCGCTGACCGGGCCCAAATACGGCTGCCCGATGGTGAAGCTGCGGTTCCGCAGAAAGGTCTGGAACCACGCCATTTTCGCCAGATTGGGCCGCTGGCTGCCCGTGTGCGGCACGGCCGAGCAGATCAGGTCTCCCCGCAGGTTGGTGTAACCGACATCGGCATAGCTCAGATTCAGGCTGCGCAGGTCTTTCAGTATCCCGTCGCAGTGCCCGGGGTCGAGCCGCCTGACCTGGGGACGGGCCGCCATGCGTTCGAGAATCTGCCGGGCATTGGCAATCCTGCCGCCCGTGTTGCTGACCATCATGTTGGTCATCGTCCGCAGCGAGGTCTTCGTGTAGTCGACCGTCTCCTGCATGTCGTAATAGATGTCGAAGCCGATGACCGCCACAAGCGGGGCAGACACCGCCGTGACCAGCAGCAGCAGGTGGGTACGGATTGACGATGTGTTCACGGACAGTGGGTTTCCAGGTGACAGGCAGGACAGATCCGGCAATCCAGGCAAGCTCCCCCCGAAACTTGCTTGCCAGAAAAAGGAATCTCTTTTGTAGTTTTACGATCGCTCACTGGCAAAACCCAGCGTCACCACAGGCCCGGTGCGAAATGAAATATTTCCCGGGGTAACCCAGCAGCCCTTCCGATCATTCCGGGATGGGGCCTGTAGCTTTGCGTCTGCAGCTTCCGCTGCATTTGCCAATGTGAACAAATGTATCCGTCCATGCCCCCCGGGGCATTAGGGTAACTACCATCCAGGCAACCGGTTCACGGGGAAATACCCAACTAATTCACGGGTTTGCCCGGTGTTGGCAGCGGCCGCGCCTGGGCGCAGGCCAGCACGATGCACGACGCCCCCCTGGTTTTTCGTTCCCTTGCATTCCTTGTGTTGATGGCCAGCCGGCGTGCCGGCGCTGCGGCGCAGATGATCGACACTGTGCGATCCGAGGGCAAAGTCGTTACGGCCGATGAACGCGGCACGCTGGCGATGGGCCTGCTGGAAGAGCGGCACTGAGTCCGAATTTTCTGGTGTTTCTGCCTTAACATTCAGGGATCTGGTTTCATCCCGAGACCGCCCCCAGGAGGACTTATGGCCAAAGGCGACCAACGTAGCAACAAGATGGCGAAAAAGCCCAAGAAGGACAATTCGCTCCCGAAAGAATCCACTTCAGACCGCCCCACTCCGCCCATGACCGCGGTGATCCCGCGCGGCAAGGACAAAGACAAGTACAAGTAATGTGCTTGCCGGCCCGCAGGCCGTGCCGGATGGATGGAGCAGAGAAGTCACGAGGGCTATTTTCATGAAGAAGACCTACAACATCCTCATCCTGGGCGCCTCCTACGGGTCCTTGCTGGGCAGCAAGATGCTGCTGGCCGGACACAACGTCACACTGGTGTGCCTGCCGGCCGAGGTGGAGCTGATCAACGCGGACGGCATTCGCGTGCGCCTGCCGGTCAAGGGCCGCGAGGGCCTGGTGGAGCTGGATTCGCGCCAGCTGCCGGGCCAGCTCAAGGCGGCCGGCCCGGCCGATGTGAACCCGGCTAACTTCGACCTGATCGGCCTGGCCATGCAGGAGCCGCAATACCGCTCCCCCGGTGTGCGCGAGTTGCTGGAAAAAGTGGCCCAATCCCGCGTGCCCTGCATGTCGATCATGAACATGCCGCCGCTGCCCTATCTGGCGCGCCTGCCGGGCGTGTCGGTCGCGACGCTGCGCAACAGCTTCACCGACGCCAGCGTGTGGGACGCGTTCGACCCCGCCTGCATGACGCTGTGCAGCCCCGACCCGCAGGCCTTTCGCCCGCCGGAAGAAAAAGTCAACGTGCTGCAGGTGCGGCTGCCCACCAACTTCAAGGCGGCGCGCTTTGATTCCGAGGCGCACACCGCCATCCTGCGCCAGTTGCAGGCCGACATCGAAGCCAGCCGCTTCGAGCTGAACGGCGAAAAGATCGAACTGCCGGTCAAGCTCAAGGTGCATGACTCGGTGTTTGTGCCGCTGGCCAAATGGAGCATGCTGCTGGCCGGCAACTACCGCTGCGTCACGCCGCAGGGCATCCGCCCGATCAAGGAGGCGGTGCACTCCGACCTCGCCGCCTCGCGCGCGGTGTACCACTGGGTGGGCGAGCTGTGCAAATCGCTCGGCGCCAAGGACGAAGACCTGGTGCCGTTCGAGAAATACGCCGCCGCCGCGCTTGGCCTGGCCAGCCCCTCTTCGGCGGCACGGGCCCTGTATGGCGGGGCCCAGAACATCGAGCGGGTGGACCGCCTGGTGCAGGCCATCGCGGCGCAAAAAGGCCTGCGCAACGCCGTGGTGGACGAAACCGTGGCGCTGGTGGACGCGCAACTCGAACTCAACCGCAAGAGCAAATAAGGCGCAGCGCTGCGCACCACAACGAGCAGTCCATCCCATGCACCCAGCTCATTCAATCCGCCGGAGTCTGACACTGGCCCTGCTCGCCGCGCTGCTGGCCGGCTGCGCCGACACGCCGAGCGCCCCAGCAGGCGCCCCGAGCGCGGCCAGCACGCCCGTGGCGCTGCGGATCAATGTGTTTCGGGGCTCCAGCAACATCCCGATCTACATGGCCATGGAGCGCGGGTATTTCGCCCGGCACGGCATCACCCCGGTGCTGCAATTCACGCCGAACTCGGTGGCCCAGCGCGATGGCCTGGCGGCGGGCCGCTTTGACATTGCCCATGCGGCGGTGGACAACGCGGTGGCGATGGTCGAGGTCTCGGGGAAGGACGTCGTCATCGTGGCCGGCGGCGACTCGGGCATGAACGAGTTGCTGGTGCGCCCCGACATCCGGCAAGCCGCCGATTTGCGCGGCCGCACTTTGGTGGTCGATGCCCCGAACACGGCCTATGCCCTGATCGGGCGCAAGATCCTGAAGAATGCCGGCCTGGCCGACGGCAAGGACTACAAGCTCAACCCGCTGGGCGGCACCGAGATCCGCACCATGGCCCTGGACAATCCCAATGGCGCCGCCACCCTCCTCAATCCGCCGTGGACTTACATCGCCAAGGCGCGCGGCGCCAAAAGCCTGGGCCGTACCCTGGACTTGTATGGCGCCTACCAGGCCACCGGCGTCTTCGCCTTGCGCCCCTGGGCCAGCGCGAATGCCAAGGTGCTGGAGCGCTATTTGTCAGCCTACATCGAGGGTTGTCGCGCCGCGCAAAACCCTGCCCACCGCGAGCAGACCCTGGCCGTGCTGCAGCGCGAGCTGCAACTGGAGCGGCACGTTGCGGAGCTGACCTACCAGGACCTGATCACCCCCGGCCACGGCCTGGCCCGGGACTGCGCCTTCGACCTGCCCGGTTTTCGCAATGTGCTGGCGCTGCGGGCCGAAATGGAAGGCCAGTGGGGCGGCCAGGCCCCGGCGCCTGAAAAGTACCTCGACCTGGGCTATTACCAGCGCGCGCTGGCACTGACGATCCACTGAATGCCCACCCCGGAGACGCCCGAGTTCTTCATTGCCCGGGTGGAGCCCGAGGGCCGGCAGTTCGACGCCTGGTCGAATCAGCCGCTGCTGCGCTCGCTGGAGCAAGGCGGCATGGACTGGCCCAGCTCGTGCCGCAACGGCACCTGCCGCACTTGCATCGGGCAACTGGAGAGCGGCGAAGTGCGCTACGAGATCGAATGGCCGGGCCTGAGCGCCGAGGAAAAGGCCGCGGGCTATGTGCTGCCCTGCGTGGCCTTTCCGTGCTCGGACGTGGTGCTGCGCCAGGGGTTCTGACTAGGCGTCAAAGGTGCCGCTGAGCAGCTCGGGCAGGCGCTCCGGGCCCATGCGGAAACCACAGGCTTGCGCATGGCCGCCGCCGTGCATGCTCTCGGCCAGCGGGATGCAGTCAAAGCTGCGCTGCGAGCGCAGGCCGACCTTGATGACACCGCCCTTGGCGGCGCTCCACATCAGCGCGAAGCTGCCGCTTTGCCTGGAAAGCAGGTCGCCCACCAGGCTGTGAAAGACGCCGGGCGCGTTGACCATGAGGCCCTGCTGGCCGTTGAAAACAAGGGGCTGTGCGCCTTCGGCGATGTCGGCGGCGAGCTTGCTGAACTTCTCGTCCATGGCCTGGCCGCGCGCCATGAAGAGATCGAGCTGCTCGGGCGTGAACGAGGCGATCTCGGCCCAGCGCTCAAACTCAAACGGCTCCATGTCCAGCGCCGCCAGAAAAGCGGCGCTTTGCGGGTATTGCCAGACCCAGATGTCGCGGTCTTCGACAAAGCGCACCAGGTCCGGCAGCGAGCGGTCGGGCTGGAAGAACTCCCACGCCAGGCGCGAACCGGACTTGCTCATGTCGAAGTGCACCACGCCGCAGCTGCAGGCAAAGCCGGTGAGCTTTTCGGCCGCGCTCTTGTGGTGGTCCAGCAGCACCAGCTTGGCGGCGCTTTGCTCGATCCCCCGCAGGATCTCGGGCGCGAATGAAAAATCCAGGATGTAGACGGCACGGCCGTCGAGGGCCGGCAGGTCGGCAACGCTCTTGATGTCGCCGTGGTCCAGCCCGAGGAACTCGGCTTTTCCTTCGTAGAACAGCCAGGCCGCCAGTGCGGCGGCAAAGCCGTCGGGGCAGCCTTTGCCGTGGTACAGCACCAGCGGGCGCGGGTCGTGCCGGTCGGGCTTGATCAGCAGTTGCAGGGGGAGGATGTTTTTTTTCATGGGTCAGTTTTCTTCTTCACGCGGTGGACGCGGTATTTTCTTGAACTTGATGAGGCGGTTGCGCTCGATCACGTCTTTCTTGGCCTGCCGCTCGGCGTCGAGCTTCTGGCCCGCGGCCAGCCACTGCGCAAATTCGTCCGGCGTTTCCAGCGTGATGCGGCCCAGCGTGCCGGTGCGGAAATCATGGATCACCAGTTCGGCCGCCTTTTGCAGGTTGACGCGCCCGCCGCTTTGCAGCGCGCCGCGCTTGCGGCCGATCTCGGCCAGCAGTTCTTCGTCGCTCAAGCCCGCCACCTCGGCAAGCTTGTAGCGCGCCTGCAGCAGATGGCCGTAGGGTTGCTTGAGGTAGTCGAGCAGCTCCAGCGCCACTTCTTCGTCTTCGAAGGCATTGCGCCCCACCGCGCCGCTGGCGGCCAGGTTGTAGCCGCTCTTGGCCACGATGATGCGCGGCCACAGCATGCCGGGCGTGTCGTACAGATAAAAATCGTCGGCCAGCGAAATGCGCTGCTCGGCCTTGGTCACGCCGGCCTCGTCGGCGGCCTTGGCGGCGCGCTTGCCCACCAGGCTGTTGATGAGGGTGGACTTGCCCACGTTGGGAATGCCGCAGATCAGCACCCGCAGGGGCTTGGCCATGCCGCCGCGCGTCGGCGCCAACTCATGGCAGGAGGCGATCAGGCGCTGGGCGGCGGCGCTGGCGGAGCTGTCCAGCGCGATGGCGCGGGTGCTGCTCTGGTGGTTGTAATGCGCCAGCCATTGGGCGGTGCGCTCGGGGTCGGCCAGGTCCTGCTTGTTCAACACCTTGAGCGAGGGCCGGCCCTGGGTGAGCTCGGCCAGCAGGGGGTTGGCGCTGGAGCCGGGCAGGCGGGCGTCGAGCATCTCGATCACGACATCAATGGCCTTGATGCGCTCCTCGATCGTCTTCTTGGTCAAATGCATGTGACCGGGGAACCACTGGATGGCCATGCCTTGGCGCTCTCTTTTCTGGGATAGGGGGATAAAAATGGATTGTGGGCCGGATAATGCGGGCATGTCCACACCCGATTCTCGCACCGGCCAGCGCTCAGCCCAAGCCAACACCGATCTGCTGCAAAAAGGCATCCTGATCACCCTGATCGGGCTGGCCGTGCTGCTGTCGCCCTACCTCATCAAGTCGCCGGAGCTGCAGGCCATCGTGGCCGCGTCATCCCTGGTGGGATGGTTCGCGCTGGTGCTGGGCATCGCCCTGATCGGGCGCTACGTGCTGCAGCGCCGGGCCGGTCGGTAGCCCCAGGCGCTTGGGCGACACGTAGTCCTGCCGGAAGATCTCGAACGGCATCGTGTCGGCAGCCTCGATTTTCTTTTGATCGGCCAGGGATTGCCGCGCCAGGGCCTCGAAACGGGCCTGCTGCGCCGGCTGCCAGGGCAGTTCGAGCAGGGCTTGCCGTGTCTGCAGTGAGTGCTCACGCGAAAAAGCCACGAAGGAGTT
>Ga0210129_1000339_pt1 | contig 11832 bp, 12 predicted proteins | sample WestPond_Cattail_2_FD_185582 | JGI IMG/M metagenome (GOLD analysis project Ga0210129, IMG submission 185582) | Wetland microbial communities from the San Francisco Bay, California, USA, that impact long-term carbon sequestration -... | ecosystem: Environmental > Aquatic > Marine > Wetlands ... | reverse complement strand
CCGGCTTCCGCCTCGTCCACCGGCACGCGGTCAAGGCCCTGGAAGCCCAGAACCTGGTTGATGCGCCCGCTGGCAACCTGTTCTTCATGATTCATCACCACCACCGACATGCCGGGCTTGATGCGGCCATTGAGCACGCGACCGACGCCGAGACGGCCGGTGTAGGTCGAGTAGTCGAGCGCGGCGATCTGTAGTTGCAGCGGCGCATCGGCCGAACCGGGCGGGGTGGGGACGTGGCTCAACACGGTGTCGAACAGCGGCACCATGTCGGCAGCGGTTCCGCCATGCGACGGCGCGTCCTTCAGGCTCATGCACGCCCAGCCGTTGAGGCCGGAAGCGTAGATGATGGGGAAATCGAGCTGCTCGTCCGTCGCATGGAGTTTGTCGAACAGGTCGAAGGTCTGATCGACCACCCAGTCCGGGCGCGCACCCGGACGATCGACCTTGTTGATCACGACAATGGGCCGCAGGCCCAGCGCCAGCGCCTTCTTGGTGACGAAGCGCGTCTGCGGCATCGGGCCTTCGACCGCGTCGACCAGCAGCACCACGCCGTCGACCATGCCGAGCACGCGCTCGACTTCGCCGCCGAAGTCGGCGTGGCCGGGGGTGTCGACGATGTTGATGTGGTAGTCGCCGTAAGTGATCGCGGTGTTCTTCGCCAGGATGGTGATGCCGCGTTCCTTTTCCAGGTCGTTGGAGTCCATCACGCGCTCGTCAACCGCCTGGTTGTCGCGGAACGTGCCGGACTGCTTGAGGAGCTGGTCGACCAGCGTGGTTTTGCCATGGTCGACGTGCGCGATGATGGCGATGTTGCGGAGCTTGCGGGACATGATGGAGGCCGGATTGCGGGAAACCCAGCATTATAACAGGGTTGCTTGATTATTTATTGTGCAAGCGGATGCACGCCCAGCCGGGCGTCGATGCGGTCGATGACCTGTTGATATCGGGGGCTGCCTACGGGGCCGAAGCGGCGGTCGAATTCGGCCTGCGGCATGAATTCGGGCAGGTCGCGAAAATCCGGCAGCAGGGCGGCATCGGTTTTGGCCGCGGCTAGCTGCTGCCGCACACGTTCCGCGGCCTCGCCGGTGGCGCGCTCGCCCAGGCGCACGCCGGCGCGGTTGGCAGCCAGATCGGTGAAGCTGAAACCGGAGCCTTTGTTGGCGTCTTCCTCCTCCTTGATCAGGCCGATGGCATTGGCCAGCCGGCTGCCGGCATTGACGGCAATCGCCGCGGAAATCACGAAATGCTCGGCAAAATCGCGCCGGCCGTGCAGTGACAGCAGCACGCGCGGTGCGCGCCGGATCGACGGGTTGTCTCCTTCCAGCAGTCTGGGAAGACTGATGCCGGAGAGATATGCGCCGAGCGCAGTGAGCGCGGCGCGGTTTTCCGCCTCGGCGCTGCCGCCAATGGCCTGCGCGTGAGCAAATAGCGGGGCGACGACCTGGACCAGTGGCACGGTGCTGTCACGCGGGTGGCGCTTCAACAGGGTGTCCAGTTGTTCGGCATAAGCCAGCATCCGCACCTGGTCTTCCGGAGGAATCAGCAGATCGACGCTTTTGCGCTCCAGTTGGGTCAGCAGTTCCGGACGCCAGCGGTAATCCAGGGTGGCCTGGTTTTCGTCGAAGTTCACCTGGGAGAATGCGTCGGCCAGGGCGGCGTAAGTCCTGTCCCGGCGCAGCCAGCGATGGGCCTGGCGGGCTAACCAGTCGGCCAGCGCGCCAGGCAGCGGCAGGCTGCCGAGTTGCAGGCTCTGTATCCGGATGCCGCCGGGGACGTCCGCCACCTCGGCAGTCAGGTTGAGATAGCGACCGAACGGGTTGGGAGGCAGCGTCAAGGTGGCGGTAAGCGTGGCCAGACCGGGGGTGAGTTCGGCGGCAATGCCGCTGACGCGACGCAGTTCGACGGCGTAATTGAGTAGGCGGTTGAGTTCGGCCTCGTCGAGTTGAATGCTCTGAATCACGTCGGGCGTCTGGCGTCGCGGATCGTGCTTCTGGAACAGGGCCTTGACCCAGGCCAGGTCGTTGCGGCGAAACTCGGCGGGCGGCTCGATTGCCGGTGCTCGGTCCAGCATCAGCCACGGCAGCACGGTAAGCGCGGCCAGCACGGTGAACAATACACTCCAGCCGATCAGACGCTTCATGCTAGTTTGGCTGATTGCGCATGAAATCGGCGGTCTTGAAAAAGGCTGCAGTCAGTTCCTGTTGCATGGCAACATCCACGCCCACGTCCTGCATCGCCCGCATCATGCAGCCCATCCACTGGTCGCGCTCGGTTTCGCCGATGGCAAACGGCATGTGGCGGCGACGCAGGAACGGATGGCCGAAGCGGTCGGTATATTCCTGCGGGCCGCCGGTCCAGCCGGAGAGGAACCAGAACAGCTTGTTGCGCGACTCGGTAAGGTCTTGCGGATGCAGCTTGCGGATGCCGTAATAATCCGGGTCTTCGTCCATCAGGTCGTAAAAGCGGTCGACCAGCCTGCGGATCACATCGCCGCCACCGAGGCGATCGAAATGCGTCTGCACGCTCACCTCTTCACCGGCCTGACGGCAGCTGCCGCAGCCTTGGCACGGATGCGGGCCTCGTCCGTGCTGGCGGCGGTGGCAAGCGTCACGCCCATGCGGCGGCGAAAGAATGCCTGAGGCTTGCCGAACAGCCGCAGGTCGACGCCGGGGATGCGCAGGGCTTCATCCACCCCATCGAACGCGATAGCGGTTGCCTCCATGCCGCCGTAGATCACCGCCGAGGCGCCGGGCTCGCGCAAGCTTGTGTCGACCGGCAGGCCGAGGATGGCGCGTGCGTGGAGATCGAATTCATTCTGCCGCTGCGTTGCCATCGTCACCATGCCGGTATCGTGCGGACGCGGGCTGACCTCGGAGAACCACACTGCGTCGCCCCTGACGAACAACTCCACGCCGAAAATCCCGCGCCCGCCGAGATTGCCGGTGACTGCGGCGGCGATCTCCTGCGCGCGTGCCAGCGCGGCGGTCGACATAGCCTGCGGCTGCCACGACTCGACGTAATCACCCTTTACCTGCACATGACCGATCGGCGCGCAGAAATGCGTGTCTACCGCGCCAGAGGGTCCCAGCGCACGCACGGTCAGCAGCGTGATTTCGTAATCGAAATCGATCACTCCCTCGACGATGACGCGCCCCTTGTCCACCCGGCCGCCACGCGCTGCATATTCCCAGGCTGCCGGCAACTGGCTGGCGTCGTCCACCCGCGATTGCCCCTTGCCGGATGACGACATCACCGGCTTGACGATCACCGGGTAGCCCAGCTTGTCGGCTGCGGCGGTCATCCCGGCGCGGCTGTCGGCAAACACATAGGGCGAGGTCGGCAGCCCCAGGATTTCCGCGGCCAGCCGGCGGATGCCCTCGCGGTTCATGGTGAGGTCGGCAGCGCGGGCGGTGGGAATCACCTCGGCCAGCCCCGCGGCCTCTATTTCCAGCAGGGTTTCGGTGGCAATCGCCTCGATTTCCGGTACCACCAGCTGTGGTTTTTCAAGTTGGATCAGCGCGCGCAGCGCCGCGCTGTCGCTCATATCGATTACATGGGCACGGTGGGCGACCTGATGGCCGGGGGCGTTGGCGTAGCGATCCACCGCGATGACCTCAACCCCCAGACGCTGCAGGGCGATGATGACTTCCTTGCCGAGTTCGCCCGCACCCAGAAGCATGACGCGGGTGGCAGAAGGGGAGAGAGGGGTGCCCAGACGCATGGTGCAAGAACCTAGAAGGGGAAAAACCGGCATTTTACCTTGGCTGTTCCGGGACCCTTTAATGCTTCAGGCTTGCAGCCGGTGCCAATCGAAATGCGGACCGGGATCGGTCTTGCGGCCGGGGGCGATATCGGCATGTCCGGTCACGGCCTCGATCGGGTAAGCCTGCCTGAGGGTCCGGAGGAGCGGGATCAGGGTGTCGTACTGGGCTTCGGTGAAGGGCAGATCGTCAGTGCCCTCGAGTTCGATGCCGATGGAAAAATCATTGCAGCGTTCATGCCCCTGCCAGATGGATGCGCCGGCATGCCAGGCGCGCAATTCGCAGGGAACGAACTGAATCGGCTGGCCATCGCGCCGGATGAAAAAATGCGCCGACACCCGAAGGCCGCGTATTGTCTGGTAATACGGGTGGGCGTCCCAGTCGAGCCGGTTGGTGAAGAGATCGATCACCGCATCCCCGTCGAAAATGCCGGGCGGCAGCGAGATGTTGTGAATCACGATGAGGCGGATACTTGTCCCCTCGGGACGCAGGTCGCAGTTGGGCGAGGGCAGGTGCCGGATTTGTTTGAGCCAACCCTGACTGTCCATAGTTTCATCTGGCCTGGCAGTTTCGTTGATGCGATGGAACATGACTAGAAAACCGGGGTGATGCGGGGGGGACAGGGGGCTGCGTGCGTGTGCGTGCTCGGGGACGGCAGACAGGGAGGCGAGGCGGTCATCTTCATGTTTGGTTCTCCACACATGCCTGACGACCCTTATCAGGCACGGAATCGCCGGTTTCCGGCAGTTTACTGCGTGCCTCGCAGCGATGTCAGGCAGACCTGACGTCCAGGGTCGGCTCGCGGTGGACAATCGTACCGCATCGGGGCGTGCGCGATGTGAGGGCGGACAGCCGAGGCTGTCACCCGTAACACGGCAAACCGGCGCGTTAAGGGCTTGTCGCCAGGCAGGGAAAATCGTCGCCGTCGCCGGGTTTTCAGGCCGGTCGTGGCCAGATATCCGGGTAAACTGCAGCTTTTAACGCTACCGGCCCCGCAATTGCCCATGAGCCTGCCCGAAGCACAAGATTTTCTCGATAACGCCGAATGCATCGCTTCATTTGAACAGGTGCAGGCTGCCATGGACCGGTTGGCGGGGGAAATCTCCCGTGAACTGGCGAACGACTTCCCGCTGGTGTTGCCGGTGATGGGGGGGGCCGTGGTCTTTGCCGGCCAGCTATTGCCGCGACTCGACTTTCCCCTGGAATTCGACTACCTGCATGTCACACGCTATCGCGGCAAAACCAGCGGCGGGGAAATCGAGTGGCGGGTTCTCCCCGGCATGAATGTTTTCGGGCGCAGCGTGCTGGTGCTGGACGATATTCTGGACGAGGGCGAGACGCTGGCGGCGATTCGCGACAAATTGCTGGAACTCGGCGCGAAACGCGTGTTGTCCGCGGTATTGACGGACAAGGATAACGGTCTGGACAAACCCATCCGGGCGGATTTTGTGGGGCTCAGTGTGCCCAACCGTTTCGTGTTCGGGTGTGGAATGGATGTTTACGGCCTGTGGCGCAATCTGCCGGCAATTTACGCTTTGAAGGAACACTGACATGCTCGGCATCATCGGCGGTACCGGACTGACCCAACTCGCCAATCTGGAAATCACCCATCGCAAGGTGGCGCGCACGCCTTACGGCGAACCATCCGGCGCGCTCACTTTTGGCCGCATGTGCGACCAGGAAGTGATTTTTCTGGCGCGCCATGGCTACGGCCATACCATTCCGCCGCACGAGGTGAACTATCGTGCCAATCTGTGGGCGCTGAAGGATCATGGCGTCGACCGCGTAGTGTCGGTGGCCACGGTCGGCGGCATCCATCCAGAAATGATCCCCGGCACGCTGACCATTCCGGACCAGATCATCGACTATACGCATGGCCGTGCCGCCACGTATTTTGCCGAAAGCGACAAGCCGGTCACCCATACCGATTTCACCTTTCCTTATTGCGATGCGATGCGAACTGCACTGCTGCAGGCCGCGATCAGCGCCGGTATCAGCTTGCGCGACGGCGGGGTGTATGGCGCCGTGCAGGGGCCGCGCCTGGAAACGGCCGCAGAAATCAACCGCATGGAGCGCGACGGCGCAGACATGGTGGGCATGACAGGCATGCCTGAAGCCTACCTGGCACGCGAACTCGGCATTTGCTACGCGACCATCGGTGCGATTGTGAACTACGCTGCCGGTCGCGGTCTGTCGGCGGACGGCATCCAGATGGAAGAGATCCAGTCCGTGCTGGGCGAAGTCATGCTGCAGGTGCGGCATCTGCTGGAACAACTGGTCACCAACGATGCTGCCGGGCTATGCGAATTCTGAGTGCGGGATGATGCCGGTCGCATGAAGCTCTACCGTGCTCTGCAGTCGCAGGGATTTGGTTCGCGTAGAGGCTGTGTGGCACGTGTGCGGGCGGGTGCGGTCGAGGTCAACGGCGTGCTGTGCGACAACCCTGAAGCCGAGGTCGACCCATCGGGTCTGGCGCTGACGCTCGACGGCGTAGCCTGGCCTTATCGCGAAAAGGCCTATGTGCTGATGCACAAGCCAGCCGGCTATGAATGCTCGCACCACCCGAGCCATCATTCCAGCGTGTTCGACCTGTTGCCGCCGCCGCTGATACAGCGTGGGGTGCAATGCGTGGGGCGGCTCGATCAGGACACCACCGGATTGCTGCTGTTTTCCGATGATGGCCAGTTCATACACCGCATGATCTCGCCCAGAAAGGGGGTGGCCAAGGTGTATCGTGCCACCTGCGCCGACCCGGTGAGCAGCGCGATGCTGGACGCCCTGCGCGCCGGCGTGCAACTCAACGACGAACCTGCGCCGATCGCTGCGCTGGCATGCGAGTCAATCGACAGCCACACGCTGCGACTGAGCTTGAGCGAGGGCAAATATCATCAGGTCAGGCGCATGATTGCCGCAGCCGGCAACCGCGTAGACCGCCTGCACCGCGAAGCCATCGGCAGCTATGCGCTGCCCGCGACCCTGGCCCCCGGGGAATGGTGTTGGCTGGAGGAAAATGACCTAAAACAGCTGGAGCATCCATGGCTATCCGCGAAGTCCTGAAAATGGGCGACCCGCGCCTGCTGGCGCCCGCACATCCGGTCGAGGATTTTGCTTCCCTCGAACTGGCTCGATTGATTGTCGACATGCACGACACCATGCGATCCCTCAACGGAGCCGGCCTGGCGGCGCCGCAAATCGGAGTCGGTCTGCAGGTGGTGATATTCGAGGTGGATGCCAACCCGCGTTACCCTGACGTCGAAACAGTGCCGCTCACCGTCCTGATCAACCCGGTTTTGACCCCCTTGTCCGATGAGGTGGAGGAAGGCTGGGAAGGCTGTCTGTCGGTTCCCGGGATGCGCGGCCTGGTGCCACGGCATGCTGCCTTGCGTTACCAGGGCTTCGGTGCAACGGGACAACCGATCGATCGCAGGGTCAGGGGATTCCACGCCCGCGTGGTGCAGCATGAAGTCGATCATTTGAACGGCGTTCTCTATCCCATGCGCATCCGGGATCTGCGTAATTTCGGTTTTACCGACACCCTGTTTCCGGGACAAAACCTGCAGGACGATTGACGGCATTTCGACGATTCGGGGCACGCATTTAGCATGCCTAAAGTTGTCCCTGTCCTCGCCGCTAACTTGAAGCGTAACCGTGGGCGATGTGTCCCGGAACGAGCAGCAAGGACAATAATGAGCCCGGAACAACAAATCCAACTGGCACAGCGCCGCATTCACCATGCCGACGTGATGATGGTCGAGGCAGCCCAACTCGACGACATTGCCGCCCAGCTGATGGCGGTACAGCGATACTGGGGCGCACCCAATCGCCAGATTCACCTGACTGCCGTGTTGGCCGACAGTCGTGCCGTGTGGCATGGCATTCAGGCCTCACTGGCCGAAGGCACCCTGGATCTGCCGCTGGAAGTCCAGCACAACCTCCTGATTCTGTCGGTTTATGCCGACTGCAAAATCAGTACATGCGAGACTACCCCCGGCACCGAGGTGCTGAGCAGCCTGATCGCATTGACCCGTACCCTGGCAGGCAGCCTCAAGGAATGGCGGGTGGCGGCATGAGCGAGCAGGAAAATGCGCCGCAGCTTGATGCGTTGGATCTGACCCTTCTCCTGGCTGATTCGGTGGGGGTCGGCCCATCGGTTCGCCCGGCTCGCGGCCGCAATCGCACCAAAACCGAGCTGGACGAAAAGATCAAGAAACCGGTCGAAAACGTGCCCAAAAAACCGCCGGCCCGCAAGGCGCCGGCACGCGGGCGCTATGTCGACGAATACGCGCGTCCGGCACGCTGAATCATTTCAACACTTCACGCACGTCAGCTATCAGCAGCTCGATTCCCGCAGGCGCCTGCAGGGATTGTCCCCGGATCAGGAACGTGTCCTCGACTCGCTCGCCCAGCGTGTCGATTTTGGCGGCATAGACGCTTACGTCATGACGCATCAGCGCTTCAGCCACATCGAACAGCAAGCCCCCGCGATCCGCGCAGGTGATCGACAGCATCTGGCCATGACCTTGTGCGTCGGATTCCAACTGCACTGTCGTCGGGAAAGGATGGTGTCGCTGGTGGCGTGACAGACGACCGCGTGGTGCGGGCTGCAGCGGCCGGGCCGGATCGAGATCGCGCGTCAGTTCGTGTTCCACAAAGCTCAAAAAATCACGGTAATGAATGCCGCGATTGGCCAGATCCATCACCTGAAAACTGTCCAGCGCATAGCCATGCCGGGTGGTGTGGATCTTGGCTTCGAGGATGGTGTACTGGATGCGCGCGAAAAAGCCGCAGATGCGCGCAAACAGATCGGGCCGGTCAGGCGTGTACACCAGTACCTGAATGCCTTCGCCGGCGGGGGAAAGGCGAGCCCGCACGATAGCGTCCAGGCTGTCGGTGCGGCGCCACAGCATGCGTGCCTGCCAGGCTATATCGCGGGCATCGAAGCGGATGAAATAACGCGTGTCGAGGTGGCGCCACAGCGCGTCGGCCGCGTCGTTCGGCAGGCCATAGAGGGCGAGATTGACGCGTGCTTCCGACTGCTTGGTGGTGATGTTGGCCAAGGTATCGTCATCGCCCGCAAGCAGGGCGTGCACCGCATGGTAGAGGTCTTCCAGCAGTTTGCCTTTCCAGGCGTTCCACACCTTGGGGCTGGTGCCACGGATGTCGGCCACGGTCAGCAGATACAGTGCGGTGAGGCGACGCGGGGTTCCGACTTTGGCGGCGAAAGCAGCGATCACCTCCGGATCGCTGATGTCCTCCTTTTGCGAGGTGCGCGACATCACCAGATGCATGGCCACCAGCCAGGTGACCAGTTCGCTGTCGGTTTTGTCGAGGCCGTGTTGTCGACAAAACCGTTCTGCATCCGCTGCACCGAGTTCGGAGTGGTCGCCGCCGCGGCCCTTGGCAATGTCGTGAAACAGTGCAGCCAGATAGAGCAGTTCCGGCTTGTCGAACGCGGCGATCAATCGACTGGCGAGCGGAAGTTCGTGCGTCAGCGCCGGTACGGTGAAGCGCCGGATATTGCGCAGCACCGTGAGAATATGCTCGTCCACGGTGTAGACATGAAACAGGTCATGCTGCATTTGCCCGATGATGCGACCAAACGCGGGGATATATCGTCCGAGCAGGCCGTAGCGATGCATCGCACGCAGCGCACGGGTGATCCCGACCGGCTGGCGCAGCAATTCCATGAACAGCGCGCGATGTGCCGGATTGGCGCGAAACGCGGCGTCGATACGGGTGCGGCCGCGCCACAGTGCACGCAAGGTGGCCGGTTCGAAACCGGCAAGCGCCGGATGCTGGGCGTACACGATGAAGGCACGCAACAGGGCATCGGGTTTGTGTGCGAACAGATCGGGATCGCGGGCTTCGAGCAGGTTGGCGCGCACCTGGAAATCCGCATCGATCGGCTGCGGCGGCGCAACCACCGGATACAGCCGCACCCGCAGCGACTGGATGAGGATGTCGTTGGCGCGTTGGATCAGTTTGGCGGCACGGTAATAGCCTTGCATCAGGTGCTCACCCGCGCGCTTGTGCGGCGTGGCGGCGAGCCCCAGACGCGCCGCGAGTTCGCTCTGGTAATCGAAGGCCAGGCGGTCGTCGCGCCGCCTGGCCAACAGATGCAGATGAATGCGCAGCGCCGACAGGGCGCGTTCTTCGCGTGAGATGCGGTGCGCCTCGGCTTGGGTCAGCAGTCCGGCACGGGCAATGCCGTTCCAGCCGCCTTCAATGCCACAGGCCTGTGCCAGCCAGTGGATCGTATGCAGGTCGCGCAGGCCGCCCGGACTGTCCTTGATGTTGGGTTCGAGCTTGTAGGCGCTGTCGTCGAAACGGGCGTGGCGCGCCTTCTGCTCGGCAAGCTTGCCGTCAAAGAAGTGCTGGGCGTCGAAGCGTGCCCGAAAGCGGCGGCCGAATTCGTCGAACAACCCGGAGGCGCCCCACACGAAGCGCGCTTCCAGCAGGTTGGTTTCTACGGTGATATCGGCGTCGGCCTCGGTGATGCAGGCCTCGATGGTGCGGACGCTGTGGCCGATCTCCAGCCCGACATCCCAGCATGCCTGCACCCAGTTTTCCAGTGCAGCCTGTTGTCCGGCTGTGGGTTCATCCGGCAGCAGCAGCAACACGTCCACGTCCGAACCGGGAAACAACTCGCCGCGCCCGTAGCCGCCGACGGCGGCGAGGCAAAAACTGGCTGGCAGCGCTAGCCGCGAGTTGAGTTCGCCCAGCACGCCGTCCACCAGGGCGGCGTGGCGTGTCAGGTAGCGGGTGGCGGCGGGCTTTTCAAGGTAGGCTGCCGCCAGCGCGGCACGACCGGATTTGAGTCGCTCTCGCAGGTCAGCGAACGGCGGGGCGCTCACGCGGCCTGGTGGATGCGATCGGGGATGGCCGGGCTGCCTGCCGACACGGTCAGCACTTCGTAACCGTTGTCGGTGACCAGTACCGTGTGTTCCCACTGCGCGGACAGGCTGCGATCCTTGGTGACGATGGTCCAGCCGTCCGGCATCTGCCGAATATCGCGCCGGCCGGCGTTGATCATCGGTTCGATGGTGAAGGTCATGCCGGGTTCCAGCACAAGCCCGGTGCCGGGCTTGCCGTAATGCAGCACCTGTGGATCCTCGTGGAAATTGAGGCCGATACCGTGGCCGCAGAATTCTCGCACCACGCTGTAACCGTGGTATTCGGCAAACTGCTGGATCGCGTGGCCGACATCGCCGAGCCGTGCACCCGACTTGACGTGGGATATGCCGACCCACATCGCTTCGTAGGTAACCTGGATCAGACGCTTGGCCTGAATCGACGCCTCGCCCACCGCGAACATCCGGCTGGTGTCGCCGTGCCACCCGTCCTTGATCACCGTGATGTCGAGATTCACGATGTCACCGTTCTTCAGCACCTTGTCGCCCGGCACGCCGTGGCACACCTGGTTGTTGACCGAGGTGCAGATCGATTTTGGATAGGGGGCGTGCCCCGAGGGCGCGTAATTCAGCGGCGCCGGTATCGTGCCCTGAACGTTCACCATGTAGTCGTGGCACAGCCGGTCAAGCTCGCCGGTAGTGACACCAGGCTTGACGAATGGCGTGATGTAGTCGAGCACTTCCGCGCCAAGCCGGCCGGCAACGCGCATGCCGTCGATTTCTGCGCCGCTTTTGATGGTTACAGTCATGGAACGGATAGCGGGAAAAAAGTGCATTCTATCGCGCCGATGCCTGCTGGAATAACCCTCTAGGTCCGAGGGTTTGCGGCGGTACCCGACGAGGTCGAAGGAAGAGGACGCGCGCAAGCATACCCTGCGGGCTCGCTGCGGCTAATGTTGCGGCAACGCGGCGCCTGTCATGCGCATCTTTTTACGGATGTCCCAGATGGCACCTTGGCAGGGTTGGATTCAGCGCCGTCCGCGTCCGCCGTCATTGCCTGCTCCAGCGCCCGCCCCTGGCCCTGCTTGCGTTCCGGCGCCGGCGCCCCCGCGCCATCTCTCCTGGTGACGATGTTCGTAGCCTGAGCCATAAGGCAGGGTGGCTGGGCGGGCGGACGCATCCGGACCGTTTCCGGTTTGAGCGGGTGCGTTCAGGTTGCG
>Ga0210129_1000338_pt1 | contig 11874 bp, 14 predicted proteins | sample WestPond_Cattail_2_FD_185582 | JGI IMG/M metagenome (GOLD analysis project Ga0210129, IMG submission 185582) | Wetland microbial communities from the San Francisco Bay, California, USA, that impact long-term carbon sequestration -... | ecosystem: Environmental > Aquatic > Marine > Wetlands ... | reverse complement strand
AAGTTAACCACCATAACAGCTTGGTAATATACTCTAATAAGCATCATATATACTTCAACCCGTGATTGAATGGCTTCAGCTTGTTTATCTTTTTTTGCTTGTAATTTTGAAACTAAACTCATATGTAATATATTATTTGGATAATCGAATGCAAAGATACTTATTTTTTGAAAGTTAAGCTAAGTTTCAATTGATAATTTGGGGCAATAGGTCCATTTGCGTAAAGTAATATTTGTGCCTCTTGCCTATTTTTTATATTTATATGATAGTATATCATATATTTTTGTATATTTGCTTTGAAATAAGTTTAATACATATACTATTTATGGAACGCGAAAAATTACTTGCCATCACCGCGAAATATCGTGACATGGCAGATAAAATTGAATCTGTAAATGCTGAAGAAGCTTTTCGCTATCGCAATTTTGCATCAATTATAGAAAATTCCGAAGATGATCTGGATGATGCTGAAGACGAGGCCGACTTATGGCATTTTTATGAAGAAAAGTCGAGAGACGGTTTGGACATGATGAAATCTGATGATGATATGTATTAGTTGTTAATCCAATCGTCAATTATTTTACGAGCCAAACTGTCTTTGCGAGGTAGTAGTGGAAGATTGTCCTTTCCGAAAAAACCGCCTGAGCTTAGCTCTTCGTCCTGCAAATGAACTTCACCGCTTTCGTAATCGGCTGTAAAACCTATCATGATGTTACTGGGATACGGCCAAGGTTGGCTACCGAAGTACTTAATATTATTAATGGTAAGTGAGGTCTCTTCCATAACTTCACGGCGTACGCATTCTTCAAGTGATTCTCCAGTTTCTACAAAACCTGCTACCAAACCTTTATAGTTCTTTTTAAAGGTGCGCGAATGTACCAACATAATCTTGTCGTCTTTTTTTATCCTTACCAATATTGCAGGAGTTACTATGGTAAATATTTCTTTGCCGCAATTCGGACATTTTTTGGATATTGGTGTTTCCGTCTGCGTTTTTGTGCCGCAAGCCGGACAATATTGTGTGTTCTTATCCCAATAAATAATTTCCAATGCTTTTCCGGCAACTTTATAATATTTCTTATCTAGATGTTCGTATACATCACGAAGTGTCATTGTTGTATAACCGTTAAGTGTCGGTTGTTCGTCTAAATAATAGGCAACACATGGTATGTTACTTAGATTGGTAATTGTATGTTGCGTATATTTTGATGTCAGCGGCGGAGTATCTCCACATGGTATGCTTAATTTATTATCCACATTCTTGAGTAATAACTCATCTTTATAGAACAGAAACCATAAAGTTTTTGGATTATTGTTTTTGCCATTCATTTTTGTTACTGTTAATATGTTATTGGTTCATATTTGTTTTATCAAATGATAGAGGTAGCAGTTCGCCTATTCCTTTAATATCATAAACTCTTTTTGAGCCGTATAATAATATGCGTATCGGTTGATTGAACCTCTTTTCTGTTTCCAATATCACTTGCCTGCAAGCACCGCATGGTGGTACCGGTTCTTCTGAAAAACCGTTTTCGGTACGAGCAGCTATGGCAAGTACGTTTACCGGCGTATTCGGATAATTGGCGTTTGCGTAGAATAGGGTAGTTCGCTCGGCACATAGTCCTGAAGGGTAAGCGGCATTCTCCTGGTTGCAACCGCTTAGCACTTTGCCGTTTGCAAGTTTTACAGCTGCACCCACTGCAAATTTGGAGTATGGAGAATAGCTGTTTCCAGAAGCTTTTTTTGCGGCTTCAATTAACTGTTTATCTTCATCACCCATCTCTTCGAACTTCCATTCTCTTATTGCTGATACGATATTGAAATCTTTCATGTTTCTCTATTTTAGCTTTAATGTATCACCTACTACCGGCATGTAATCAGAAGGCAGATTATTCAGTTTGTACAGATATTTCAGTTGCATACCGTACATTTGTGATATGGTGTATAGTGATTCGCCGTTACGAACTACGTGATAGTTGTAATGGGTTGAAACTTTGTTTTTCTTATGCAGATATACAACATCACCGCTTTGCAATGTGTAGCCTTTCTCCAATCCATTGTATTTTGTCAGGGCACGCTGACTCATGTCGAATTCGGCAGCGATTATATCCATGTCGTCACCCGAACGTGCAATGATGTAAAGTAAGTCGTTTGCAATATATACTTGATGAGGACGCAATAATGCCCTGTTAAATTTCTCTTTATGATGATGCTTTTCGCTGTCGTAGCGATATAAATCATAATTCTCAATTACAGAGATTAATCTTGTGGAGTATGACGGGCAAGTGGCATATCCTTTTTGTTGCAATCCTCTTGCCCACGAACGATAATCCGTTTCGCCGTAATTAAATAAACTTGCATATCGTTGGTGTGTTGTTAAGAACATAGCGTGGTCTATATATGAATCTTTTGCACTTTTGTATGCTCTGAAATGTTCATTTGGTCTTTCATCGTCGGCAAGTACATAAGGGCCGTTCCATTCACTTCCGCATTTAATACCGAAATGATTGTTGGAGCGCAATGTCAGCATGCTTTTACCCGCGTTGCTTTCCAACAATGCCTGTGAAAGTGTTATACTTGCAGGAATGTGGTATCTCTTCATTTGGTCTATAGCCAAATCTTTGTATTTATCAATATAATCTTCGTAATCTCTATTACGTGTTTGAGCTGTAGCCGTCAGTGTAAAAATTGAGAGTAAAATTCCAAAATAAAGTTTTATACATTTCATGATTAAAATATTTTTTATTCGTTTATCGCGCCACATTTGGGACATTTGCCTTTTTCTTTCAGCATAGCACCGCATTTCCCGCATTGGTAATGGTATCGCCGATGCATCGCTTTCCTTATTAATAAATATAAGAAGTAGAGCATAAATGCGTAACCTATATATATACGTGTAGTGTAGATAAAGAAAAAATAGCAGAATATGCAAGCTGAAAATAATCCTATTACATAAAATATCGCATCAGTGAATTTCAGCATCCGCATGGTATCTTCAAGTGCGGCAATCATCACAATGATGAATCCCCACAGATTTAACAGGAAGATGCTTAATATTAATGGAACTTTTAGCGGATTTACCGTAGGATTAAAGTAGAAATGTTCCCAAGTATCCGGTAAAAACATTTGCATACTTTCGTATATTGTTGCGCTCATTGCCATGCAGAAACACATCAGCAAAGGATAAGCGCTGTCGATGTCGTCGAAAAATACTGTTTTCAATTTGCCGGTATGCCAACGTCCGTATAGTGATGTCATGGCAAGTAGGCATATTAACAGAAGCAGCAGTGATGCATGTGTGTGGCTGAACAGGTAAATAAACTGTGAAATTGATGATACAGGCATAAAGTTTTTCATAATCTGATTTTCGTGAATCCATCCCATTGTTTCCTGGTCACGGGCTACTTTCACCCATACCGAATCAACCGTATCTTTGGGTTGAATCATGAAGTCGGCAACAACAACATTGTCGCCTTTTTCCACTTTCTTAAAGTCGTCGATAATAGGCAGTTGTACCAAGTTTACCGAATCGCTTGTGCATTCCATATTTGTGCCCAAAGTAAAGTGATAGGTATATAAGTATTTCAACGAATCTTTAGCCGATTGCGGTATGGAATCTTTAGTCGCAAAGCGTGGCTCTTTGTACCTGCACGAAGTAGATACCATTGTTAATGAGCTGATTACCGCCATAAGGACAATACTTTTTAATATGATATTTCTATATCTATACATCAACATTTTTCCTTGATTATTTCCATTTCACATGCATTGCAATTGAATGATAATAAAAATCTGCTGTTTCCATGCACTAAGTGCAAAGGTTCTTTAAACTTTTTGGCCGGTTTATTATGTTTCGTACAACCGCCAAGCATAAAACGTATGCAATGTCGGCAGTGCATTAGTACCGCATTGTCGACGGGAGTTATTTCGTATGCGCTATCTGCCTGTTTCACATCATGTTGCCTATAAAACTCATGGGCTTTAACGTTTGCCACATTGCCCGTATAGGCTAGTTTATCGGTTACAAACCGATGATGTGTATTCGGCAGGGCATGTTCATTACGGCGGTAGCCTCTGTTGCGACAATCCGTCAGCATTTTAATGGCTTCACGACGTGCTTCACTTAGTTTTGATATGGGTATAAACCATTCATTAGTGAAGTTAATATTCATCTTTATCAATTCGTAAGGCGTATTGCCTGTTTTGCTCAACTGAGTTTTTATATTTTCCTCCTGAGGCTTTTGCGCTTCCTGTTTTTCCTGTTCAATTAATACTTTTGCCGAATATCCGTCTTCGTCGGTCAGTTTCAGTGTAAAACCTTCAGGTATTTCGGTAAGTTGTGCATCAATCCACAGTTTTCTTTTTGTATTATCATTTGCCAATTGCTGTTCGAAAGCCTGGTTGTAGTTTCGATAAAGAGTGGTATTTGGCTCTATTTGCGGCATTTCATGAGGATAAAGTTTATTTGCCTCCTTACGATTTACACGGAAACCGCAGAGCTTTCCTTCTTTATTTATAAAGCATAACCCGTCGCCATTATTGAAAGAAGTTAATCCTGCCACCGTGATATAGGTGTGCTTTACTTCTTTTACTTGCCCAACCTCTTCACCAATTGATTTAGGAGTATCCGGTGACCATATATCAGCCGTACGGCCGTTCAAGAAGTAATGAGTAAAGCCTCTATTGAAACTCTTTTCCACATCAGGGATAACTGTATAATGGCAATGTCCGGATGAAGCTTTTTTATAATCTTTTCTGCGTTTGAATATATTATTCAATTGTTGCCGATAGTAAGCCGTGACGTTCTTTACGTAACTTGCGTCTTTCAATCGCCCTTCAATTTTCAGAGAAGTGATACCTGCGTCCAACATGCGTTCCAACTCATCGCTTTGATTCAAATCTTTCAGAGATAGCACGTATTTATTGTGAACGAGAATTTGTTCGTCGTCATCAATCACATCATACGTCAATCTACAGCATTGCGCGCATTCACCGCGGTTGGCACTCCGTCCGTACATAGCCTGGCTCATGTAGCATAGTCCGCTGTAGCTTACACACAAGGCACCATGTACAAAAGCCTCCAACCTTACATTTGTGGCATGATGAATAGCTTCAATTTCTTTTAAACTCAGCTCCCGTGCCAAAACGACTTGTTCAAAACCGGCATCTGCCAGAAATTTAACTTTTTCAGGTGTACGGTTATCCATTTGAGTGCTTGCATGCAAAGCAATAGGAGGCAAGTTCAGTTGCGTGATGCCCATGTCTTGAATGATAAGAGCATCAATTCCGGCTTCGTATAGCTTCCAAATCATCTGTTCAGTTTGGGTTAGTTCCGAGTCATATATTATTGTATTAACCGTAACATATACATTAACATTGTAGAAATGTGCGAATTGGCAAAGCCGTTTAATATCCTCTATCGAATTACATGCTGCAGAGCGTGCGCCGAAATGTTCTGCACCGATGTATACCGCATCAGCTCCGTGTTTTACGGCTTCAATTCCGCATTCCAGATTTTTGGCGGGAGCCAACAGTTCGATATAGGAGAATTGTTTCATCTGATAGAATTAATATCGTATGGAGTCTCTTGATATACAAAGTAATTCAACCAATTGGTAAACAATAGGTTGCCATGCCCGCGCCACGTTACTAACGGTGTGCGGTTGGGGTCGTTTTCAGGATAATAATTCTTTGGAATTTCTATTGGCAGTCCCTTTGCCAAGTCGCGTTTATATTCAGCATCCAATGTATAGCGAGAGTATTCGGCATGTCCTGTGATAAACACTTCACGTCCTCCACGACCCATAACCATGTGAACGCCGGCTTCTTCGCTTTCGGCCAATATTTCCAATTCCGGCACTTTTAGTATATCGTCTTTTCTTATTTCGGTATGTCGGCTGTGCGGTGCAAAAAACACATCATCGAATCCGCGAAATATCGGATTAAGAGAATCATTCGGTTTAATCTTGAATATGCCGAACATCTTTTTTGCCAATTCATATTTCGGTATACCATAAAAGTGATAAAGCGCAGCCTGTGCCGCCCAACAAATATACATTGTAGACGTAACATGTGTACTAGCCCAGTCAAAAATTTTTGTTACCTCTTTCCAGTATTCAACCTTTTCAAAAGGCATTTCCTCTACAGGTGCGCCTGTCACAATGAGTCCGTCGTAGCGGCTGTCGCTCATTTCGTCAAAAGCAACATAGAATTCCAACATGTGTTCGATGGGCGTGTTTTTAGGCGTGTGGCTTTTCAGTCTGATAAACGTAATATCCACCTGTAACGGTGTATTCGACAGTAGTCTGATTAAATCCGTTTCAGTTGTAATTTTCAGAGGCATCAAGTTGAGAATAGCAATTTTCAACGGACGAATATCCTGAGATGCTGCCCTTGATGAATCAATAACAAAGATGTTCTCTTTCTTGAGGGCTTCTATAGCCGGCAATTTGTTCGGTAAATTTAATGGCATGATTCTTTCTCTAAAAATATCTTTATGTGCAAAAGTAGCAAAAATATTATAATACCAAGCTTTATTTGTTGTTAATGTAATAAACTGTCTTGATGCCTGATAAATATTTTGTGAAGAGAAGTATTTATTATCCAGTGAGATAATAAAGTATATTTATTAAAGTTTTTTAATTGGTGCGATATTTTGCAATAAAATGATTAGCTTTGTATATAGTAAAATTATTATCGTAGTTAGTGGAGCTTATAGATGCAATATGTAGGGTTATATCGCTTTTTTAATGGTTCTAAAACGATTTTTATAAAAACATTAATAATTCTAGTCTAAATTATTGGCATAGAATAAAATCTTCGATGTCATCTCTGTTTATTACTCTGAACAAAGCCTCAGGATAAGCAGTCTTAAAAGAAGAAGGAACCGAGGCTTTCCTGTTAGGATTCCATTTGAATTCGAATGCGGATATTTCTCCGTTTGTTTCCTCAATATAATCAATTTCTTGTTTTGCAGCAGTCCGCCAAAACCAGTGTTGATTGTGTAATTGATGATATTGAAGTATTTTCATTCGCTCTGAAATAATAAAGTTTTCAAACAATGCGCCGACGTCAGTCCTATTTTCAATCTGAGAGTAATTACCGATAATCGCATTTCGTATTCCGTTATCATAGAAATATATTTTTCTGCTGCTTTTCAGTTCATTGCGTAAATTACGACTGAATGAACCTAATCGAAATACAATATATGCTTGTTCCAGCATAATAACATATTTTTCTACTGTTTTAGGATCTAATCCGCTGATTTGTCCCAATTCATTGTATGAAACTTCAGACCCCACTTGAAAGGCTATAGCTTGTAAAAGCTTTATAATTTTATCCGATTTCTTTATCTTCTCCAATGAAAGAATATCTTTATACAAATAGCTATCCGATAATTGAGATAACCGATCTTCTTCTTCACCGGGGTTACATACAATATCAGGGTAATATCCGAATACCATACGGTGAGGAATTAATCTTTTTTCTTCCAATAAACCGTGATCCATCACCATTTCTTCAAATGATATGGGAAACATTTTATATTCCCATTTGCGACCGGTCAAAGGTTCGTTCACCAAATTAGCCAATTCGAATGACGAACTGCCGGTTGCTATTAGTTGTACATCTTGAATCTGATCGGTAATAAGTTTTAGTTTTAGTCCAATGTCTATAATGCGTTGTGCTTCATCTATGATGATGATTTTCTTATTACCGAAGATTAATTTCAAGCGGGCGGCAGATATGTTCTCGAAAAGATTTCTTACATCTTGTTCATCACCGTTAAGCCACAAAACATCTTTTTGTTCAGGGAACAATTGCTTTAAAAGTGTCGTTTTACCAACTTGGCGTGCTCCCATAATGAGAATGGCTTTTCCTTTCCAAAGTTTATTGCGGATTATATCTTCCAATATTCTGGTGATCATGTTATTTGATTAAGTATATACTTAAACAAAAATAGGTGGTTTTTGCATCAAATCCAAAATTATTGCAATATTTTTGGATTACGATCCTTAAATATTGCAATAATTTGGGATTTGGCTTATAATTTTACTGAAGGTAGTAAGTTATGAATTACATATATTGCCTTTTCATTATGGCATCAACAAGCGATTGAGGCAGTTTTTCTACAAATGCACCAAGTGCTGACATATAGCCTACCTGATATCGAGTGTGCGGATGTTTTGCCGTCAGTGCTTTTTCTATAGTTAAGGCTACTATTTGAGGATCAGTCCTTTTCTTATCAAATTTGATGAAGCTTTTTTGTAATTGTAACAACCTGTTGCGATATATTTTTGTTGTTTCATTAGCACTGCTGTTTATCATATCGGTGAGCTGCTGCTCCGTCTTTTCCGGTGAAGTGGTAGCAATTCCTCCGCAACGTACAAGTATATTGTGTATACCGTCAGGCTTAAGTTCTATGTTTAATGTACGAGCTAAATAATTTACTGCGAAATCAGACGCGTGAATGTCGGCCACATACGGCACAGGCAACAGTCCAGGTGTAGCAATCCATATTATGCGTCCGTGTGTAACTCGAAGTAACAGAAGAAGTTCTTGCAAAAGAGCAACCGGACCAACCAACCGTTTTTCAAGTTCATTGCGGTAAGCGTCGATGTTCATTAGTTCTATCGGTGCAATTTGACCGCCTCCGGCTATGTTTATTATAGAATATAAAGGTGGTATTTTGCCACTGTTTACCATCTCTTTAATTTGAGATGTGATAGTAGTAATTTGTGTTGGATCGGTCAAATCAAGAGGAGAAACAGGATGTAATCCCGAAAACTTATATGCGCTCAACTGATCGGCGTCTGCCTGTTTGCGCACAGATGCCAGAACCGTAAATCCTTTTTGAGTAAGATGCAATGCTACTGCATGGCCTATGCCGGATGATGCTCCGGTAACTAAAACTGATTTTGAATCATTATTGTACATAATCTTAAATAATTGGTTGGTTTAACACTGCAAAGATATAGTGGGGCAAAGACGGCTACAATACTGAATAATCAGTATCTTTGTAGAAATTTGGATTCATAATGAATATACGCGAACATCTTGCCAAAGAATATGCTTCAGTACTTTCTCAACAGAAATTCGTGCGCGAAGAACTTGATTATTCTATTTTGGAGCAACACAAACAGATGTTGAGCCATTTGGCAGAAGTGAGTAATTGTGGCATAACGGTCTTCGATTTGTCTACGAAGAAGCACGTGTTTAGCTCATATAATATGCAGGAGTTGTTTGGCTTTGACATCTCATCGATTAAGAAGATCGGCAACGAATATATAAATTCAAAAACTAATCCCGACGATTATCTTTCTTTGGTCCGCAACGGTATTTCTTTACTTCGATTCTTTTATTCAATCCCCGCTGATAAACGTACAAATTATAAACTTATCAACGAGTATCGCATTTTGAATGCACAAGAAAGATATATCAGAGTGATAGAGCAGCATCAGGTGCTTGAACAGGATCCTCGCGGTAATGTGTGGCTATCTCTTGCCGTAATGGATGTATCACCTAATCAGGAAGAATATCAGGGTGTAAAGAGCCAACTGTTTAATTATAAAACAGGACAGTTGGTACCTGTGCCGACATCGCAGAGCAATGCTGTAGGCAGACCGGAACTTACTCAACGTGAACGACAAGTGCTGGAATTGATACGTGACGGCTATTTCAGTAAGGAAATTTCTGAGAAACTTTTCATCAGCGTGCATACTGTGAATACTCATAGGCAACGTATTCTTGAAAAGTTAGGTGTTGATAATTCTATGGAAGCAGTTAAGTATGCTTCACAATTGGGATTGTTGCAGTAGGTTATATATTGTTATATTAAAACATCCGTTAGCGGAATTATTCCATGTCTGAGAAACGAGGGACTACTCCTCTATATGGCATATTTCCTCTTTCATCCAATAAATTAACAGCAAATCTTTTGTTTATCTCAAATATTTTGACGAATATTGTATATAAATTGTGCATAAGTTATTATATATTAAAAGTTTTGTCACCTCTAACATACTAAATATGTCTCAAGTTTGATCTTAAAAGTATATTTGTATTATAAATCTAAAAACTAAAATATATGATTATAGCAATAGTTGGAGCAAGTGGATTTATTGGAAAACATTTAACTGCTTATTTGTCTGCTAAAGGGCATGAGGTTATATGCATCAGTAGAAATGTTATTTCAAAACAAGAAGAATTGGCTTTGGTATTATCTAAAAGCCGTATTGTAATTAATTTGGCAGGTGCACCGATAAACCAGCGGTGGACAGATGGAAATTGCCGTGTGATTTTTGATAGTAGGGTGTATACTACAAAAATATTGGTGGATGCAATTAATTCATTAGAGCATAAACCAGAATTGTTTATTTCTACCTCAGCGGTTGGATATTATCCATATAATCGGACTGTTGATGAATCTTGGAAAGGTAGTTTAGGCGGGCTTTTGTCAAATGTTACAACTGTTTGGGAGTATGAAGCTTTGAAAGTTTCAAGCGATACCCGATTGGTAATTATGCGTCTGGGGATGGTAATGTCGTTTTTCGGAGGTGTTTTTCCAAGAATGTTTGCCTCCCGTCGGTTCGGTGTTGTATTTACTATGGGGTCCGGCCGGCAGATGTTTCCGTGGATTGATATTCGTGACGTGATAAGAGCTATAGAAATGATTATTTCTACACCTACAATGAAAGGCACGTATAACTTTGTTGCTCCTGAACGAATAAGCCAGAACCGTTTTGTTCATAAGGTTGCAAAGCATTTCGGTTGTCTGATACATTTTCATGTACCTGCATTTGTGCTGAAATTAATTATGGGCGAAAGCTCTGAATTACTCTTGAAAGGACAGAGTGTTGTACCAAAGCGTCTTATTGAGTCCGGTTTTAAATATATTGCTCCGCAAGTAGACGATTTTTTGAGAAAACCGGATACTTCAACTGTAAAAAATATTGATTTTAACCGATATGTCGGCAAATGGTATGAGGTGGCGCGCTATGATAATCGTTTTGAGAGAGGATTAATAATGGCTACAGCCAATTACTCACTTGTTGGCAGGTATATCAAAATAGAAAATGCCGGAGTGGAAGAGAAAACAGGCAAATATCGTGTGGCTCATGGCAAGGCGGTTGTCAGTAAATTAAATGGCAGTAGATTGAGAGTTTCATTTTTCCCTTTTATATACAGCGATTATAACATACTTGAATTGGATGAAACATCCTACAGCTATGCTGTTATAGGTAGTAATTCTTATAAATATCTATGGATATTAAGTCGCTCGCCGCATCTAAAAGATGAAGTTAAACAGTTATTGCTTAAGAAGTTGGAAAAGCGAGGGTATGACATATCACAACTACTTTGGATGAAATAGGAGAAAACAAGGATCATTGTGACATATATTTAATCTCCGTTTTTCCTATATTCAAGCGGAGTCATCTTAACATTCTTTCTGAAGAACTTTCCAAAAGCCGAAGCATCTGAAAAATTGAAGTAATAAGAGATCTCTTGAATAGTCATTTCTGAAGATTTCAAAAGCGCCTTGGCCTTTAGAATAAGTGATTCGGTAATCCATTCGCTTACTGTTTTATTCGTTAGTGATTTTATTTTGGCAGAAAGGTACTTTGGACTCAAACATAGTTTATCGGCATAAAATTCAACCCTTCTTTCTTTGCCGTAGTATAAATATATCAAATCAAAGAATCTGCGTTGAAAATCACTTTCCTTATTGTATGTTTCATGTTTGGAAAGGGCATGCTTTTGATACATCGAATAGAATTCATATTATTGCTGTCCGGTAAAAATTAGAGTAACAAAAAATTAGGGCTGTTTTCCTCTCTTGGAATCCAGCCCTTTTTATTTCCTTTGCAGTCACTACAC
>Ga0210129_1000337_pt1 | contig 11877 bp, 14 predicted proteins | sample WestPond_Cattail_2_FD_185582 | JGI IMG/M metagenome (GOLD analysis project Ga0210129, IMG submission 185582) | Wetland microbial communities from the San Francisco Bay, California, USA, that impact long-term carbon sequestration -... | ecosystem: Environmental > Aquatic > Marine > Wetlands ... | reverse complement strand
CACTACATGAACGTGACCGCGCCGACCCCGGAAGAGATGTACAAGCGCGCCGAGTATGCGAAGGAAATCGGCACGCCGATCATCATGCATGACTACATCACCGGCGGCTTCTGCGCCAATACAGGTTTGGCGAACTGGTGCCGCGACAACGGCATGCTGTTGCACATCCACCGTGCGATGCACGCCGTGATCGACCGTAATCCGCACCACGGTATCCACTTCCGCGTGCTGGCAAAGATCCTGCGCCTGTCCGGCGGCGACCACCTGCATTCGGGCACCGTGGTGGGCAAGCTCAAACTCAAGGTCAAGAACGGCAAGATCACCGACTGGGACTTCAAGCAGCACATCGTGACCGAAGACATCAGGGAGGACAAGGCCATTGCCGCCCTGGTTGCCAAGGCCCGGGCGCCCTTTGTGACGGGAACCTTCGTGCCCGGCCAGACGGTGACAGTAGGGGGCAACACCACCATGCTGATGCGCCCGGTGGACGAGGTCGTCGCCTACACCGAGGTGGGGCTGCACCGCTCCAACTTCGTGGACGAGGACATGCCCGGCGTGGTCGAAGGCACCTCGCACGACCTGATCGCCGACGCCATGGCTGCCATCGGCCAGGCCCCGTCGGCGTCTCTCCGCGGCTTCCGCTATGGCACCCACGTCCCGGCAGGCTGGCCCATCACCATGGAGGACATCTACCACTACATCCCCATCGCCGCCAAGCTGGGCAGGACTCAAAAGGCCTGCGGCGCCGACCTCAAGTTCGCGATCGAGAATTCGATCGGCGGCACCTTCCACCCCGATCCCGCCCAGTGGACCGGTGGCTGGATGTTCGGCTACAGCGGCCTCACCATGGACGTGGACGGTTGCAGCGGCTTCGCGGACGCGGACGGCATCGTGAAGAATCCGTCCCCCATGACCATTCTCAACCGCACCAGCGCTCCGTGGAGCACCGCCCGCGGCACCAACGTCAAGGTTGGCGGTGTGCCCATCGACGACCACCAGGTCTATGATGGTCGCGCCCTTATCGGCAGCGTAGCCAATCCGAACTATCAGAAGTGCGTGGATATGGGCAACAATGCGACTGACGGCTACACGGTCGCCGGCTACTGGTATGCGGAAGCCAGTAACACCATCAACAACTGCAACCCCTGCATCGGCCGCCAGATTCAGGTCGTGAAGACGGATGGCAGCATCGTCCAGGTCGCCGGCCCGGGCGCGCCCGCCACGCTGCCCAACAGCCTGGAGGTGATGGACATCAGCGAGGCCGTAGTCAAGTACCTGCGTGAAAACCTGGGTGGAACGGTGACCGAAGCCAAGCTGCCGATCCATCGCCTCACCGTGAAGCGTCTGCCGACCATCAGCCCCCCCGGTTACGACTTCCCGATGATCCAACCGCTCAAGGGCGCCTCGGCGGCAACCTGCCCACTATAGTCAGCGTCCCGCAAACCCGGGCAGCCCGGCGAGAGCCGGGCTTTTTTATATGATTCGCCCCTCTTTGCGGCGCCTCGAATCCACTCTCTGTCACATCAAGGTGCCACACTCCCTGCGACTTGCCCTGGCAGATAAAGCCAGCTACCTTTGCCGGGTCAACCTTACTCAAGCCTCATCAGCGCAACTTCCTTCGCCAGCAACCTGAATAACAACACCCTGCCACTCATGTCATCTGCCAGCACCACCCTGCAGGAAAGCGTCGCCCACCAACGTGAAGCCCTCGCCAATCTGCTGCGCGAGCCGCTGGCGCTGGCCGCGCAGGCATGCAGCCGGGCGTGGCCGAGCCGCGCCGGGATCAATGCAGCCCTGACGCACGCGCTGACCACGCTGCCCGCGTGCAAATACCTGTATGCACTGGATACCCTCGCCATCCAGCTCTCCGACAACATCAGCCACGAGGGTCTGATCCCGACGGATTACGGGCGCGACCGCTCCAACCGCCCCTACATGAACGAAGCGGTGCCCAACCAGGGATTTTTGCTGTCGCAGGCCTACATCAGCCTGCGCGCCAAGCGACCGTCACTCACCGCGATCCAGATCGTGCGCAACGACGATGCTCAGGTGCTCGGCTTCGTCGGCGCCGATTTCGACCTGCGCGACCTGCCGATCACCGGCAAGCTTTACGACGAGCCGACTTACTGGCGGCAGATCAAGGGTGACCCGGCGATCCGCGGCGCGGTATTCCAGCAGACCCGCAGCGACAGTCAGATGGATCTGAATCTGGATACCGTGCTCGGCGTGATGACAGAACTGATGACCGACCGCGGCGTGTTCCACGGCAAGCTGCATTTTTCCAGCAGCCGCGCCACCATCTGGGTGGTCGACGATCCCTTCCGCTATCGCCTGCTCGACATCCATGCGCTGACCGACCCCGACACCTGCCTGATCTACCCGCGCCACGATTATCCGGCCGACGCAGTGGTGCCCCGGGACAAGATCCGCCCGGTGCTCGACGGTCTGCGCGCGCTGCGCTTCATGGACGAGACCTTCTACCTGCGCGCCGGTTCGCTCAACATCTTCAACGGCATGGTCGGCCTCACCTTCTCCTGCGACGGCTCGCACTACCTGCCGTGGGACGAATTTCTGAGCAAAGGCTACGACTTCTGGGCCAGCGGCAAATCGATTGGCTGAGGCACTCACGCAGATATATGCAAGACGTTTGACAACACCCGGACTCAACACTCGGACGCGTGACTCGCCGAGTGGTTTGAGTGTAATGCGTGCCCAGTACGAGGGACTGTCCCAGGTCTTTCGTGCCGGTTGCGGATGCAGCTTGTTCCAGCCACTTCTGGGGTCTATAAAAAAACATTCCCCTTGTGCTCCGGGAACTTCCGGATCGGGGATGAAGGAGGTGAGACATGGCACGCAAATACATCGACTGCCGGGATTACCCGAGCGAAATGAACTGTACGGTGGCCTTGGCCGCAGACAGCGATGAGGAACTGCTGGAGGCGGCGGTGCAACATGCCGTGGCCATCCACGGGCACACCGACACCCCTGAACTGCGCAAGCAGCTTCAGGCGCTGTTCAAGGAAGAAATGCGCAAGGCAGCCTAGCTGCTTCCATCATTCGGCAGATGCCATCCGGCGAAGCTCAGCCCGGGTTTTTCAGATGCTGGTCGTGCGCCATCAGCAGGTTGCCCGGCTTTGCCATTTCGCGTACCAGGGCGGTGGCGCTTTCGATTTCCGCCGCGGACATGCCTGCGGCCAACTGGGCGCGATGGCCGCTTGCGGGATTGCCCCGCGCTTCACGCTCTGCCGAAACGGTATAAAGCGCATAGGCGGCAACCGGGTCCCGGGCGATGCCCTGCCCGAGGTTGTAGAAATTCGCAAGCAGCAGTTGGGCGTGCGCGTCGCCGCCGTTGGCGGAAAGCCGGTACCACCTGGCGGCTTCGCCGTAATTCACCGTGACGCCCGTGCCGCTCTCGTACAGGACGCCGAGCAGCAGTTGCGCGAGCGCATACCCCTGATCGGCGGCCAGGCGGTACCACTTCATGGCTTGCTGGATGTCCTTCGGAACGCCATCGCCGTTCTTGTACATTTCCGCAAGAGCGAAGCGGGCCTGTGCACTGCCCTGGTCGGCGGCCATCCGGTACCACTTGACCGCTTCCTTGTAGTCCTGCGGCATACCTTGTCCCAGGTCATACATTTCACCGAGCTTCAACTGGGCTGCGGCATCCCCATTTCTGGCGGCGCTTAGGGTCTTCTGGACAGAGGCGTCGGTCTTGCTCTTGCTGTCGGCCATGCCCGGCGAGATGCAGCAGAAGCAGAGAACGCACAGGGCGCCGGCAATCATCAGTCGTTTCATGAAAGGCCCAACGGGTAGACAAAGCCGGAGTGTCTACGGGAGAAGCCGATGCACAGTCCAGACCTAACCCGGGTGCGTTCATGTTGCAGCCGGTGTGCAGATTCTGCGGGATGAGGAGCGAAGGGCCGGGTGTCTCCTGCCAGACTGGCCGAATGGCTGGCTGTTCCATCAAAGGGACGCTCTGCCAATCGCCGGCCCATGCGCACCCAAAGCTTGTATCCATCTGCCCCCGCGACGGATAATGTGCCATTGCATCGGGCTGCCCGCTTTGGAAACCTACATCCTCATCCTCATTTCCACGGTGTTCGTCAACAACATCGTGATGGCCAAGATCCTTGGCCTGTGCCCTTTCATGGGCGTGTCGAAAAAGCTGGAAGCAGCGATCGGCATGGGACTGGCGACAACCTTCGTGCTGACGCTCGCGTCCGGCGCGAGTTATCTCGTCAACGAATACCTGCTCGGCCCCGAACTCTTTTACCTGCGCACGCTGTCGTTCATCGTGGTGATCGCCGGGATTGTTCAATTTACCGAGATGTTCATCCACAAATCCAGCCCGGTGCTGTATCAGGTGCTGGGAATCTATCTGCCGCTGATCACCACCAACTGCGCGGTGCTGGGCATTCCCCTGCTGAACGCGCAAGCGCAGCACAATTTTGTCGAATCGCTGTTTTTCGGCGCCGGTGGGGCGCTCGGCTTCACCCTGGTGCTGATCCTGTTCGCCGGCGTCCGAGAACGACTGGAGACGTGTGACATTCCCGCGCCGTTCAAGGGCACCAGCATCGCGATGATCACCGCCGGGCTGATGTCGCTGGCCTTCATGGGCTTTTCCGGGCTGGTGAAATAGTGCTCGCCGCCATTTGGGTAATGGTCGGCATCGCCGTCGTGACCGGGCTGGTACTTGGCTGGTCGGCGATCCGCTTCAAGGTGGAAGGCAACCCGCTGGCGGAAAAAATCGACGCCATCCTGCCGCAGACGCAGTGCGGCCAGTGCGGCTTCCCCGGCTGCCGGCCCTATGCCGAAGCCATCGCCAAGGGCGAGGCCGACATCAACCAGTGCCCGCCAGGCGGCGAGGAAGGAGTGAAGAAGCTCGCCGACCTGCTGGGGGTGGAGCCCAAATCGCTCGATGAAACCCACGGCACGCCCAAGCCCAAATCGGTCGCTTTCATCGATGAACAGACCTGCATCGGCTGCACCCTGTGCATCCAGGCCTGCCCGGTCGACGCGATTGCCGGCGCGGCCAAGCAGATGCACACCATCATCGCCGTGGAATGCACCGGCTGCGAACTGTGCCTGCCGCCGTGCCCGGTCGACTGCATTTCGATGGTGCCGATCGCCGAAGACCTGCCGCACTGGAAGTGGAAGCATCCCGTCGTGATGTTGAGGCGCGTCGCATGAGCAGCGAGCCTCGGAACGTGCGAGCGACCGCGAATGCGCGCAGCCCCCGACGCGATCACCCCGCATTCCACCTGCCTGACGGAGGGAGGCGTCGCATGAGCAGGGAGCCTCGGAACGTGCGAGCGACCGCGAATGCGCGCAGCCCCCGACGCGATGGCGGATGTCCCCTGGTAAGCCGGACAGAGGGGGCGGTCGCATGAGCCGCGAGTTGTTCAAATTCAAGGGCGGCGTACACCCGCCCGAGCACAAGGCGGAATCGAATTCGCGTCCGATCCGTGCCGCGTCGCTACCCAGAAAACTGGTCATCCCGCTGCGCCAGCACATCGGCAACCCGGCCAAACCGGTGGTCAGCGTGGGCGACCGGGTGTTGAAAGGCCAGATGATCGGGGAAGCCGATGGCTATATCTCGACGGCGGTGCATGCTTCCAGCTCCGGCACCGTCACCGCCATCGGGCTGGCTGTCGTGCCGCACATCTCCGGCCTGCCGGATGAATGCATCACCCTCGAAACCGACGGCCGCGACGAATGGATAGCCCACGGCCCGCTCGAATACCAGGAAATGGCACCGGCCGATCTGCGCATGCGGCTGCGCGGTCTGGGGCTGGCCGGACTCGGCGGCGCGGTATTTCCCAGCGCAGTCAAGCTCGACCCCGGCGCGGCGCAAACCTGCCCCACGCTGATCATCAACGGCGGCGAATGCGAGCCGTGGATCACCTGCGATGACGTGCTGATGCGCACCCATGCCGACGAAATCCTGCAGGGCGTAGCGATCATGCGACATCTGCTGGGCAGCACGGAGATTCTCGTCGGCATCGAGGACAACAAGCCGGAAGCCATCGCCGCGATGCGGGCAGCTGCCGACAGGATGGACTTTGCAGTGGAAGTCGTCACCGTGCCGGCGCGCTACCCGGGTGGCGGCGCCAAGCAGATGATCGAGACGCTGACCGGCAAGCAGGTTCCCTCCGGCAAGCTCTCCACCGACATCGGCATCCAGGTGTTCAACGTCGGCACCACGTATTCCCTTGCGCGCGCGGTGCATCACGGCGAGCCGCTGATCTCGCGCCTGGTCACCGTCACCGGCCACGTGCTGCGCCCGCAGAATTTCGAGGTGCTGATCGGCACCCCGATGCACACGCTGATCACGCTGGCGGGCGACCGCGACGGCACCACCGGCGTGCTGATGGGTGGCCCGATGATGGGCGTGCCGATGCCGGACCTTGACGTGCCGGTGGTCAAGGCCACCAACTGCATCCTGGTGAAGTCAAACGAGTTGTTCCCACCGCTGCCCAAGGCCTTGCCGTGCATCCGCTGCACCCGCTGCGCCGACGCCTGCCCGGCCGAACTGCAGCCGCAGGAACTGTTCCGCTTCGCCAAGGCAGGCGACTTCGGCCGCGCGCAGGAATACCACCTGTTCGACTGCATCGAGTGCGGTTGTTGCAGTTACGTCTGCCCCAGCCATATCCCGCTGGTCGATTTCTACCGCTACGCCAAGAGCGAGATCTGGGCGCGCGAAAAGGACAAGCGTGCCGCTGACCTGGCGCGCGAACGCCATGAATTCCGCCAGTTCCGGCAGGAGCGCGAGAAGAAGGAGAAGGCCGAAAAACTCGCCGCCAAGGCGCAGGCCAAGCGCACCGAACTCGCTGCGGCCCCAGGCGATGCCGCTGCCCCTTCCGATGCCGACGCCAAGAAGGCGCTGATCGCCGCTGCCTTGGCGCGCGCGCAGGCCAGGAAAGCCGAAGTCGCGCCGAAGAACACCGACAACCTGTCGCCCGACACCCGGCACGAGATCGAGGAGATCGAAGCGCGCCGGGCTAAAATCCGCGAATTGGCGCGCAAGCCGCTGGAATCCGAAGAGAAGACCTGATGCCCTCGCCATTCATACTTGATCGCACCAGCGTCACCCAGGTCATGGCCTGGGTACTGGCCGCCCTGCTGCCCGGCATTGCGGCTTACGTCTGGCTGTTCGGCCCCGGCATCCTCGTCACGCTGTCGATCGCCACCGTCACCGCACTGGCGGCCGAAGCGGCGATGCTGAAAACGCGCGGCTATCCGGCCAAGCCCTTCCTCAGCGATCTGAGTGCCATCGTCACTGCCTGGCTGCTGGCCTTGTCGCTGCCTTCGCTGGCGCCGTGGTGGCTGATCGTCACCGGCACGCTGTTCGCCATCGTCGTGGCCAAGCATCTGTATGGCGGACTGGGGCAGAACATCTTCAACCCGGCGATGGTGGGCTACGCGGTGCTGATCGTGTCGTTCCCGGTACAGATGACGCATTGGGCGGGGCCACTCGAGTTGACAACCACTCACCTCAGCCTGGCGCAGAGCGCGAGCGCGATTTTCGGCGGCGACGTATCCAAGACCACCCTCGACGCCGTGACCATGGCCACCCCGCTGGATGCGCTGCGAACCGGCCTGCTGCAGCAACTGACGGTCGACGAAGTGATGACGCATCCGATTTTCGGCCATTACGGCGGTATTGGTTTCGAGTGGCTGGCGGCGGCATTTCTGCTCGGCGGCTTCGTGCTATGGGCCTTGCGCATCATCAGCTGGCATGTGCCGCTGGCCTTTCTCGCCGGGGTCTGGCTCACCGCCGGATTCCTGCACTTCTACGACGCCGGCCGCTTCGGCGCGCCGTGGTTCCACCTGTTCGCGCCGTCGGTGATGCTGGGGGCCTTCTTCATCGCCACCGATCCGGTGTCGGGCGCGACGACGCCGCGCGGCAAGCTGATTTTCGGCCTGGGCGCGGGCTTTCTGACCATCGCCATCCGCACCTGGGGAGGCTTTCCCGACGGCGTGGCGTTCGCCATCCTGCTGATGAATCTGTGCGTGCCGCTGATCGACCAGTACACCCAACCGCGCATTTATGGCGGTGAGAAAAAAACCAGGGAACCGCCGGCATGACCCCGCAAATTCAGGTTGCCCTGAAGAACGCGCTGCGCACCGGCGTGATCCTGTTCGTGTTCGCCCTCATCGGCACCGCCATGCTGGCGTTCACCCACGACCGCACCGAACCTGTCATCACCCGCGGCCAGTTGGCCGAGAAGCGCGCGCTCCTGAGCCAGGTACTGCCTGCCGCCCTGTACGACAACGACCTGCTGGCCAGCCAGCAAAGCGTGGCCCCCGACGACCTGCTGGGCACCCGGCAAGCCTCGGCACTCTGGCTGGCACGACGAGGCGGAGTGTTCAGCGGCGTAGTCATGGAAGCCGTCGCACCCGACGGCTACAGCGGCGATATCGCCCTGCTGATCGGCATCGATGCGAACGGCAACGTGACCGGCGTGCGCGTCACCGCCCACCGCGAAACGCCGGGGCTCGGCGATTACGTCGACCGCGCCAAGAGCGCCTGGATCGACCAGTTTTCAGGAAAATCGCTGACGAACCCGGATTCCGGGCACTGGAAAGTCGCCAAGGACGGCGGCGCATTCGACGCCCGCGCCGGCGCCACCATCACCCCGCGCGCGGTGATCAAGGCGGTCAAGAGCGCGCTCGATTATTTTGCGCAACATCGCGCGGCCTTCGCCGCCCCCATTCGGGGACAAGCGCCGGCCTGGAAGGAGACAGACGCATGATGACGATGAACGAATTCCGCAGCCTGTTTCACAACGGCCTCATCAAGCAGAACACCGGGCTGGTGCAGCTGCTCGGCCTGTGCCCGTTGCTGGCGATCAGCAACAACATCGTCAACGCGCTGTCGCTGGGGCTGGCGACGACGCTGGTGATGGCTGCCTCAAGCGGGGCGGTGTCGGGCGTGCGCAATTTCGTGCCGCACGAAATCCGCATCCCGGTATTCGTCCTCATCATCGCCGCGCTGGTCACCGTGATCGATCTGGCGATGAACGCCTTCGTGCATCCGCTGTATCTGGTGCTGGGCATCTTTATCCCGCTCATCACCACCAACTGCATCGTGCTGGCACGCGCCGACGCTTTTGCCGCGAAGAATCATCCGCTGCACAGCGTGGTCGACGCGATCGCAATGGGCCTGGGCCTGACACTGGTACTGCTGATACTGGGAGCAATACGCGAACTTGCCGGCCAGGGAACGCTGTTCTCCGGCATCGACCTGGTATTCGGCAAGGCAGCAAAAAGCTTCGTCCTGCACGTCCTGCCCAACTACCATGGCTTTCTGCTGGCGATTTTGCCACCCGGGGCCTTCATCGCACTGGGCCTGTTGATCGCCGCGAACAACTGGTACAAGGTGCGCACCGTCCAGCGCGCCCGCACGACCGTGCCGGTTGCGGCATGAAGCCGCCACTGAAAAAGCGCGTGCCCAAACCGCGCAATCCGTATGTCGCGCTAGCGATCCAGCGCCGTGCCGGCGAACACGAGAAATCAGCGAGCGCCAAGCGGCAGGCTGAAAAACAGGCATTGAAAAAACGCCTGCAGGAACAGTAAGCACGGGACGCTGAACCTGCACGATGATCGTCTCAAAATGAACCCGGCCAAGCGTCACGAAATCTTCAGCCGCCTGCGTGCGGCCAACCCCCACCCCACCACCGAACTCGAATACACCACACCGTTCGAATTGCTGGTGGCGGTGGTACTGTCGGCGCAGTCCACCGACAAGGGGGTGAACCTGGCGACGCGCAAGCTGTTTCCGGTGGCCCATACGCCAGAAGCCATTTACGCGCTGGGTGAAACCGGGCTCGCCGAATACATCAAGACGATCGGGCTCTACAAGAGCAAGGCCAAACACCTCATCGCCGCGTGCCGGATGCTGATCGACCTGCACGGCAGCCAGGTGCCCGCCGAGCGCACCGCGCTCGAAGCCCTGCCCGGTGTAGGGCGCAAGACCGCCAACGTGATCCTCAACACCGCCTTCGGCCAGCCGACGATGGCGGTCGATACCCACATTTTCCGCGTCTCCAATCGTATCGGCCTGGCACCCGGCAAGACCGTGCTGGAGGTGGAAAAGAAGCTGCTCAAGACCATCCCCGACGAATTCCGCATCGACGCCCACCACTGGCTGATCCTGCACGGCCGTTATGTGTGCCAGGCGCGCAAGCCGAAGTGCGGGGAATGCATCATCGCGGACCTGTGCGAATACAAGGGCAAACTGCTCCCGACCAATTGATGTTCAATCCCAGCCGCGACCAGGTTCGCCAGTTCTTCTTCGACGTGTGGACGAAATACCGCACCGGTCAGCCGCTGGCAGGTGCGGAGCAGCCCGCGCTCGACACGGTGCTGGCGCACCCCGAGTACCACGCCATCCTCGACCAGCCGGATCGCTTCAAGGAGCGCGACTATCTGCCTGAATCCGGCGAAACCAATCCCTTCCTGCATTTATCCATGCACCTGGCGATTGCCGAGCAGTTGTCGGTCGACCAGCCACCCGGGATACGCGCGCGCTTCCAGCAATTGCTGCAGCAGCATGGCGATGCGATGACGGCACAGCACGCGGTGATGGATTGCCTGGCCGAGATGATCTGGCAGGCGCAGCGTTACAACACGGCATTTGATTCGTCGGCTTATTTACGCTGCCTCGATCACAAACTCGGCCACCCCTGAACAGCCGGCCACCCAGCCCTGGCCGGCTTATGCTGACCGGGCAGTATTGAACCCGATGTGTCCGCTTCAGGAAGCCATCAGTTTTCTGTCAGTCAGAGGAAAGATCGACCATGTCCCGTATGGGCGGGGCGGCGCGGGTCCACGCCGATCTGTGCGGACAGCGCTGAGCAGTCATGAAAAACGGGCGCGCCCCTTTGCCCGGACGCGCCCGCCTTTCATGATGCCTGGTACCGCTTCAATACTTCAGATACAAACCCTGCTGTTTGGAGAAATACATCGCCAGGTCGAGCATGTCCGCGTCGGACAAGGCTTCCACCTGCCCCGCCATGATGGGGTTCTTGCGCTTGCCCGCCTTGTAATCCTTCAGCGCGTGATACAGGTAATCGCGATTCTGTCCCGCCAGTTTGGGGAAGGACGACACCGTGCTGACGCCATCGGCACCGTGACAGCCGGCGCAGGTGGTGGACTTGGCCTTGCCCGCTTCATAATTGCCCGAAGCGTGAACGGGCAGCGAAACACTCAGTGCAAAACCCAATGCGGTGCCGGCGAGGATGAACGGTATTTTTTTCATGTGATGTCCTCGGTCAGTTGGCGGGGCCGCTGTACGACGAAGCGTAGTAGGCAGCGAGATCTTCCATGTCCTGATCGGACAGGCTGCCGGCAATACCCTTCATGCTGGGGTGACTGCGTTCGCCTTGCCTGTATTCCTTGAGGGCCGCCACGATATAATCCGCGTGCTGTCCGCCCAGTTTGGGGACGCTGTACACGCTTGGATAGGCAGTGCGCCAGCCCGGAATGCCATGGCACCCTGCACACATTGAGTTTTTGAGTTGTCCGGCCTTGGGGTCGCCCGCTGCCTGAACCGGCACGGCCAACGCCATCAGCACGGATGCGCACAGCAGCATCGTGGTGGTTTTCATCTTCCTCGCTCTCTCTGGTTGTTTGTCGTTGGAACCCCGTCTGACGCAGGGTTGCGCTTGATTATAAAACCGGATAGTCCATTCTGGACGTGTCGTGCAGGCAAAAATTCCTTTTATGACAACGAGTTATAGTATTATTCGCTAATATGCTTCTGGAGTTGACGTGATCGATCTCAAGGCCTGTCCTCTGTGGCTTTACCGCCTGTTGCCCTTTTTGCGCTGGTGGCCCAACGTCACGCCCCACACCTTCAAGGCCGACACGATA
>Ga0210129_1000336_pt1 | contig 11914 bp, 10 predicted proteins | sample WestPond_Cattail_2_FD_185582 | JGI IMG/M metagenome (GOLD analysis project Ga0210129, IMG submission 185582) | Wetland microbial communities from the San Francisco Bay, California, USA, that impact long-term carbon sequestration -... | ecosystem: Environmental > Aquatic > Marine > Wetlands ... | reverse complement strand
CAGACGGATCAGGGCTGGCGTTGTCTGAGCGTAGCGAGTTTAGCCAGACCCCGGCTGCACCGAGCAACGCAGCGTGCCCGTAGCGCAGCGAAGGGACGACGAATCCGGCTCGCCTTTCTTTCGGTTACCTTGCTTTGGCGAAGCAAAGAAAGGTGACTCGCCCGCCGGGGCGAGACCCGGCTAGCTGGCCCAGCCGGGCACACCAGCAACGCAGAAGCAAAACCCAACCAGCCACAATATCCGACAATCCCCAAATCAAAAACAGAAAGGCTTCAAATGAGCGTTTACGACAAACTCAAAGAACTCAACATCACCCTCCCGCCGGTGGCCACCCCCGCCGCCGCCTACGTCCCCTTCGTGCAAACCGGCAACCTGGTGTTCCTCAGCGGTCATACCGCCAAGCAGAACGGCAAGCCCTGGATCGGCAAGCTCGGCAAGACCATGACCACCGAGGAAGGCAAGGCCGCCGCCCGCACGGTGGCGATCGACCTGATGGGCACGCTGCATGCGGCGGTGGGCGACCTGAACAAGGTCCAGCGCATCGTCAAGGTGATGTCGCTGGTCAACTCGACCGAGGACTTCATTGAACACCACCTGGTGACCAACGGTGCCAGCGAACTGCTGGGTCAGGTGTTCGGGGCGAAAGGCGCGCACGCCCGCAGCGCCTTTGGCGTGGCGCAGATTCCGCAGGGTTCCTGTGTGGAAATTGAACTGATCGCCGAGCTGGCCTGATCAGGCGGGGCCGCTGGCCCCGGCTCCATTCGTCAGAAGGTTTCCCAGTCGCTGTCGTCGCCCTTGGCCGCGGCCCTGGGCGTGGCCGGGGCTGGCTTGGTGGTTGCCAGCGCCGGGGTCTTGCGCGCAGAGATCGCCGCAGCTTTGGCCGGGGCCCTGGCCGAGGGGAGCGCGGTCGGCCGGGCCTGGCTGCCCAGCTTCTGGGCTGGCGCCGGCCGCGGCGTGATGTCCTTCGGAGGGTGCTGGTGCACCACCGCATTGACCTTGAAGACGGACACCGCCTGGGCCAGTTGATCGGCCTGTTCGCGCATGCTCTGTGCGGCGGCAGCACTCTGTTCCACCAGCGCGGCGTTTTGCTGCGTCATCTGATCGAGGTTGTTGATCGAGGTGTTGACCTGGGCAATGCCCGCGCTCTGCTCGGTCGAGGCCGCGGTGATCTCACCGATCACGTCGGCCACCCGCCGCACCGACTGGACGATGTCGCCCATGGTGGCGCCGGCAGCGGAAACCAGCCGGGTGCCGGATTCGACCTTGTCGACCGAGGTCCCGATCAGGGCCTTGATTTCCTTGGCGGCCTCGGCGCTGCGCTGGGCCAGACTGCGCACTTCGCTGGCGACCACGGCAAAGCCGCGCCCCTGCTCGCCGGCCCGCGCGGCTTCCACTGCGGCATTGAGCGCCAGGATATTGGTCTGGAAGGCAATGCCGTCGATCACGCCGATGATGTCGGATATCTTCTTGCTGCTGGCATTGATCTCCCCCATGGTGGCGACCACCTGCTGCACCACGCTGCCGCCCTTTTCCGCCACGCTGGAAGCGCTGGCCGCCAATTGGGAGGCCTGACGGGCGTTGTCGGCACTGTGCTGCACCGTGCTGGTGAGCTGGTCCATGGCCGAGGCGGTGGACTGCAGGTCGCTGGAGGTCTGTTCGGTACGCACCGAGAGATCATGGTTGCCGGTGGCGATTTCGGCGCTGGCGGTGGCAATGCTGTCGGTGCTCTGGCGCACCTGGTGCACCATGCGCCCGAGCGAATCGTTCATCGCGGCCAGCGATTTCATCAGATCGCCGAACTCGTCGTGGCGCGACACGTCGATGCGGCCGCTCAGGTCGCCCTGGGCAATGCGCGCGGCCAGTTCAGTGGCCTGGTCCAGCGGCTGGCGGATCGAGCGGATCAGCACAGCGGCACCCGCCAGGATGCCCAGGATCAACAGCGTCACAACGAGCCCGGCCACACGCACCAGGGTGGCGCGTTCTTGCCGGATGTATGCCTCAAAGTCGATCATTGACTTCTCTTCAAGCTCCACCAGGCCGTGCAGGGTACCGAGATAGGCCGTCACGGCGGGTGTGTATTGCGTGTTGACGATTTTCAAAGCCTCTTCGCTGTTGCCCTCCGTTTTGAATTTTTGTGCCGCGTTGCGCACATCGATCATGGTCTTGCGGTTGGCGCCGATCTTCTCCATCTGGGCTTTCTCGACCTCCCCCAGCTCCATGGTTTCGATTTCCTTCTGCACCTTGGAAATTCGGTTCGTGGTGGTTGCGATATCGGCCTTGAGCCGTTCCTCGACACTGGGATCGAAAGCAGTGATCGCAGCCACCGTGCGTGCCGCATTGGCTTCGGTCAGGCCCGCCCAGGTGCTGGCCGCCTTGATCCGTGCATTGAGTGCATGAAGTTTCGTATCCACTTGCGCCTGCAAACTGGCTTGGCGAAACGCTGCAAATCCGATCAGCAACACCAGCGATATGACAATCGCAATGACGGCAGACCACAGTTTCGTGGCAACGCGCAGATTATTGAAATTCATGAAAGCCCCTCGACATGATTGTGCTGAATTCTAGCCCCCGAACCCGCGCGCCTGTCAGCGATCGGGAACACGGGAGATGGCCTGTTGTGCAACCGCCCGTACCTGCGCTGCGTTCACCCGGGAAGGGGCGATCTCGGCCAACGGCAGCAGCACGAAGGCGCGTGCCAGCATACGCGGATGCGGGATCACCAGCGTCGGGCTGTCCATGACAACATTGCCGTATAGAAGGAGATCCAGATCCAGGGTGCGCGGCGCATTGCGGTAGGGCCGCTGGCGCCCGGCCGCCTGTTCGAGTTGCTGCAGCTCGGTCAGCAATTGCTGCGGGCTCAGGGTGGTGGCCACTTCCACCACGGCGTTGATGAAGTCCGGGCCGGTGGCGGCCACCGGCGCGCTGCGATAGAGCGAAGAACGGTGCAACAGCTGCGTCTGCGGCAGGCTGGCCAGATCTCGGATAGCCTGCAGCACGGTGCTGCGGGCGTCTCCCAGGTTGGCACCCAGTCCAATATAGGCGGTGACCGCCGGCGGGCTGGCTGGGTTCACGCACCCGTATCCGGCGATGACTCGCCCGTGTTTTTCGCGCCGCCCGAGCGCCGGCGGCGGCGCCGCTTTTTCGGCGCATCCGCGGTGTCGGCACCGCCCTCGGCAGCCGGCTCGGGCGCCGGCCCCTGGGCGGCCGGCAAGGTATGCACGCGCGGTGCCCGGGTGCGCTGGCGTGACTGCTGCTCTTCGCGCACCTGGTCCACCATGTCCTCGCGCAGGTTGTCGTCCGCCATGCTGAATTCCTGCCACCAGTCGGCCAGCAGCACGTCCACTTCGCCGATGTCGGCACGCAGCCGCATGAAATCAAAACCGGCGCGAAAGCGCGGCTGTTCGATCAGGCCAAAGGGCGCGCTGCCAACGCGTTTTTCAAAGCGCGGCTGCATCACCCAGATCTCGCGCATGTCGGCGGCCAGCTTGCCGCGGCCCGAGACATCGCCGATGCGGGCATTGAACACATCGTCGATCGCATCCTGCAGCGCCGGGTGCGCGTGCTGGCGCTGCCCCACGCGCTGGGCCCAGCCATCGCGCACATCGGCCCACAGCACGCAGGCCAGCAAAAAGCTCGGCGCCACCGGCTTGCCCTCATCCACGCGGCGGTCGGTGTCCTGCAGCGCGGCTTTGACGAAGGGCTGCTCGGCCCGCTCCACCACCACATCGAGCAGCGGATAGATGCCACGTGCCAGGCCCAGCGCCTTGAGCTGCTCGACCGAAGCCAGGGCGTGGCCGGTCTGCAGCAGCTTGAGCATTTCATCGAACAGCCGGCTTTGCGGCACGTCGGCCAGCAACTCGTGCGATTTGACCAGCGGGGCGGCCGTTTTGGCCTCCAGCTTGAAGCCCAGGCCGCTGAGCTTGGCGGCAAAGCGCACGGCGCGGATGATGCGCACCGGGTCTTCGCGGTAGCGGGTGGCCGGGTCGCCGATCATGCGCAGCACGCGTTTTTTGGCGTCCTTCAAGCCGCCGTGGTAATCGACCACGATCTGGCTGGTCGGGTCGTAGTACATCGCATTGATGGTGAAGTCGCGCCGCATGGCGTCTTCTTCCTGCGGGCCCCAGACGTTGTCGCGCAGCACGCGGCCGGTGGAGTCCACGGCATGTTTCATGCCCGCCAGTTCGCTCTTGCTGGTGCGTTCGTTGCCCGCCACTGCTTCAGCCGCGGCGTTGTCCAGGTAGGCCCGGAAAGTGGAGACTTCGATCACCTCGTGCTCGCGCCCGCGGCCGTAGACCACATGCACGATACGAAAGCGCCGCCCGATGATGAAGGCCCGGCGGAACAGGCTCTTGACCTGCTCGGGCGTGGCGTCGGTGGCCACGTCGAAGTCCTTGGGGCGCAGGCCCACCAGCAGGTCGCGCACCGCGCCACCGACGATGTAGGCTTCAAACCCGGCATCCTGGAGCGTGTGCACCACGTCCAGCGCCCGGTTGTCCACCAGGGCCAGGTCGATGCCGTGGACCGCTGCGCCGGTTTCTTCGCGTTTGCCAAAGGCGGGCTTGCCGCCACGGCCGGTACCGGCGGACGATTTGCCCAGAAGTTTGTCGAAAATTCTTTTGATCATGGATTAGGGTCTGTTCACACTATTTTTACATGCGCGAACGGGGTGAAAACCGGAGGTCTCGCTAGAACAAGTCAAGTATGCGCCATCCGCGCTGGGTGGCAATCGCACGCAGGCGATCATCCGGGTTGGTGGCCACCGGATGGTCCACATTGTCCATCAGGGGCAGGTCGTTGATGGAATCGGTGTAAAAAGTGACCTCGGCATCGCCCCAGGCCAACTGGCGCCTGGCCAGCCAGTCCTCGAAGCGCTTGACCTTGCCTTCGCGAAACGACGGAATGCCCTTGATCTCGCCGGTGATCCAGTCCGAGGCAGCGTCGTGCACCAGTTCGACCGCAATCAGCTCGGTCACACCAAAGGCGTCGGCGATCGGGCGCGTCACGAATTCGTTGGTGGCGGTGATGACCACCACCTGGTCGCCGGCCTGCTGGTGCTGGCGCACCAGCTCCAGCGCTTGCGGTTTGATGGCCGGACCGATGATCTCGCGCATGAAGCGCTCGCGCGCCGCCAGCGCCTCGTCCTGCCCGCGCAGGCGCGCGGCCTCAGTGGCAAAACGGACATAGTCGTGCACATCGAGCGTGCCGGCCTGGTAGTGGGCGTAGAACTCGTCGTTGCGCCGGCTGAACTCGACCGGGTCGGTCCAGCCGATGGTGGTGGTGAACGTCCCCCAGGAATAGTCCGAATCGATCGGCAGCAGGGTATGGTCCAGGTCGAACAGCGCGAGTTTTGTCTTTTCTGTCATAACAGTCACAGTATCCCGTCACCAGAATTGCAGAACACGGGGGGTTCCATTCGGGGAACGTCGTGGAACCGGCTTTGCCGGGCCACTGGCGTTGTCCCCCTGGGGGGGAAGCGGCGTCAGCCGCTCAGGGGGGCTACACATCTTCCAGCATGGCCTTGATCAGCGGGATGGTGATGCTGCGCTGGGTCTGCAGGGCATAGCCGTCCAGATGATCCAGCAACTGCATCAGGCTGCCCAGATCGCGGCTGAATCGGGTCAGCATGAAGTCCATCACTTCGTCGCCCAGGAATATGCCACGGGCATCGGCCGCCTGGCGCAGCACGGCGCGCCGTTCCGGCTCGCTTAGAACCTGCAGGGCAAACACATGGCCCCAGCCGAGCCGGGTGCGCAGATCCTCGCGCAGCTTGAGATCGGCCGGCGGCAGCTCACCGGCCGCCAGCACCGGGCGCTGCGGACCGGCTTTCGGGTTGGTGGCGTTGACAAACCAGTTGAAGGCCGCATGCTGCTGCACGGCGGTGTAGAGGTGGACGTCGTCCAGCAGCACGGCGCCCCAGGCCTCGTCAAAGGCGGGCGGCTCATGGACCGTGGCATCGATCCAGCCGACCGTGCCGCCCTGCTCGCGCAGGGCTTCGCGCACCGCCTTGAGCAGATGGGTCTTGCCGCTGCCACTGGCGCCCCACAGGTAGGTCGGTACCGGCGACCGGGTGGAAGCACTGGATTTCTGCCCGGCCCACAAGGCCAGGTGCTTGAGCGCCTCCTCGTTCGGGCCCGGGGAAAAATTGGCCAGCGTCGGCCCGCTGGCCAGTCCGATGTCAAGGGCGATCTGTTTCATCCCCGGTACAGCCCGCTCTCAAAGTAGCGCGCGCGCATGCGCCGCACCGCGACCAGCAGCACGGCACTGACAGGCAGGGCCACCAGCACGCCGACAAAACCGAACAATTGGCCGAACGCCAGCAAGGCAAAGATGACGGCCAACGGATGCAGGCCGATGCGCTTGCCCACCAGCCTGGGCGTGAGGAAGAAGCTCTCGATCAGTTGACCGGCGCCATAGACCACGGCCACCATGATCACGACCTTGGCGGGGCCCGCCGTGGCCGCAAACTCCAGGAATCCGGCCAGTATCGCCAGCACCAGCCCCAGGCCGAAGCCCAGGTAGGGCACAAAAATCGCCAGCCCGGTGAAGATGCCGATGGGCAGGGCCAGGTACAACCCGAACAGGCTCAGGCCCAGGCTGTAGTAAACCGCCAGGATCAGCATCACCAGCAACTGGCCGCGCAGGTACTGGCCCAGCACCTGGTCGGCTTCCCCGGTAAAGTCGTCAAAACCGCCGCGCAGGCGCGGGGGCACCAGGTCCAGCAGACGGGCGACAAAGCGTTTCCAGTCCATCAGCAGGTAGAACAGGGCCACCGGGGTCAGCACCGCGCTGCCAAACACGGTGAGAGCCACACTGCCGCCGATCTTCAGGGAAGACAGCAGGGAACCAATGGAATCCTCCATGTTGGCATTGAGGTATTTCAGGATCAGCGGCTTGAGGGTAGCCAGGTCCAGTGAGAAATCGATGCCCCACTGGGCCAGCAGGGGCTTGAGCGCGTCATTGGTCCGCTCCAGCAGCACCGGCACCTGCTCGCGCAGTTGCGGCAGTTCCTTGGCCAGGATCGGCACCATCAGCAGCAACAGGCCCAGCACGGCGATGATGAACACCAGTTCGACCAGCAGCACCGCCACCACCCGCGGGACACGCCCGCCGGCCAGCGCGTCGAGCCGGTTGACCATCGGCGTCAGTGCATAGGCCAGCACCATGGCCACGACAAACGGGGTCAGCACCGGCGCGAGCAGCCACAGGGCCAGGGCCAGCAGCAGGGCGATGGCGGTCCAGGCCGCAGCACTTTTTTGGGTGGAGGAGAATTGCATAAAGCCAAAGGGGGGGATGAAACCCTTAAAATCTGTGCAAATTCTATCGGGGTCTGCCATCCAGGCGGATTCTGGCACTCCACATGACCCATCCGACCTCCCCCACCCCCCTCTCCTACAAAGACGCTGGCGTTGATATCGACGCCGGTGACGCCCTGGTCGAACGCATCAAGCCGCTGGCCAAAAAGACGATGCGCGAAGGCGTGCTGGCCGGCATCGGCGGCTTCGGCGCCCTGTTCGAAGTGCCCAAGCGCTACAAGGAGCCGGTGCTGGTCTCCGGCACCGACGGCGTGGGCACCAAGCTCAAGCTGGCCTTCGAGTGGGCCATGCACGACACCGTGGGCATCGACCTGGTGGCCATGAGCGTCAACGACGTGCTGGTGCAAGGCGCCGAGCCGCTGTTCTTCCTCGACTACTTCGCCTGCGGCAAGCTCGATGTGGACACCGCCGCGGCGGTGGTGGGCGGCATCGCCAAGGGTTGCGAGCTGTCCGGCTGCGCCCTGATCGGCGGCGAGACGGCGGAGATGCCCGGCATGTACCCGGCGGGTGAATACGACCTGGCCGGCTTTGCCGTCGGAGCGGTCGAGAAATCGAAGATCCTCACCGGGCAGGACGTGAAACCCGGCGACGTGGTGCTGGGCCTGGCTTCCAGCGGCGTGCACTCCAACGGCTTTTCGCTGGTGCGCAAGTGCATCGAGCGTGCCGGCAGCAGCCTGCCAACCACGCTGGACGGCAGGCCGTTCAAGCAGGCCATCATGGCGCCGACGCGCCTGTATGTGAAGAACGTGCTGGCCGCGCTGGCCAAGCACCCGATCAAGGCGCTGGCCCATATCACCGGCGGCGGCTTGCTGGAGAACATCCCGCGCGTGTTGCCCGACGGCACCGCGGCCCATCTGCGCAAGGGGAGCTGGCCGCAGACCGAACTGTTCGCCTGGCTGCAAAAGACCGCCGGCATCGACGACTACGAGATGAACCGCACCTTCAACAACGGCATCGGCATGGTCGTCGTCGTGGAGGCCGTGCAGGCTGCCGCCACCGCCCAGACCCTGCGCGCGGCCGGTGAGCAGGTGTTCGAGATCGGCGTGATCGCGCCGCGCGGCAACAGCGCCGCCGTGGTGGTGGCCTGAGTCCCGCAATTGCCCAGCCCGGCCGACAGCTCCGGGAGAGCCGGGACGTGTTGCTTTTCGCTACAAAATCCCTAGCTAACAACGCCTGTAAACACTGGACTTTTTGAATATTTAAGGTCAAACTTGCGGTTTTGAATTCCCTCCGGAGTCTTCATGCCAGTGATCGCAATCGTCAATCGCAAAGGGGGCAGCGGCAAAAGCACGGTTGCCGCCCACTTGGCGGCATGGTGCGCGCACCAGGGAAATGCCGTCATGCTGGGCGATGTGGATCGCCAGCAATCCACCCGCTCCTGGCTGCGCCGGCGCAGCGAAGCGCTGCCCGCGATTGCGCCCTGGACGGTGGACCAGAATATCTTGCGCGTGCCCAAAGGCATCACCCATGTGATCCTGGACACGCCCGGTGGGATGCATGGCTTCGATCTGGCGCGCATGGTCATGTTTGCCGATGCGATCGTGATGCCGGTCTGCAGTTCCTCGTTTGACCGCGAATCAGCCGCCGCCTGCCACGCCGAACTCATGGCCCTGCCGCGCGTTTCCAGCGGGCGCTGCAGACTTGCCAGCATCGGCATGCGCATCGACGCCCGCACCAGTGCCACGCAAGTTCTGAAAGACTGGTCCGCCGGCCTGGGGATGCACTTTTTGGGGGCCCTGCGCGAGACCCAGCTGTATGTGCAATGCCTGGAGCGCGGCATGACGATCTTCGATCTGCCGCCACAGCGTGCCGCCGCCGACCTGCTCCAGTGGCAGCCGATCCTGGATTGGCTCTCGCAGCATCAGCAGCAGGGCGCCGTCCAGGCCAGCACCGCGCCTGCCACCCCGATCCGGCCGTCGCCCAGCCGCCTGGGCAGTTCCCTCCCGGAAAACCTGATGCCCGCCCAGAAATCCATGGTGCACGGCGACCGCCTGACGGTGGCCCGCACGGATCGGGTGGCCACTTCCCCGGTCCGCAAGGTGGTCGCCACGGCAGCAAGCCGCCCGGCCCCCTCCGAGTCCGTCGAGACCCAGCAGATCCCCTCCTTCCTGAAACTGGTCAAGTGCTGAAAAGGGCGTTCGCCCGGCACTGACGGCCACGGGTCTGGCGGCCGATTCCCGACTAATACAGGGACTGCCGCAATTGGGCCAGACGCGCCGTCACGGCCAGTCGGTCCGGCCCCTCACGGATCTGCACCAGGTACGTCTCCAGATCCCGTACGGCCTGTCGCGCCTGCCCCAGTTCGGCATGGGCCAGTCCGCGGTCACGGTACTCGTCCCAGGCCTGCGGCAGCAGGACCAGCAGGCGATCCTGCACCGCCACCAGACGCGGCCAGTCGGCCTGGGTCTTGTGGATTTCCTTGAGGTTGCGCAGCATGCGGGCAATGATCTCGCGCGCTGGCGCGACCTGCAAATACAGGCCCAGCGGCACGTCCTGCCCGTCCTCCGACCCAGGGCCGCCCCGATAGGGTTCAAGCCGGGCCGCCAGTTCCTCCCGGTTCATCGACTGGCCCGTCAAGGGATCGATCACCACCTGGCCATGCGGCAGGCTGACCTTGACCATGAAATGCCCGGGGAAGCCGACACCCCGCGCGGACAGCCCCAGCCCCTGCGCCAGTTCGAGCCACAGCACGGCCAGTGAAACGGGAATGCCGCGCCGGCTGTGCAGGACCACGCTCACGTAGCTGTTGTCGGGGTCGTAGTAGTCGTTGACATTGCCGCCGAAACCGAGGTCATTGAAAAAATACTGGTTGAGTATGCGCAGCTTGCGCATGGCCGGCATATCGGCCGGGATGCGCCGCTTGACGCGGGCCAGCAACTGATCCACTTCGTCCAGCACCTGCTGCACATCCAGCAGCGGGTATTCGTCCTGGGCCAGGCTGATGGCCGCTTCCAGCAAGGGAAACTGGGCATCGCTTTGCACCAGGGAGCTGAAGTACTCCAGCGTGGTGGGGGCGGTGAATGAAAGCTTCACGGTTCACCGCCGGATGAATTGGGTCAGCTTCAGGCCTGCCGCCCAGACCGCTCCGAGGTAGATGACGGCCGAGCCGCTCACGATCAGGGCCAGCAGCCCGATGCGCTGGCCGCTGTGGGCCCGCAGTTGGGTCCAGTTGAAGGCATGGGCGGCCCAGACCAGAAAGATCGTGAGCAAGGCACTCGCCGCCAGCACCTGCAAGCCGAACAAGCCCCAGCCCGGTGCGGGCTTGTAGCTGCCGCGCAGCAGGAGGCCGATGAGCAGCCACAGCGCATTGATCAGGGCACCCAGGCCGATGGCCAGCGCCAGCCCGGCATGCGCGAACAGCGGCACCAGGGCCAGGTTGAGCAACTGCGTGATGACCAGCACCGCAATGGCAATCTTGACCGGGGTTTTGATGTCCTGGTTGGCGTAATAACCCGGCGCCAGCACCTTGATGGCCACCAGCCCCAGCAAGCCGACGCCGTAGCCCATCAGGGCCACGCTGGTCTGCTGCACGTCCCGGTCGGTGAACATGCCGTAGTGGTACAGCACCGCCACCAGCGGCTTGGCAAAAGTCAGCAGGGCCACCGCGCTGGGCACGGTCAGCAAGACGACAATCCGCAGGCCCCAGTCCAGCATCGCGGAGTATTTACCGGCATCATTGGCCGCCCTGGCCGCCGCGAGCTGCGGCATCAGCACCACACCGACGGCCACGCCCAGCAGGGCCGTGGGGAACTCCATCAGACGGTCGGCATAGGTCAGCCAACTGACGCTGCCGGGCGTCAGGTGCGAGGCGATCTGCGTGTTGATGATGGTGGAGATGTGCGCCACGCTCACCCCCAGCAGGGCCGGAATCATCAGCGTGGCGATGTTTTTTGTCGCCGGATCGGCCCAGGCGGCCCGGAGCGCGGCCCAGGTCAGCCCGATGCGCAGCATGAAACCCAGCCGTTTGAGCGCCCACAGCTGCACGCCCAGTTGCAGCACGCCCCCCAGCAACACCCCGCCGCCCAGGGCATAGATGGGCTCGATGCCCAGCGTCTTGAACCAGGGTGCGCCGAGCCAGGCGGCCGCAATCATGGCCAGGTTCAGCAAAACCGGGGTGGCGGCCGGTACCGCATAACGCTTCCAGGTATTGAGCACACCCGCAGCCAGCGCCACCAGCGACATGAAGGCGATGTAGGGAAACATCCAGCGCGTCATGACCACGGCGGCGTCAAAGCCGTGCGGGTCCTGCTGGAGGCCGCTGGCCAGGACCCACACCAGCACGGGGGCGGCGGCCACGCCCATCACACTGGTGAGCATCAACACCCAGGCCAGCACCGTTGCCACGTGGTTGATCAGTTGCCTGGTCTTCTCCTCCCCATGCTGTGCCCGGGCTGCGGCCAGAACCGGCACAAACGCCTGGCTGAAGGCCCCTTCGGCAAAAAACCGGCGGAACAGGTTGGGGATGCGGAACGCCACGTTGAAGGCGTCCGTCAGGGCGCTGGCGCCGAAGGTGGAAGCAATCAGGAGTTCGCGCACCAGACCGGCGATGCGCGAAACCAGGGTCAGCAGGGAGACCGTCGAGGCAGCTTTGAAAAGACTCA
>Ga0210129_1000334_pt1 | contig 11983 bp, 4 predicted proteins | sample WestPond_Cattail_2_FD_185582 | JGI IMG/M metagenome (GOLD analysis project Ga0210129, IMG submission 185582) | Wetland microbial communities from the San Francisco Bay, California, USA, that impact long-term carbon sequestration -... | ecosystem: Environmental > Aquatic > Marine > Wetlands ... | reverse complement strand
TCATGCTTCATATCTAATTCTGTAAATGATGCAGCTACATTTGAATGTTCAAATCCTATTTTCAACGCAACGCATAAATTAATATATATGGCTGTGCGAAGTAATATGCAAGGAATATTCACAGACTGTCCGCACAGGGAGAAGTTAGGCTGGCTCGAACAATTGAATCTCAATGGTCCGGGGTTGTTTTTTAATTACGATTTAACGAAGTTGATGCCGAAAATAATGCGTGACATGGCTGATGCTCAGGGCGAGGATGGACGAATGCCCAATGTGGCACCGCATTATGTGCATTTTGCAGGCAATTTTGAAGAGTCGCCCGAATGGGGGAGTTCTCTCATTATTATTCCTTTTCAATACCTTTACTTCTATGGCGATTCGTCTTTAATCAAAGAATATTACCGGTCAATGGCAAGATATGTTGATTATTTAGGTACGCGTGCAAAGGATCATATAGTGTCGTTCGGCTTGGGCGACTGGTATGATTACGGAAATTTCCGCGCAGGATTTTCGCGTAATACGCCTGTTCCATTGATGGCAACGGCATATTATTACATGGATATAAAGTATTTGTTGCAAGCAGCACGCATTGTCGGCAATACTGAAGATGAAAAACGTTTCGCTAATTTGGCCGATACTGTAAAGGACGCATTTAACAAAACATTCTTCAAAGCTGATTCCGCCAAATACGGAACAGGCAGTCAAAGTAGCTATGCTATGCCGTTGTATTTGGACATGGTTGATCCTATCTATCGTCAGGCTGTGCTTGACAATTTGGTTAAAGATATACATGCACACGGCGACCATTTGACAACCGGCGAGGTTGGCAATAGATATATGTTCCAAACATTAGCTGATAATGGATTGAATGAATTGATGTACAAGATGCACAACAATTATGATGTACCGGGTTACGGTTTTCAATTGAAATGCGGTGCTACAACGCTTACCGAGCAATGGAATCCTAAATACGGGGCATCGTGGAATCATTTTATGTTAGGTGAGATTGACGAATGGTTCTTTTCTTCGCTTGCCGGTATAGGTCACGAAGATGACGGACAAGGCTTCAGACATATCGTTATCCGGCCGCAAGCTGTCGGTGACCTTACTTATGTGAAGGCTTCGTATAAAAGCAATTTCGGATTAATTAAAGTGGGATGGCATCGCAACAACAGCCAATTGACTTTAATGGTTGGCATTCCAAAAGGATGTTCGGCCAAGATATACGTTCCGGGAGAAGAGCACCCGCATAATGTAAAAGGTGGAGATTATATATTCACAAAGAAATGAAGAAGATATTTTTTATAGTATTATTGGCTTTTTCTTATAATGCATATTCGCAGACATTCGAGAACCATTATACGCGCTCATTGCATGATGTAATGGACGATGTGGAATTGCGTTTCCACGTACACTTTAAATATAATGTAGATACTGTAGGTAAGAAACTGCCTTATGCAGATTTCAGGATACGTCCTTATTCTTTGGAGGAATCGCTGACAAATGTATTAGCTCCTTTTGATTATGTATGGAATAAACAACCTAAAGATGTATACAAGATTAAGCCTTACGAATATCCTCGTCGCACGGAAGCAGACGGGAAAAAACTTTTAGCTTACCTTTCTTCTCTCTATTCCGACCGTCAAAGTTGGGAACTGAGGCGTGACTCTTTACGAAAAGAAGTTCGTGCACGACTTGGTATTGATGAAAAGTTGAAATTATGTTCTGATGAGAAGCCTAAAGTATCTTTGATAAGAAAATATGACGGTTACACGGTACAGAACTTCTGTATGAAAACAATTCCCGGACGTACCGTATGCGGTTCCATTTATACACCGTTGTCAAAAGGTAAGCATGCTTTGATAATTTGCCCGGACGGTCATTTCAACGGCGGTCGCTATCGTAATGATGAGCAACAACGCTTGGCTACATTGGCACGTATGGGTGCTGTGTGTGTTGATTACGACCTGTACGGTTGGGGAGAATCGGCCGATGAAGTGGGGGCAGCTGCTCATCAAACGGCCGAAGCACATGTGATGCAGGCATTGAATGGTGAACGTATTCTGAATTGGATGATTAAACGTAAGGACATAGACTCTAACCGTGTCGGTGTTAACGGTGGTTCCGGAGGCGGTACTCACACTGTATTGCTGACTGTACTTGATAATCGTATCACGGCAGCTGCGCCTACGGTCAGTCTATCGTCATGGTTTGACGGAGGTTGCCCGTGTGAGAGCGGTAAACCTATTCAATTATCAGGTGGTGGCACATGTAATCCCGAATTGTTAGCTATGTTCGCTCCGCGTCCGGTATTAGTAGTTAGCGATGGCGGCGATTGGACAGAATCTGTTCCGCGTTTGGAGTATCCGTATTTGCAAAGAATTTATGGGTTCTATAATGCAAAAGATCACGTTCGTAATGTGCATTTACCGAAAGAGCACCACGATTTTGGCATTAACAAGCGTAATGCTGTATACGAATTTTTTATAGATGTCTTTCATCTGGATAAAAAGATGTGGGATGAAAGTAAAGTAACTATTGTGGATGAAGCTACTTTAAGATTTAATAAAAAGAAATGAGATTTATAATTAGCTGTTTATTGATGATTCTTCCGCTATCTTCATGGGCGGTTAAGAATTATAAATTATGGTATGATACTCCGGCATCAACTTGGATTGAGGCTTTGCCATTGGGTAATGGTCGTCTGGGTGCAATGGTATTCGGTGTACCTGCCGCAGAACATTTACAGTTAAACGAATCGTCCATTTGGGCGGGAAAACCTAATGATAATGCAAATCCAGAAGCTATAAAATATTTGCCGAAGGTACGTCAACTCATATTTGACGGTAAATATGCCGAGGCTCAGGCAATTGTTGATAAGTACATGATGTCGACTACAAATAACGGCATGCCTTACGAACCGTTCGGAGATTTGTATATTAACTTCCCGACTCATACCGCTTATACAAATTATTACCGCGAGTTAAGTTTGGACTCGGCGCGTACCATTGTTCGTTATCGTGCCAATGGTGTTAATTATCAACGGGAAACTATTACTTCATTTCCGGATCAAGTTGTGATGATACATATCACGGCAGATAAACCCGGGAGCATCACTTGTGATGCCTTGATGACGTCTTCGCAACAAGATGTGAGTATAAAGTCCGAGAATAAAGAGATTACGCTAAGCGGAGTATCAGGTTGGCACGAAGGATTGAAAGGTAAAGTGCAATTTATGGGACGGTTGTCGGCCAACGTAAGCGGAGGCGCGTTGTCAAGTCGCGACGGAGTGCTAAGCGTAGTCGGGGCTGATGAAGTTACATTCTACCTTTCGATTGCCACAAATTTCAATAACTATGATGATATATCCGGTAATGACACTATTCGTTCCAAGGCTTATCTAGTAGAGGCCATGAAACATGATTATTCTGATGCGGTACAACGGCATGTTGCTTTTTTCAAACATTACATGGATCGTGTTAACTTGGATTTAGGAGAGGATACTTATGCTTCTTTACCTACAAATAAACGTATTGCCGATTTTAAGAAGAATCATGATCTTTATCTGGCAGCCACTTATTTCAGGTTTGGGCGCTATTTGCTGATTTGCTCTTCGCAACCTGGTGGTCAGGCTCCCAATTTACAGGGAATATGGAATGATAAAATGCTTCCGGCGTGGGATAGCAAATATACATGTAACATTAATCTTGAAATGAATTATTGGCCTTCGGAAGTAACAAATCTTACCGAACTGAATGAACCTCTGTTTCATTTGATAAAGGACGTAAGCGTTACGGGCGAGAATACTGCAAAAGTAATGTACAATGCACCGGGATGGGTGCTTCATCACAACACCGATCTTTGGCGTATTACCGGACCGGTTGATCATGCAGCATCAGGTATGTGGCCAACAGGAGGAGCGTGGTTGTGCCATCATTTATGGGAGCATTATTTATTTACTGGAGATACGGCTTTTCTGCATAAGGTTTATCCTATAATGAAAGGTGCCGCACAATTCTTTAATGCCACTTTAATAAAAGAACCGGAGCATGGCTGGCTGGTTGTTTCTCCTAGTCTTTCGCCTGAGAATGTACACGAAAGTAATGGTAAAAAAATAGCAATAGCCGCAGGAGCTACACTTGATAACTTGTTGATAAAAGACCTTTTCAACAGTGTAATATATTCATCCAAGCTTTTTAATGAAGATGCTTCGCTCAGCGACAGTTTGAAAGAGAAAACAGCTCAACTTCCGCCATTGCAAATAGGTCGTTGGGGGCAATTACAAGAATGGATGGACGACTGGGATGATCCTACGGATAATAACCGCCATGTATCACATTTATATGCTTTATATCCCGGTGCTTATATATCTCCGTATAGTACGCCTAAGCTTTTCAATGCTGCACGTATATCATTAATTCATCGCGGAGATGAATCCACAGGTTGGAGTATGGGCTGGAAAGTGTGCTTGTGGGCACGCTTACTTGACGGAAACCACGCATGGAAACTTATCGGTGATCAGTTGTCTTTGGTACAGGATGAGAAAAAGAAAGGCGGTACATATCCCGACATGTTCGATGCGCATCCGCCTTTTCAGATAGACGGGAATTTCGGCTGTACCGCAGGAATTGCGGAGATGTTGTTACAGAGCCATGATAAATTTATATATTTGCTACCTGCTCTGCCTGCGGCCTGGAAGCAAGGCAGTGTCAGCGGCTTATGTGCCCGTGGAGGTTTTGAAATTGCTATGGCGTGGAAAGAGAACAATATCAGTAAAGTTACTATCCTATCAAAGGTAGGCGGTAATTGCCGCTTGCGTTCGCGAGTACCCTTGAAATGTAAGGGACTTGTACTGGTAAGAGAGAAAATATATGCCGATGTTGCCCCTACGTATTTATATGAATTACACACGATTAAGGGTGAAACTTATAAGTTAGTCAGATAATATCAAATAATATGAAAATAAAAATTATATCCTTATTAATGTTTGTAATTGCATTGAGTTGTAATATGCAAGCCGAGAAAGAAGTTGTTTATAAGCCATGGGAGAATGGTAAATTAATAGTTTCCGAGAATCATCATTATTTGGAACAAGCTAACGGAACACCATTTTTCTGGTTGGGCGATACCGGATGGTTGATGCCTGAACGCTTAAACCGCGATGAAGTTGAATATTATCTTAGTCGTGCCCGCAAGGTTGGGTATAATGTGGTGCAGATACAAGTATTGAATCAGGTGCCCTCAATGAATGTATATGGCCAATATTCAATGATTGACGGATATAATTTTGACAATATAGAGCGAAAAGGAGTTTACGGATATTGGGATAATATGGATTATATCATTGATACTGCCGAGCAGAATGGTATATATATCGGTATGGTATGTATTTGGGGGTCAATGGTGAAGGCCGGTAAAATAAATGTTGCTCAAGCCGAAGCTTACGGTAAGTTCTTAGCGGAAAGATATAAGAATCATCCTAATGTTATTTGGATGATGGGCGGAGATATTCGCGGAGACGTTAGGCCTGAAATATGGGATGCATTGGCAACTACAATTAAAAAATATGATCCTAATCATTTGATGACGTTTCATCCGCTAGGGCGTACAACGTCAGCTTTGTGGTTCAATGGTAAAAGCTGGCTTGATTTCAATATGTTTCAAAGCGGTCATCGCCGCTATGGACAAACGAACGGAGACGGTGATAATTCGATAAAAGATGATGCCGAAGAAGATAATTGGCGTTATGTGGAGAAGAGCTTAAAGATATCTCCTGTAAAACCGGTGCTTGACGGCGAACCTTCTTATGAAGATATTCCGCAAGGATTGCATGATACCACCCAACCTCGTTGGCAGGATTATGATGTACGTCGCTATGCATATTGGTCGGTATTTGCAGGTTCGTTAGGACATACGTACGGACATAACTCAATTATGCAATTTATGCGCCCTGGACTACTGGCTTCATACGGTGCCGATAAGCCGTGGTATGATGCACTTAATGATTCCGGATATAATGAAATGAAATATTTAAAGAACTTAATGCTGACTTTCCCTTTCTTTGAACGCGTCCCTGATCAAAGTATCGTTTCCGGACAAAATGGAGAACGTTATAATAGAGTAATTGCCACAAGAGGAAAAGATTATTTGCTTGTATATGATTACTGCGGTCGTTCTGTGGATATTGATTTGACAAAGATTTCAGGCGCAAAAAAGAATGTGTGGTGGTATAGTCCGGTTGACGGCAAGCTTGAGTATCTTGGTGAATTTGACAATAAAGTAGTTAATTTTCAAAGTGGAAGTACAGGTATGAAAGGTAGCGATAAGGTATTAATAGCTGTTGATGCAAATAAAAGCTATTTTAACAAGACTGCTACCGAATTACCATACGTACAGCAAAAGTCATATAAGGAATGAAAAGGGTTTTGTCCATTTTTTTAAGCATATTGTTCTCAGTATCTGTAATTGCTGATGAGGCAACAAATGTGAAAGTGACAAGTCTTCGCACTGAGGAGATGGTTGCACCTATGAGTATAGATACTTCAACTCCTCGTATAGGGTGGCAAATCGTTAGTGCGAAAAATAATGTAAAACAAACATCTTATCATGTATTGGTTGCATCATCTGCGGAACTTCTGCAAAGCGATAAAGGTGATTTATGGGATTCGGGCATAGTGCGGAATGATAATTCGCAATGGATTAAGTATGCAGGAAAGCCGCTCAACAGTAATACACGTTGTTATTGGAAAGTAAAGGTAACCACTACTCAGGGCAACAGTTCGTGGAGTGAACCCGCTGTATGGAATGTAGGCTTGTTGGGAGAATCATCTTGGAAAGGTGAATGGATAGGATGGGATGCCGCTTCTCCATGGGATAGCGAAACAACATGGAGCAGATTAAGTGCAAGATACCTTCGTGCCGAATTTAATTTGACGAAACCGGTTAAGCGGGCAACATTATATATAGCAGGTTTGGGAATGTATGAGATGTTCCTGAACGGTGTTCGTGTCGGTACTCAAGTGCTGTCGCCCGCACCTACCGACTATAGGAAAACGATACTTTACAATGCATTTGATGTAACCGGTATGTTGCAAAAGCAAAATGCCATAGGCGTAACGCTTGGCAATGGTCGGTTTTATACCATGCGGCAGAATTATAAACCATATAAGATTAATAATTTCGGTTATCCAAAGTTGCGTCTGAACTTAATAGTTGAATATACGGATGGCACTAAAGAAACAATAGCGAGTGACGAATCGTGGAAAATCAATCTCGACGGTCCAATTAGGAGTGATAATGAATATGACGGAGAAATATATGATGCGCGCAAAGAATTTGAAGGATGGGCAAAAGTCGGTTATGATGATTCAAAATGGCAGATAGTTAAAAAAGCAAGCATACCAACCGGTACTTTGCATGGTGCAATGAGTAATAATATGGAGGTTACTGCCCGGTTGAATCCTGTAAACATGCAGCAAAGAGGAAGCTCATATATTTTGGATATGGGACAGAACTTTGCCGGATGGATACGTATGAAAATTCGTAACGGGCAAACCGGAGATACCATTCGTTTGCGTTTTGCCGAGAAATTGCAAAAAGACGGCTCATTGTATGTGAAGAATTTACGTGATGCCCGTGCCACGGATTATTATATAGTAAAAGGAAATGAGAATGGCAGGGAATGGGCTCCTCGATTTGTATATCACGGTTTCCGTTATGTTGAAGTTACCGGTTATATTAATTCTGTAAAGTCTGATTTTGTAGGAGAGGTTGTTAATGATAAAATGGACGAAACAGGAAGCTTTTCCAGTTCGGACAGTATATTGAATAAAGTTTATAACAATGCGGTTTGGGGTATAAGGAGCGATTATAAAGGTATGCCCGTCGATTGCCCACAAAGAAATGAACGCCAACCATGGTTAGGTGACCGTGCCCGTGGTTGTATAGGTGAAAGTTTCGTTTTCGAGAATGCTCCTCTCTATGCCAAGTGGGTACGTGATATATGTGAGTCCCAAAGAGAAGACGGATGCATTCCCGATGTGGCTCCGGCCTTTTGGAATTATTATAGTGATAATGTAACCTGGCCTTCGGTGCTGTTGTTTGCATCCGATATGCTTTATAAACAATACGGTAATATTGCTCCTCTTTGCCAGGCATATCCTTCTATGAAGAAGTGGATGAAGCATCTTAAAGATACATACATGAAAGACGGACTGATACCTCGTGATAAATATGGTGATTGGTGCGTACCGCCCGAGAAGCCGGAACTTATCCATAGTCAGGATCCTCTTCGTTGCACTGACGGCACATTAATAGCAACAGCCTATTATTATAAGATGCTTCAACTTATGCAACGCTTTGCTAAGCTACAGGGTTTGGTTGCCGATGAAAAGACATATTCGGATGAAGCTATTATTGTAAAGTCTGCTTTTAATAAGAAGTTTCTTACTGTAAAGAAAGGTTCTTCAAAAATACATGGACATTGGCTTTATCCTGACAGCACATATTATGGCAATAACACAGTTACTGCCAATCTGTTACCTTTAGCTTTTGATATGGTACCTGATGAATATACGCGCGGTGAAGTGGAGAAGAATATAGTTAATGCTATTGTTACTACCAATAAAGGTCATATATCAACAGGTGTAATAGGTGTACAGTGGTTGATGCATGAATTGTCGTGCATGGGGCGCTCTGACATAGCTTGGCTGTTGGCGACCAACAAAACATATCCGAGTTGGGGATACATGGCGGAAAATGGTGCGACTACGATATGGGAATTATGGAATGGTGATACTGCAAATGCAGCAATGAACAGCGGTAATCACGTAATGCTCCTCGGCGATTTGATTTCATGGTGCTATGAGAACTTGGCGGGAATTAAAGCTGATCCGAATCAACCCGGATTTAAACATATCATATTGAACCCGGATTTCAACATAGAAGATATGGATAGTATAAATTCTTCATATAATACATTATATGGAAAAATTACCAGCCGTTGGCAAAAAGATAATGGAATGCTGAATTGGTATGTCGGTATTCCTGCAAATACTACGGCAGAAGTTCATCTGCCTGATGGCGAAATAAAGCAAATAGGTTCCGGACATTGGTCGTTTAACGTGAATATGCCGATGCGTAATAAGGCAGTAACTAATGATGAGTTTTTATATAAGAAAGCATCTTTTCCCGAATGCCATGCTTCTACTATTGTAGAGAATAATGGAGGTTCATTGGTGTCTGCATTTTTTGGAGGTACAAAGGAACGTAATCCTGATGTTTGCATTTGGGTATGCCGGAAACCTAAAGGAGCTTCTTCGTGGACGAAACCTTTAAAGGTTGCCGACGGTATTATGTCACCAAAAGAGCGCAAGGCTTGTTGGAATCCGGTATTGTTTCAAATACCAGGTGGAGATTTGGTATTGTTTTTTAAGATAGGCAAGGATGTATCCGACTGGAAAGGTTGGTTGGTCCGCTCCAAGGACGGAGGCAAAACGTGGAGTAAACGGGAACCTCTTCCAGATGAAATATTGGGGCCGGCAAAAGACAAGCCTGTATATGTAAAAGGACGTATTATCTCGCCTTGCAGTTTGGAAAGCGGTGGTTGGCGAATATATTTCGAATTATCGGATGATTTGGGTAAGACATGGAAGAAAGTCGGACCGGTGAAAACCACTGATTCGATACGCGCTATACAACCTACAATACTTCAACTTAAAGATGGACGATTGGAAGCTTTGTGCCGAACACAAAGTGGAAAGATAGGAGTGACATGGAGTAAGGATAACGGTGAAACTTGGACGCCTTTGCAATTAACCGATGTGCCTAATAATAATTCGGGCATAGACGCTGTAACTCTTAATAACGGACAATTTGCACTTGTGTATAATGATTATCATATATTGCCCGGAGCAAAGAAAGGAGTACGAACACCTATTTCAATTGCATTGTCGAATGACGGCTTGCATTGGAAAAAGTGGATTACGCTTGAAGACAGTCCTATTAGCCAATATTCGTATCCTGCAATAATACAAAGCAATGATGGTGCATTACATATCGTATACACATGGCGACGTCAACGCATTAAATATGTTAGAATTAAAATGAATTGAAATCATGAAAAAGATATTTGCTTTATTGCTTTTACTATTACCTCTGCATTTGGTAGCACAAATAGAAACGTCGATTGCCGGGTTCTTCCCGTTGAACGGCAGCGGACGGGTACTTTATGATTTTAATCCCGGTTGGCGTTTTTATCGTGGAGACGTAAAAGGTGCTGAGGCTTTGCACTTCAATGATTATTCATGGGATATTGTAGCTACTCCGCACACGGTGCAATTGATGCCGGCCGAAGCAAGCGGGTGCCGTAATTATCAAGGCATTGCATGGTATAGAAAGCATTTTGTTGTTCCCGCTAACATGAAAGATAAGCATGTTACACTCTATTTTGAAGCTATAATGGGCAAACAGGAGTTTTATGTAAATGGAGTAAAGGTAAAAACACATTTAGGCGGATACCTGCCGATTATAATAGATTTGTCCGCATGTGGCGTTCATGCCGGAGATTCATGCTTGATAGCTGTAAAGGCAGACAATAGTGATGACGGAACTTATCCTCCCGGTAAAAAACAAACTGCTTTGGATTTCTGTTATCACGGCGGAATTTATCGTGATGTTTGGATGATAGGTAAGTCGCCGGTTGCCATTACTGATGCCATGGAAGCTAATGAGGTTGCCGGCGGAGGAGTATTTTTGCATTATGGTGATATATCCGACAAGAAAGCAAATGTATATTTGAATGTTGAAGTAAATAATGAATCAGCTTATTCGGCTGATACGTGGGTGAATGCCATAATTCGCGACGCAAAAGGCAATATAGTAAAATCAACAAAGTCTAAACTTATTTTATCCGCCGGCAAGACTAAAACGGTTCTCTTAAGTACTGTAGTTAAGAATCCTCATTTATGGTCACCTAATGATCCTTATTTATATAAGGTGGAATTCTTCGTGCAATCTAACGGGCAAACGGTAGATGGTGGCGTTTTACGCATGGGAATACGAAAAGCGGAGTTCAGAGGCAAAGACGGATTTTGGTTAAACGGCAAACATTTCGGGCAATTAATCGGAGGTAATCGGCATCAGGATTTTGCTTATGTGGGAAATGCTTCGCCTAACAGTCAACAGTGGCGCGACGCAAAACGTTTGCGTGATGCCGGTTGCGTGATAGTTCGTTCCGCTCATTATCCGCAAGACCCTGCATTTATGGATGCATGTGACGAATTGGGATTATTTGTTATAGTTGCTACACCCGGATGGCAGTATTGGAACAAGGATACCGTGTTTGCCTCGCGTGTATATCAGAATACAAGAGACATGATTCGTCGTGACCGTAATCATACATGTGTATTGATGTGGGAACCTATATTAAATGAAACTCATTATCCGAAAGACTTTGCATTGAAATCTCTTCAGATTACCAAAGATGAATTTCCTTATCCTAATCGTCCTGTAGCGGCAGCCGATTTGAACTCGGCCGGCGTAAAAGATAATTATGATGTTGTTTACGGCTGGCCTGAGGATGCACGTCCGGGCAATGACATTAAACAATGTATATTTACCCGCGAGTTCGGCGAATATGTAGATGATTGGTATGCGCATAATGCGATTAATCGCGCCAGTCGCAGTTGGGGAGAGAAGCCGCAGTTGATACAGGCAATGTCTTTAGCTGATACCTACGGATTAATGTTTAAGACAAACGGTCAGTTTATAGGAGGTTGCCAATGGCATCCTTTCGATCATCAACGCGGCTATCATCCGGATCCTTATTTCGGAGGAATATATGATGCGTTCCGCCAGCCGAAATATGCTTATTATATGTTCAGAAGTCAGGTTCAAAATGGCGGACCTATGGTTTATATTGCTAATGAGATGACACAGTTTTCAGATTCTGATGTAGTGGTGTTCAGTAACTGCGATTCAGTTA
>Ga0210129_1000333_pt1 | contig 12013 bp, 12 predicted proteins | sample WestPond_Cattail_2_FD_185582 | JGI IMG/M metagenome (GOLD analysis project Ga0210129, IMG submission 185582) | Wetland microbial communities from the San Francisco Bay, California, USA, that impact long-term carbon sequestration -... | ecosystem: Environmental > Aquatic > Marine > Wetlands ... | reverse complement strand
CGCGAAACCCTGAGCGGTACCGAAATAAGGAGACGTATGCTCATAGGTGAACCATGGAAAAACCTCGTTCCTCCCGAAGTTGTTCAGGTTCTTAAGGAGATACGAGGGGTAGAAAGGCTTCGCCAGATTTCCCAAAAAGATTAGCCAATAAAAGAATAATGATTGGTTGAATTACAAAAAACAGTCCGCTCACGGTGAAACCCATGTATAAATTCATTAAGGATTTTCTGAAACCAAAAGAGCCGGAAAAATTTCCCCTATCGTTCGATGCAATCCCGGCATGGATCGATGAACGTGAGAAGACCTCCCGGGTTTCACTTGAAACTGAAACCCGAGTGCCGATACAGAACATCAGGAATGCAACAGCGCAACTGCAACATATTGTCAACGGTATAGCTGATGCTGAACATGACCCGGCCATCCACCCGAAACTCAAAAGCATTGCAAAAAATTCACTTCCTTTGTTTGTGAAAGCGATGAATGCCTCACTATCCAAAGACTTTCCGGACGATATTGAAGGATTTTATTCTGCCGCGGTGGAATGTGTGAAAGGATGTCTCAACAGCACCCGTGGGCAGGGCCGGTACCTGCAGGCAGTACTTCCCGAAGAGATGAAAGCCATCAAAACCGGGATCGATGTAATCGGGCGCGAGATGAATACCATAACCGCGTCACTCACCACATACCGAAAACAGAAAGCTTTGATGAACACAATACAAACCCTGTATGATGCCCTTCTCGATATCAGGATTGATTCCGAAAAATCCATTGAAAAGGATAAGCGGATAACCACTCGTATTGGCGAAATTACCCATCGGCTTATGTGTATTGAAAATGAGTTGCGGGATCTGTCTTCTGATGCGAGCATGAGAGAAGTGGACGAAAAAAAATCCGCACTAGCTGATATGGAAAAGAAGCGGGAGGAGCAAATCCGTGTTTATACAGCTCTCTCAATGGCTGCTGCACATGTTTTCAGGAAAGCAGAAAAAATTGCCACAAAACAACGCCATGCCACTGACATTTCGGCTCTCAGACATACCATTGATCTGCTTTCAGACCATACAGCTCCTGATTCAAAGGATCTTGCATCAGCCCTTACTATTGCCTTTCCTGTCGCACAAAGAATGATTGAATCTGGTGAAATCGTTTTAAAGAACAAGGAAGAACGTGCAATTTTTTCTGATACCGGAAGATTTTGTACTGAACTGTGCGCCATCTGCTCGAATATCACGACACAAGAGTTGGCAGGAAAAAAGGTACAGGACTCGCTCTCATCAGATCCTGTTCTTGTCAGGATGAATTCGCTTGAACGGGAAAAAACCCAACTGGAATATATGCTGGGAAAGGAGCACCAGTCCAGAAAAGATCTGGCAGAATGGAGCGAGAAAACTCAAGGGAGGATTCCTGACCTCATTGAAGAACTTCATAAAAAAATTGAAGAGATAGGTGGGGGAAGCGTGCAACTTCAGATAGACGACCCATTCCTGGTGAGAGAGTAGAGCACCGGGATAATGGTGAGGTCAATACATATCTTTTTCATCTTCTTCAATATCCAAGAACAACTCATCGATATTTTCGATAACCCACTGGATTTTTTCCTGATTGAGATCCTCAGTAAACATCCTGTTCATTGGTTCCAACACCGTCTTTATACAATGTTATCTGATGTTTATCTCCACAAAATCACTCAGATCACTTTGGCCGGTAGAAAACTCGTCAGACCATCCATAGCAATCATGGAGCATCTGTGCAATTACATCTGAAAACGTCATGTTCCCACGTTTTAACATGAGAAGCGCCTCATACACCTCGGGATCTATTCGTATTGAACGCCCCTCGCCTGCACGAGGCATATTTACCACTTCGTGGTTACATTATATATATTTATCTCAAAAACCATGTCAGACTTTATAAGCAGTGCATAAAATAGTCTCAAATTGCAGAGATCTGAATCTTATATATCTGGTTATTATTATTTATCAGGAACAAGAAGCAATTTTAAAAACTACTACACTGATATTAGGAAAATACCTGAAGGTTCGGTTGTATGTGCAATTTTTCCGTCGCAAAAAAAAAAATTCTTTTCTTGTTTTTCTCACTCCAAACGTAAAACCCAAACCCATATGGATACAAATTGGTGTTAACTGCATATACCTTTGCTAAAAACCCCAACAGAGTTTATCATGAAACTATTTTAATCCCGGGAGTTGATGCGGATGAACGAAAAGGTAGTAAAATCCGTGAATGCAAACTCGGGTTCATCTCCATGACAACCCCCAACACGCAGAAGGGTCGGGACGTCAAGGGGAATCCTGGCAACTTCAATATGGTACTCGTCATCCTCTTTTTTTACTGATAACGGTTCAAATTCAATCGGTTTCTCAACAATGCCGTCCGGTGTTTTCCGGCAGCAGATATTCTGATGCTGGTGCCCGCAGCACATATGGGTTAGTCCCCGTACCGAGAGTGCATCAAATGCCATTGGGGCAGTATAATGGAACCCGGCAAATGAATCCCCGGATTCATGAGAAAGCCTCTGCCAGCACTTGAGCCGGAGTGTCTGCTTTCCAAGATCAAGAGGTCCGCCATGGACGAACAGCATTCCGCGATCCGACCATTCCATGGGCATGGTATCAAAAAGGGATAGAAGGGGGGAGCCCCGCATCTGCTCATGACGGTAAGTACTTGCCGGATCACTTCCGCTTACCAAAAGCCTGTTGAGATAGGCGTGATCGTGGTTGCCGAGCACCGAAACAAGCCGGTATTCTCTCGAGAGGGAATGAATCATCTCAAGGGTTTCCTGAGGACGGTCTCCCCGATGGACAAGATCCCCGAGATTTATTAAAATATCTACATGACCGAATGCCTGTCGGAACAACGGGGTCTTGATACAGGTAGCAAGGTCACGGATTGCCACAGAATCTGCATGAACATCCGAAAAAATTACGGCACCCATAGTGGTGGCACAGTATTAGTGTTCCTTTCTCATAAAAACCGATGATACTGCGGGTTATGTCAATGACACCTGGGAATGAAGCTATGTTCGTGTCCAAGAAATTCCAAAATACCACCGTAATAACTGATGGACAAGCAATGAAGGGGGAACGACGATATGACTTTCAAATCGTTCTTTTTGTTGTATCTCCATTAATTTGATTCATCAGAAAAACAAATTGGATATGACACCATGGAACGATTTCTTACTGAGTATATCAATCGCCTGAAACCTTACTTCACGGGGTTTCCAGTTGTAACCGCGCACGAGATTGCATCGGTTTTCCTTGCCTTCAAGTTCGGACTTTTCCGCAATGCAGTACATGAATGCACACAGGCCATCTCTCTTATTCCAGATAACGGAGCCAATATGGCTCTAAAAAAAGCGCTCTCAATTGTCCGCGCAAATGCACAGAATCTCGAAAATGCACAATTTACATCAGACCTGTCGATATCTTTTGCAGAAAATGAACGCATTTATTTGCCTATCATACTTCCCCCCGGCCAGATCGAAGATCCTGGTAGTCTCGAGCTGGACAACGCACTCATCCTGATCTATAGTGTAGCAGTTATTACTTCCCCTGATGATGAAGAAGCCATGACTGAGCACCGTAAGTTCATTATCAGATTGCTGAACGGGTACAAAAAAGCACTGGGAATCAGCTGATTTTATCCTTAAATAAATCCTCTCAATTGAAAAACAGGTCAGGATCTCAACCTTTTTTGACCGGACTACCCTGCACAATAACCTTGAAATAAAAAACGATGATCCAGCGTGAATTCAACAAATTATCTGACCAAAGGACCTCTTCTCCGAGGGCTTATCGTTATATCGTTACCCATTATTGCAAGTAACCTCCTCCAGAGCGTTCTGGAGGTGGTCGATCTCTACTTTGTTGGCAGACTGGGTTCGGACGCGATAGCCGGCGTTGCCATGAGCACTACGATCATATTTGTGCTTGCAACATTCGTTGTGGGTCTTGTCACAGCTACCACCGCATTTATTTCGCGTCACTATGGTTCGCAGGAACACGATGCCGTGGGATTAATCGTCCAGCATTCTCTCTATATTGGTCTTGCTTTTTCACTTGCAATCTCTGTATTCGGTCTGTTCTTCTCAAAAGACCTTCTGTTACTACTCGGAGCAAACGAAACCGTTGCCACACTCGGTTCGGCCTATCTTTCGGTACTTTTTTTGGGAATATTCACCATGATTGAACTTTGGGTTGTGATAAGCTCTTTCCAGGCTTGTGGTAACTCACTGACTCCCATGATCCTGATGGTTGGTGTAAATATCGTTAATATCATCTTAAACCCGTTATTGATCTTTGGTCTGGCGGGAATCCCTGCCTTTGGTATTGCAGGATCTGCTCTTGCAACTATCCTCTCAAGAGGAGCAGGATTGGTGATCGGTTTGCTCCTTCTTGTGCGTTACTCCAGCCACATCGCATTCCCGAAAACATGGAACCTTGATCTTCAGCTGATCTGGCGGATACTTACTGTCGCCATCCCGAACTCAATACAATCCGGGCTCCGTAGCGGCACTTTCCTGGTGATGATGGCTTTTGTTGCAGTTTATGGTACTGCTGCGATTTCCGGCTATGGTATTGCCGAACGTCTTGAACTCATCGCTCTTATGCCGGGTTTTGCCATCGCTACGGCAACCGCAGTAATCGTTGGACAGAATCTCGGTGCAAAAAAGCCTGAACGCGCGGGGGAAGGGGTAAAACTCGGACTTATGTTCTATGGTGCTGTCATGTTTGCAGTTTCAATCTTTTACTACGCGTTTGCCGAGCAGCTGATCTGGTTCTTTGACCCGAGCGGGGCAAGCGTTACGACAGGAGTGTCCTACTTCCAGACTGTAGCGCCCTTTTATGTGATTCTGGCTGTAAGTATCATTCTCTCCTTTGCACTGAACGGTGCCGGAGATACAAAAGCACCGATGTATGCCACACTTTTATCTATGGTTATGATCCAGATCCCTCTGGGTTATTTCCTTCCACAGCATTTCGGACTTGGAATCACCGGCATCTGGATAGCTGTAATTTCCGGTATTATCATCCAGTCTGTCCTTCTTGCCATGATGTACAGGAACGGTAGCTGGAAACGTGTCGCATTGTGAAAATTAAAAAAAAATCAACCTGTTTTTGGCTCCGTTTCAAAGAAAAAATTAAAGGCTGTCCAGACTGATGCCACTGAAGTCCTGGGCAACCTGTTGAATATCCCGGACACCGAACGCCGTCTGAACCATGTTCAGTTCGAGTGTATTTGCTGCATCACACATATAGTCGAGGATGTCAACAGAGAGTTCCTTTTGGATCTTGCTTTTACGCAACTGTTCAACAAGTGCAGCCATCTTTTCCGGAGGTTCCATGCGGAGCTTTGCAAGGCTCATAACACACATGTAAATTCGGGTTAAATTCCGGTCGGTACCAGTTATGGTGTCGAAGAAATTCCTGATTACCTGTGCCTGATAGATATCTCCACCCATGAATCCACCTCCTTCCCACTCTGTAGGTAATTTCTCTGTTCGAATTGTCCTTATAAAAGGTTTGTGGCAAAAATATCGTTTGACGCGAAAAATATGTGATTTAAATCGTTTTTTTACTCTGGAGCGGCGGAATCGTCTGACAAGAAGACGCCGGGCGTCTTGCTTCGATGCATTGTCCCCGCCTACTTCGCTGCACTTACTATTTTGATTATATCCCCATCTTTGAGAACGTGATTTTCCTTAATTCGCATCCTGGTCCGTGCATCAACCGCATAAAGAAATCCCTTGCCAATATCGGTATGCACCTGAAACGCAACATCATGAGGAGTGGATCCTTTCTTCATCAGGAAAGCATCGGGAAGTACTTCACCTTTCTTATTGCAGTAATGGTTCTCGTCCTCGACAGGGTAGATGACTATCATATCGAGCAGCTCAAATACCGCCCGGTTAATTGCCTGCTGTACCCCTGTACCATTGCACTGCTTCATCACTTCTGCAATCTTTGCCAGTCCTGCTTTCTGCACGGGCGTGAGTGTTCCCTGATTGGCAATCCTGAATTGAACATCACCGGGCAAATACTGAATCACGTGCGCCGCTGCTGCATTCCTGAGTGCAAGTTCCGATGCTGCGCTCGCAAACACGATAGTTGACTCTGCAAGTTTTTTTCGCAACACTTCCGGGGCTTCATCAAACTTATTGCCCACAACCAGCATGGGTTTGGATATTTTCACGATCTCCGCGCACAAGGGTATGAGGTCCTCGATTGAGGCATGGACGAGGTCGAGTTTCAGTTTAAGCTCAACGTCCCGTATATCCTCCATCGTGATGCCAAGCCCGGTAAATACGTCTGCGATCCCCTGCTGGATGGCAGCACCTTTTCCCTGGGACATACGGCTTATCCGTGTCCAGTGCTTATCAAGAATTCCATGAACCCACATAGTCATCTCAAAAATCAGGAACTTGATATCTTCTTCCGGATCATGATTGCCCACGCCAACCGGGTTCCCCTCGCTGTCCGTGCCTCCGCTTGCATCGACAATATGGAGTATTGCATCTGCCTGCCGAAGGTTGTCAAGGAACTGATTACCCAGTCCCTTACCCTTGTGGGCATCAGGCACAAGCCCGGCGACATCAATTAAATTGACTGCCACAAACCGGTTTCCATCAACACAGTGTCCGCACGTCAGGTGAAGATCATGACATGGGCACTTTGTTCTCACATAGGCAACGCCAAAGTTCGGATTGATAGTCGTGAACGGATAGTTGGCGATTTCGACATTTGCCATGGTCGCAGCCTTGAAAAATGTCGACTTTCCGCAGTTAGGTTTACCCGCAAGGGCAAGCGTGATCATGTAGGGCTCCTCATATGACTATTCGAGAGATTTCTGCTTTCCTGATATGATGAGAATCAGAAAATATTTTTTGTCTGTTTTTAAAAAGATCCTGATGGTTTTCAAACTTCCATGGTGATCTAATACTGTTGTGCTGGCCTGCATGAAAAAAGCCGATCGTTTTCATGCAGCCCAGAATCCAACCAAAGTTTTTCATGCCTGCTTATTAAAAGGTACTTATGACGTTTACCCAGAAAAAAATTTTTTATTTTGAAAAACCGGGAGAAGATAATACGCTGGATGCAGCGCGTTTTGCCATAGAACGTGCAAAAGAACTTAAAATTAAAACGATTGTGGTAGCAAGCACTTCAGGAAAGACAGCACAGATTTTTTTTGATGCTATGAACGGATCAGGACTTGAACTTGTAGTGGTAACTCATGTTGTTGGATTTTCAAAACCCGGGGATTGGGAGTTTTCAGCAGAGCTCGCAGGTCAATTACAGAAAAAGGGTGTCCATATTGTTACCGGCACACACGCACTATCAGGGCTTGAACGGGCACTCTCGCGTTCACCAAAGGTTGGGGGGGGATCGCGGACTGAAGCAATAGCAGAGGCACTTCGGCGCGTTGTTGCAGTCGGGCTTAAAGTCGCTGTAGAGTGCGTGCTGATAGCGGCAGACCAGGGAGTGATTGGGGTCAATGATGAAGTGATTGCCGTGGGAGGGACCTACAGCGGTGCAGATACGGTCTGCGTGATCCGGCCTGCACATACTGCCAGTTTCTTTGATCTCCAGGTACGTGAGATAGTTGCTATGCCGAGGGTCAGATAACAATGGCAATCACAGAACTCAAAGAAGCGATAAACCTCCTTAAACGATTACCGTCACTCTGGATTCCAGGCATTGTTGGCGGAATACTGACAGCCGCTCTCTGGATAACCCTCAATCTCTCGGGAACCTTTTTTGCCGGCAGGCTGCTGGTGATCTTCGGATTAGTGCTGCTCCTTTTCACTACAGGTCTTTTTGTGATAATCAGGAACAATGAAGGGGACTTCAGAACAATGCTTACCGGGGGTATCAGATATTACTTCCGAGTGCTTCTTCCCCAGCTCATTATTATATTTGGCATCATGCTCATCTTTACTCTCGTCATGATCACCTTCAGCCTCATCGGAGCGCTATCCGATATCGGTATTGCAACCGCCCTTACTATAGGTTTCATGATCCCGATAGTAATACTCACCTTTTTTTACGATACTGCTGCAGTTTTTGAGGAGAGAAAAGTGTTTGATTCGATCCATCGCAGCATCCAGTTGGTCATGATGCACATCAACGATGTAATCGCATTCTTGTTTTTCTGCGCTGCTATCATTATCGGGATTATTTTCATGCTGATGATAATCTGGGAAGCACTCCTGTATGACAAGCTTGAGCCGATTACGCGGTACAATGAGACGCAGCTCCAGACATTCACACCGGAGCAACTCATAGCAATGATAGGCCCGGGGGGCATGTGGATCACCGCAGTTATTCTTTTTATTGGAGTCTTTTTACTCCTCCCACTTCTCTATAGCTATAAAGCATGTTTCTTCAGGAAACTTACTCAGGGAGCGCCAATCACCCAACTGCCGATAACCGGGGAATTTGACAGCAAAGGGCGTTGGTTCAAATATTAACAAACCAGATCACATTTTTTACGTTCAGGAGATTGAGTCGGATACTCGTACCCGGAATAACCAGATTTTTTTCGAAGAGGAAGAATCGATAATTGAATGATCCGAGAGAAGGACACAAAAAATCCTAAGATTTCAGGAACAGATACACTAAAACTGCAAATACTCCTCCGCCAATTGTTGCAAGCAGATTAGTACCTGCATTCCCCAGAAATCCCCGGTTTTCCAATGTCGCACCCACAATGCTGTCAATGTTAGTCCCGACAAAACCGGCAAGCGTACAAATAACCATCATTTGAGGTGTGATCACATTGAGCAGCAAAGCAATAAGCGAGACAACAAAACCTCCGAGGAGCGCGACAAATTCCCCCGTCAGGGTAATCCCACCATTCGTTCCAATAGGGACTTTCTTTAGTGTGGTAATCATATAGGGGATTCCTCCGGTCACACCAATCTCACTCGCCATGGTATCTGCAGCCGCGGTTGCCACGCAACCAACATACAGGACAATAAAAACAGGCAGCTGAAAAACACCGAAAAGAACTGCAGCTGCTGCTGCAACAATCCCATTAGCAAAAACGTTCCGGTACCCCCGCGCCCCGCTCTGTCCCTGCTCAACACCGATCCTTTTTTTATACTCAAATTTATATTTGGTCGCCGCTGAGCCCAGGATGAAAAAGGACAACATTATTAAAAACCATTGCGCACCCTGCGGTGCTGCAAACACCAGCAGGATAATTCCAACAAGAGCAGCTGAGAAAAGACCGGAAAGATCTGCAGTTTTTGCCCGGAATGCAAAATAACCAAAGGAAAAGCCGACAATTACAGATATCACCACAAGAAGAAGGTCTGCCTGGTAATTTAGCTCACGGATGAGCCACATCGTCATGGCTATACCAACCGCTTCGATAACCAGAGAGTCTTCATACTTGAGCAGGATGGTTTTTAAAAGAACTGCTGCGATGATTCCGAAGATAACCGTCAGGAAATAGTACTGGTGGAGATAAGCGATGACAAGTACTCCTGCCCATGCAGTTGAGATGATATAGTAAAAATACGTGTTTAAATCGTCAGCACCACGCTGGAAGACCAGTTCGCCCAGAACAAGCATGGCAAGTGTACAGCAGAATACAAAAAGGGGAAGAAGCGTGATTCCGTAAAGTATTGCAATTACACAAATAGAGTACGTAAGATATTTGGTATTAAAGAAACGCCAGAGAATGAGTGCAAAGAGAATAACAACCAGACTCATCAGCCACGCAGGCTGGACATATGGAGCGATCAGAATCGAACCTCCGACGAGCCCCGCCGCGTAACCAAGCCCTCGTTGCTTCTCCATTTGTCAATCATTTGTCTTTTAAGCAAAAAGAGTTTTATCGTGTGTTTTTTTTCAAGAGATATTAACACTGACAGCAATCGTCGGATCACAAAAACAGGATGCGATCACTATATTTTATTTCACAACCAACCTTCTGAAGAATGGTATCCTCTGGTCAACTGCCGAAAAACTATGATTTCGCTGAGGTGGAGGAGCGCTGGCGCGGCATCTGGCGCGACGAAGATCACTATTTTGATAAAAACTCAAAAAAACCGCAGTTTGTGATCGATACGCCCCCTCCATACCCTACCGGCAACTTCCACATTGGTAACGCATTAAACTGGTGTTATATCGACTTTTTTGCCCGCTATAAACGTATGAAAGGGTTTAATGTAATGTTCCCCCAGGGCTGGGACTGCCATGGTCTCCCGACGGAAGTGAAAGTGGAAGAGTTAAATCATATCACAAAAAACGATGTTTCCCGCGAAGAGTTCCGGCGGATGTGCCATGATCTTACCGAGAAAAACATTTCTCTGATGAGGCTCACACTCCGCAAGATGGCATTCTCAACGGACTGGAGTAACGAGTACATCACGATGATGCCGAATTACTACGGCAAAACTCAGCTCTCCTTCCTGCGCATGCTCAAGTCCGGTTACATCTACCAGAGTGAGCACCCGGTTAATTATTGTATCCGTTGTGAGACCGCGATTGCTTTTGCTGAAGTTTCTTATGATGACCGGGAGACACAACTGAATTATTTTGACTTTCATGGGGTGGAGATTGCAACTACCCGCCCCGAACTCCTGGCTGCCTGTGTAGCGGTTGCAGTGCACCCTGCAGATGAACGATACCATTTCTTAAAAGGCAAAGAGATGAAAGTCCCACTGTTCGGTCATGAAGTTCCGGTTGTCCAGGATGAGGCAGTTGATCCTGCATTTGGCTCTGGGGCAGTCATGATTTGTACATTTGGTGACAAACAGGATGTTCACTGGTGGAAGCAGCATAACCTCTCTTTGCGCAAGGCAATTGATCGGCAGGGGAAGATGACCGCCATTGCGGGCAGATACGAGGGAATGAATACAGCCGATTGTCGTGCTGCAATCCTCGTTGATATGAAGTCCCAGAATATACTGAGACGCCAGGAAAAGCTGGCGCAGCGGGTCGGTACCTGCTGGCGCTGTAAGACACCGATAGAAATACTCTCAGAGCGCCAGTGGTTTGTAAAAATTAAACCCGAAGAGATCCAAAAAGCCGCTCACCAGATCACCTGGTATCCTGAACATATGCTGCTCAGGATGGAAAACTGGGTCGAGCAGATGGAATGGGACTGGTGTATTTCCCGGCAGCGGATTTTTGCAACGCCAATCCCTGTATGGTTCTGTAAAAAATGTGGAGAAAGAGTGATACCGGAAGAGTCAGATCTTCCTGTTGATCCTACGCTGGTATCACCGAAATATCCCTGCCCGAAATGTGGCCGCAACGAGTTTGATGGGGAAGCTGATGTCCTTGATACCTGGATGGACTCATCCATATCCGTCCTCAATGTTACCGGTTGGGACGGGAATGGGACACCCCCGTTCTTCCCCGCCCAGATCCGTCCCCAGGGACATGATATCATCCGGACATGGGCATTCTATACGATCCTGCGTTCAGTCGCACTTACCGGCTCAAAACCGTGGGAAGAAATTCTCATTAACGGTATGGTCTTGGGTGAAGATGGATTCAAGATGAGTAAAAGCCGGGGTAACATCATTGTACCGGAAGAGATTCTCGAAAAATACGGTGCGGATGCTCTCCGGCAATGGTCAGCAATGGGAGCGGCAACCGGATCTGACATCATGTTTAACTGGAACGATGTTGTTGCCGCATCCAGGTTTCAGACCAAGATGTGGAACATCACCAAGTTCGCCCTGATGCAGCTGGGAAAGGGAGGGTTTGACGCAAACGAACCCGTCACCGCCCTCGCCGACCGCTGGCTCCTGGTCCGGCTCTCGGACACGGCCGGGCAGGTCACGGAGGCTATGGAGGACTACCAGTTCGATGTCGCGCTCAAGGCAATCCGCGAGTTTGCGTGGGACGTGCTGGCCGACAACTACATCGAGCTGGTCAAGGGCCGGCTCTACAAAGAGGACAATTCCCGGAGAAGTGCCTGCCTCGTGCTCCACACCGCGTTCGATGCACTCTGCAGGATGCTCGCCCCGTTC
>Ga0210129_1000331_pt1 | contig 12019 bp, 16 predicted proteins | sample WestPond_Cattail_2_FD_185582 | JGI IMG/M metagenome (GOLD analysis project Ga0210129, IMG submission 185582) | Wetland microbial communities from the San Francisco Bay, California, USA, that impact long-term carbon sequestration -... | ecosystem: Environmental > Aquatic > Marine > Wetlands ... | reverse complement strand
AAGCCATGGGCGTCGAGCGCGGCCTTGAACGCGCCCTCCTGCCGCTTCAAGGTCCAGGCCTCGAACTTCTCCCACAGCCAGCGCTGCAAGGACTCCTGGCGCAGGAAGATGGTGTTGTTTGAGAGCGCGGCCGGTGGCGAGGCCAGGCCGCGCGCGTGTTCACAGCCGCTGATGCAGACCCGCACGCCGTCGCGCTGCTGCAGGGCGGTGAGCTCCCCCAGGAAGAAGCTGGCGCGGCCCGGCCCGGTCAGGCCAGCGCCATAGACCAGGCCGTGCGGCGCGAGGGCGGTGTTGATGCGCTCGACGTCGAACGGGTCGAGCGAGTGGCCGTCCACCGGCAAGGGCCGGAACGCCGTGTCTTCGAGCCGGTTCCACAAGGCCTCGCGCTCGGTGAGCCAGGCGCCCACCGCCTCGCGTGGCATGGCTTGCAGCGGCGCGATGCCCTGCTCCCAGCGGAAAAATTCGCGCATCTGCAGCAGATAGATGCACAGCGTCATGTCGGCCGCATGCGCCGCGTCGGCGATGTGGCAGTTGGTCTGCACCGCTTCGACCAGCAGGTTTTGTTCTTTGAGGCTCATGATGGTTTGGGGCTGGCGCGCCGGCGCGGCTGCCAGGCCACGATGCTTTCAACGATTTGTGTCCAGGGCAGCTCCGTCAGGCTGCCATAAAGGGCTTGTGCCTGCTGCACCATCGGGTGCACGTCGGCTTCGGCGAGCGCCAGCGCTTTTTGCAGACCCGCCAGGCCGCCGCTTTGCAGGCGCAGCTCGGTGGCATGGGTCAGCGGCGCGCCGGGGTGCAGGCGCAGGGGAAAGGTGGCGCGTTCGTGGAACAGGTTCAGCAAGGTTTCGCAGTTGAGGTGGGCCGTGGGCCGGGTGCAGGCCAGCACTTCGCGTTCGGCCAGCGAGCGCTTGGCCACCAGCTCACAGGTGGCACAGCGCGCCTGCAAGGCGCCCTGGAACACGCACGGCAAGTTGTTGGCTTGCTCGCGCGTGCGCCGGTAGGCGGCTTCGTCCATGGCGGTGCTCCCTCACCGGTCGCTGGTCACCGTTCACTCATCGCCCGTTGGCGCGGGATCGCGCACCTGGCACAGCAGGTCTTCGGCCTGCTGTTCGTGGTCGGCAAAGATCACCTTGACCTTGCCGGGTTCATGGGCCTCCTGCGCGGCGCGCAGGGCCTTGGCCCGGGTGGAAGCCTGGGAAAAGGCGCCGAATTCGGCCAGCTTTTCCAGTTGCGCAAAGGGCTTCACGAGGTAAATGTAATAAGGCACGATGTCTCCTCAGACGTAACGTTTGCTGGCACGGCGCCGTCCAGGCAGCGCTTTCTGGATGATGACGCCGCGCACGGCCGAGAGGTCGGCCAACGCGATGTCGGAAAAGGCGGGGTTGAGGGCATGCAGGCGCCAGGCCGCTGCGTCACGGCAGAGCTGGCGAAAGATCCATTCGCCCCGGTGCTCGGCCAGCACATAGGCGCCGTCGCGCAGCACGCCGTCGGGTTCGATGACGATGATTTCGCCCTCAAAGAACTCGGGCTCCATGCTGGTGCCCAGCACCCGCAGCACAAACGATTCGCTGCCGCTGCAAGCGCTCTCATTGGCCCCCACGCTTGCCACTGCGTGTGCTGCGCTGCCCCCCGAGGGGGCCCTCGCGCCTTGGGACGGCCCGGCGGCGCTCACGCCTGTCATCTCTGTCTCTGCACCGTTGCTCATACCAGCGCCCCCACCGGCTCGGCCAGCACGTTCATGAAGATCTGGGCGGCGGGAATGCCGGCCGCGCGCAGCTCGGTGTCGAGCCGGCGCACGAACAGCTCGGGCCCGGCCAGGTAGAAATCGCATTCGATGTCGAACAGGTCGGCCCGCATGGCGCGCGCCATCTGCAGGGCGCCGATGGTGATGTCGGTCTCGCTGATCAACTCGTACTCGAACGGATCCAGCGCTTCGGACCAGGCGCGGCACTGGTTGGCCAGGAAATGGCCGTCGGGCTGCGTTGCCAGCCAGAACAGCGACAACGAGGGCGCGGCTTCCAGCGCCAGCGCATGCTCGATCAGGCTCTTGACGGGGGCAAAGCCCGCGTCACAGGCGGCAAACACCAGCGGCCGGTGGCCCTCATTCAGCACGAAGTCGCCGTAGGGTCCCCACACCGTGACCGCATCGCCGGCCTTGATGTTGCCGGCAAACAGTTGCTGGGCGAACGGGTCCTTCTCGTTGCGCTGAATGAAGAAGTGCAGGTTGCGGTCGTCGCAGGGGCAACTGGCCACCGGGTAGAGGGCGTGCACGTCGCCGCCCTGGGGCCCGGTCTGGCCCAGCGTGACGGACTGCCCGGCCAGAAAGCGCAGGCGGTGGCTGCGCGGGGTCTGCAGGTGCAGCAGGCGCGTGTCGGGCGCCAGGCTGCTGACGGCGCGCACCTGGGTCACGATCTGCTGCTGCGGGATGTCCTGCGGGCCGCTGGCTTCGAGCAGCTCCAGCGTGAGCTCGCTGCTGGCCGCGGTGTGGGCGCACATGAGGGTGTAGCCCTGGTTTTTTTCGGCCTCGGACAGGGGGTAGTCGAAAGGCTGGGACTTGGCCACCTGGCCCGAGATCACCCGCACCTTGCACATGCCGCAGGTGCCGTTGCCGCAGCCGTAGTTGAGCTTGAGGCCGGCGCGCAGGCCGGCCTGCAGCAGGGTGTCGTGCCCCTCCACCGAGAACTCGTGGCCACTGGGGCGGACCGTGACCTGTGCCGTCATGACTTTGAGCATATCGTCCATCACTGTGAGCAAATCGGCCTGTTCGGTGGCCAGCGCCTGCGCCAGGCCCTGGTCGACGAAGTCTTGCAGCTCGGCCAACTCCAGCTGTGTCGCACCCCTGCCCTGCAGCGCCCGGATGCGGTCCTGCAGGGCCACCACCAGGGCGTGGTAACGCTGCAGGTAGCGCCGCACATCGGCCAGTTCCTGGGTCTGGTTGAACAGGCGCTGGGCCAGCACTTCCTGGCTGGGCAGCAGCCGTTCCCGCACGCGCTTGCCAAAGGCTTCGTCCTTGATGCTGGCCACGCGCTCCAGCAGGCCGGATTCCTCCAGCTGGGTCGAGGGGTACAGGCGCAGCAGTTCGTCGGTGGAGAGCAGTCCTTCGGTCAGCACCAGCGCGCCAGCGCGCACCTGCTGCTGCAACACGCCGCGCGAGACGCCGACGAGCTGGGCGGCGCGCCATACGGTGAGCCAATGCGTCATGGAGAAACCTCCGCGCAACGCGCTGCGGTATTCGCCTTGGGAGCGGCCCGGCGGCTCATAGAGAAACCTCCGCGCAACGCGCTGCGGTATTCGCCTTGGGAGCGGCCCGGCGGCTCATAGAGAAACCTCCGCGCGATGCGCTGCGGTATGCACCTTGTGTGGCGTCATGCGCTCGTCGCGCACGTGGTCGAGATAGCGTGCCCGGTAGAGCAGACGCGGGTGCCGCGGGTCGTCGGTGAAACCGGTGCGGTCGTGCGGAACATTGTTGGCCACGATGCCCATGCCGGGTTGCATCAGGAGGTGGAACACCCAGGGCGGGTTGGAAGCCAGCAACTGTTCGATAAAAGCCACGGCGGAGCGGGTGGCGGCATCGTTCTTCCACTCGATGCTGCGGGTGCGGGCGGTGTAGCGCATCTGCAGGCCGCCGTCGGCGCGCAGGTAGAACACCGGGCCGCTTTGCGCGGGGCGGGCCACGCCGTTCTCGTCGGCACGCTCAGGGATGGTCATGGCATCGAGTGCCATCAGGGCGCGCACCCAGTCGGGGTTGGCGTCGCGCAGGGCGATGTAGAGCATGTCATGGTCCACCAGCCCACTGACGCCGCCCTCGCCGGCACTGCGCACGCAGTGCAGGATCATGCCTTCGATGCGGCGCGCCTGCGGGTGGTAGTAGCCGTCGGTGTGCCACTTGATAGCCCGGTTGGTATAGGGGATGAAGTCGGCGCGCGGGCCGCCTTCTTCATCACCGGAAACGGCAATGGACGAGATGCCGTCCTCGTCGGCCAGCCAGTTGGCGTCCAGCCGGTGCAGGCCGAGCTGCGCTCCCAGGCGCGGCACCAGGGTCTTGTCTTCCCCGGTCACCGGGCTGCGGTAAATCGCCATGTTGGCGCGCGCGCAAAGCGCCAGGATGGCATTGCGCTCGACGGGGCTGAGCTGGCGCGGGTCGGCCACATCGACGATAAGCTCCTCCACCCGGCGCGGATGCGACGCCAGCTTGGCGGCACGCCAGCGTGCGTAGGCTTCGGGCTGGTCGAGGTCGAAGGGATTGATATTTGCAGACAAGCCCATCACACCTTCTCCATGATGGTTCGCACGCATAGGCCCAACCGGGAAACGCCGTGGAACCGGCTTTGCCGGGCCACTGGCGTTGTCCCCTTGAGGGGAAGACGACGATAGTCGGCACAGGGGTGCTTCATATCACTCTCCACTCATGGAGGCACGCCGCTTGGGGCGTGGCTCGGTGGAGAGCACGCCTTCCATGCCGCGCTGCACCATCTGCAAGGCCTCGGGCGCCTCGATCGCCATGACCTGGTCGATCACCCAGCGCTGGTCCTTGGCGGGCATGATGATCTCGATGCGGTGCCCCAGGTAGCGCACGAAGCCGAAGTCCGGGCCCGCGGGGCCATGGCCGAACTCGGCGTAGGCATCGGCCTGTTCGTTGCACAGGTCGATGAACTGGTTGCGCCAGCTCTCGCAGCCCGCGGCCGGCGCGAGCAGCCATTCAAGTTCGCTTTCCTCCAGGATCTCGGCCACACGCACCACCATGGCGGTGGTGAAGGCCACCCGTTCTTCGCCGCTCATGCGCTCGAAGGCCATGCGGTCCACCACCTGGATCAGGAACACCAGCACCTCGCGCATGAAGGCGAAGTACTGCGGCCCCACGTCGATGTCGAACTTGGCCTCGCGCATCTGCTTGAGCATGTTCTGCGCCACGCGCCAGACAATGAAGGCCATCGCGCTGGCCGTCTGCTGCGCCGACTTCGGCGCATCCGTCTGGAACCACTGGCTCTTGATGCGTATGGCCATGACGTCCCCTTAAGCTTCAGCCGAACACGCGACGCGTGCACGTGTCCAAGCGGGAAACGCCGTGGAACGGGCTTCGCCCGGCCACTGGCGTTGTCCCCCCTGTGGGGGGAAGGCGGCGAAGCCGACACAGGGGGGAGCCATCAATATCCACCCTTACCGAGAGGTTGCGGCAAACCGGCCACCTTGGCGGCCTGCTTGGCCGGCCCCAGCGGGAACAGGTCGTACAGGTACTTGCTGTCCACGCCCGGGTGAAGCTCCGAAAAGCCCTTGAGCATGTTGCGGAAGTTGGGGGTGTGGCCGTGTTCGCGGTATTGGTCGCGCATGTAGTTGACGACTTCCCAGTGCGCATCGGTCAGCGTAATGCCATCGGCGGCGGCAATCACCTGCACCGCTTCCTCGCTGTACTCGGGTTCGAGCAGATAGCCCTCGGCATCGGTGTCCAGTTCAGCGCCATTGATGTTGTAGCCCATCGTCCAGTCTCCATTTTTTGAGTGATGAAAAAATTCAGCTTCCCACGGCAGCAGCCGATTTGTGCGGCACGAAGATGCCGCAGCCCAGCAGCCGGTGCGGCCCCAGCCCCTGTTCCTGCAGGCGCAGCGAATCCGCCAGGGACAGCGCGTGCAGCATCAGGCTGAAAGTGGTCAGGGTCTGCCCCTGCAGTTGCCGGCTGTTGCGTTTGCCGCACACGGTCTGCGAACGCACCTCCAGGGTCTGCAATTCGTCGGCCACGGCCTGCATGAAGGCCGCTTCGTCGGCACCGGGCGCGGCCACGGCCGGGGCATACAGCGTGGCGTGCGGCAGCAGCTCGCGCAGATGCGGGGGGCCCAACTGCACGGCACAGCCGGCCACCTCGATCGTGCGCCCGGCCAGGGCCTGCGCGGTAGCCACCCGTTCGCGCGGCAGGCGCAGCAGCAGCCGGGTGCGTTGCGACAGCAAGGCCAGCTTGTCGTTGCCGCTCACCAGCTTGACGGCATGAATGCCGGCCTGCGGCTCCCCCGCCAGCCAGGGCAGGGCCTGCAGCAGCGCCTGCTGCAAGGCCTGGGCATGGTCACGCGGCAGGCTGTGGCCGGCCAGCGGAAAGACCATGTCCACCATGGTGGCATTGCCCGGGCTATCCTCGTTCACGAACGCTCCTGTTCCGGTTGCGATTGGGCCCAGCGCAGCAGGGCCTGGCCCCAGAGTTCAGCGGTCTGGGGATCGATGTCGAAAATGGTGAAACGGCTCTTTTCCCGGATGCGGGTGCGCAGGAAACTCATGCCGCCGGTGTCGAAATCGACCTGCTGCAATTCGATCTCCTGCCCGCCTAGCGGCACCGTGAAATTGTCGAGCGAGGTGATCTGGGTCATGTCTGGGCCTTGATTTCTGTTCGGTCCGGCAATGCAAACGAATGCTATTGACGCAATTCCGTGCCGGCCCGTCTATAACCGGGACGGGTGGTGGTATATAACCCATTTGGGTAACCCCCCATACTCAACGAGGGGGATAGCGAATCAAATGCAACGCCGCCTACGATGCGGCACAAGGTTGAAAATGAGCCTTTAAAGGGCTCCAGACCCGGCAGCAGTGCCTGACCGCCGTCTCGAAAACGGCATTTCGACAGGAGACAAAACATGGCCAAGAAAATGCATGACACCCCCATGCTCGACCAGCTCGAGAGTGGGCCGTGGCCGAGCTTCGTGACCGGTCTGAAACGACTGGCCAAGGACAAGGACTACATGGTTGACCTCATGGGTCAGCTCGAAACCTCGTACAAGACCCGCAAGGGCTACTGGAAGGGCGGCACGGTCGGCGTGTTCGGCTACGGCGGCGGCGTGATTCCGCGCTTCACCGAGCTCAAGGACGCCGAGGGCAAGCCGGTCTTCCCGGACGCGGCCGAATTCCACACCCTGCGCGTGCAGCCGCCGGCCGGCATGCACTACAACACCGACATCCTGCGCAAGTTCTGCGACATCTGGGAGAAGCACGGCTCCGGCCTGATCGCCTTCCACGGCCAGTCGGGCGACATCATGTTCCAGGGCGCCAAGACCGACAAGGTGCAGGACGCCTTCGACGAGATCAACGAACTGGGCTTCGACCTCGGCGGCGCCGGCCCGGCCGTGCGCACCTCGATGTCCTGCGTCGGCGCGGCGCGCTGCGAGCAGTCCTGCTACGACGAGGCCAAGGCGCACCGCCAGGTGCTCAACACCTTCCTGGACGATATCCACCGCCCGGCCCTGCCCTACAAGTTCAAGTTCAAGTTCTCGGGCTGCTCGAACGACTGCATGAACTCGATCCAGCGCTCCGACATGGCCGTGATCGGCACTTGGCGCGACAACATGCGCACCGACGAGACGCTGGCGCGCAAGTGGTTTGCCAAGCACGGCATGAACGAACTGGTCAACGACGTGATCAGCCGCTGCCCGACCAAGACCATCATGCTCAAGGAAATCAAGGACGTGGCCAAGGGCCCGAAGATCTCCAGCGTCAAGATCAACGACACGCAGTGCCTGGAGATCGACAACGGCAACTGCGTGCGCTGCATGCACTGCATCAACGTGATGACCGGCGCGCTGGCCCACGGCACCGATACCGGCGCCACCATCCTGGTCGGCGGCAAGCGCACCCTGAAGATCGGCGACCTGATGGGCACCGTGGTGGTGCCCTTCATGCCCCTGAAGACCGACGCGGACTACCAAGCGCTGGTCGAGCTGGGCCAGAAGACCATCGATTTCTTCGCCGAAAACGCGCTGGAGCACGAGCGCACCGGCGAGATGATCGAGCGTATCGGCCTGGTCAACTTCCTCGAAGGCATCGGCCTGGAAATCGACGCGAACATGGTTTCCGCGCCGCGCACCAACCCCTATGTGCGCGCCGATGGCTGGGACGATGAAGTGGCCAAGATCAAGGCCCGCAAAGCCGCCGCCGGCGGCTGATGGCGGACCGGCTGGTTCATCCCCCCCTAATTCTTCAAGCTGACAGACGACCACTGGAAGGCAAGACATGGCCCAAATGCGCACCCCCATCGAGAGCGGCGTACCCGACAACAAGCAGTACCTGCACCCCACGCTGCTGAAAAACTACGGCAACTGGAAATACCACGACCGGCCGCGGCCCGGCGTGCTGCACCACGTTTCACACAGCGGCGACGAAGTCTGGTCGGTGCGTGCCGGCACGCAGCGCCAGATGGACGTGTACACCATCCGCAAGCTGTGCGACATCGCCGACACCTATGCCGAAGGGCATGTGCGGTTCACGATCCGCTCCAACATCGAGTTCATGGTATCGGACCCGAACAAGGTGGCCCCGCTGATCGAGGCGCTCACCAGCAACGGCTTCCCCGTTGGCGGCACCGGCAACTCGGTGTCGATGATCGCCCACACCCAGGGCTGGCTGCACTGCGACATTCCCGGCACCGATGCGTCGGGCGCGGTGAAGGCGCTGATGGACGACCTGCACGCGGAGTTCATCAAGGAAGACATGCCCAACCGGGTCCACCTGTCCACCTCCTGCTGCGAGATCAATTGCGGCGGCCAGGCCGACATCGCCATCATCGTGCAGCACACCAAGCCGCCGAAGATCAACCACGACCTGGTGGCCAATGCCTGCGAACGCCCGGCCGTGGTGGCGCGCTGCCCGGTGGCGGCCATCCGCCCGGCGCTGGTCAACGGCAAGCCCTCGCTCGAAGTGGACGAGAAGAAATGTATCTGCTGCGGCGCCTGCTACCCGCCCTGCCCGCCCATGCAGATCAACGACCCCGAGCATTCCAAGCTGGCCATCTGGGTCGGCGGCAAGAACTCGAACGCGCGCGGCAAGCCCACCTTCATGAAGATGGTGGCTTCGGGCCTGCCCAACAACCCGCCGCGCTGGCCCGAGGTCTCGGCCATGGTGAAGAAGATCCTCTACACCTACAAGGAAGACGCCCGTGCGTGGGAACGCATGTCCGACTGGATCGAGCGCATCGGCTGGCCGCAGTTCTTCGAGAAGTGCGACCTGCCTTTCACCAAGTACCTGATCGACGACTGGCGTGGTTCCCGTGCCACCCTGAACGCTTCCACCCATATCCGCTTCTGATACAGCACCATGAAATTCGGTTTACTCGTCAGCGAAGGGCCCTATACCCACCAGGCCTCCGACAGCGCCTACCAGTTCGCCATTGCGGCCCTGGACAAGGGGCATGAAATCCAGCGCGTCTTTTTCTATCACGATGGCGTCAACAACGCCACGCGACTGACCGAGCCGCCGCAGGACGACCGCCACATTGTCAACCGCTGGTCGGACCTGGCCGCCAAGCACAAGGTGGATCTGGTGGTGTGCGTGGCCGCCGCGCTGCGCCGGGGCATCAAGGAAGAGGTGCTGGCCCCGGGCTTTCGCATCTCGGGCCTGGGCCAGCTGGTGGACAGCGGCATCAAGGCCGACCGCCTCGTGACCTTCGGCGATTGAAGAAGAAAGACCCAACACCATGAGTGAAGCAGCAAGCAGCGCCGGCAAGGTCAAGAAGTTCATGTTCGTGAACCGCAAGGCGCCCTACGGAACCATCTACGCGCTGGAGAGCCTGGAGGTGGTCCTGATCACCGCCACCTTCGACCAGGACGTGAGCCTGGTGTTCATCGACGACGGCGTGTTCGAACTGGTCAAGGGCCAGCAAACCAAGGACATCGGCATCAAGAACTTCTCCCCCAGCTACCGCGCCCTGGACGGCTATGACGTGGAGAAGCTCTACGTCGACCAGGATTCGCTGTCGCAGCGCGGCCTGAGCGAGAAAGACCTGCTGGTCCCGGTCGAGGTGCTGAACGCCGAGCAGATGGGCCAGCTGATGCAGCAGCAGGACGTGATCCTGAGTTTTTGAGGAATAAACCGATGTTGCACATCATCAACAAGTCACCGTTCCAGACCAGCACCCTGGCCAGTTGCCTGCGCATGGCGCAAGCCGGCCACGCCGTGCTGCTGATCGAGGACGGCATCTATGCCGCCACCGCCGGCAGCAGCGCCGAGGCCCAGGTTCGCGCAGCCAGCAGCCGGCTGAAGTTCTACGCCCTCAAGCCCGACACCGAGGCGCGCGGCATGACCGCCAAGCTCATCGACGGCGTGACCCTGGTGGACTACGGCGGCTTTGTCGACCTGGTCGCCGAGCACAACACCTCCCATTCCTGGCTGTAACAGCTGATTATTTTTTGACCCCTCAATCTGGAGACAACCATGAGCTTCGAAATCAACGGCAAAACCTACGAAACCGATGAAGAGGGCTACCTCGTCAACCTGGCCGAATGGGACACCGATGCGGCCGCCCACATCGCCGAGGAAGAAAAAGTGGCACTCACCGACAACCACTGGGAAGTCATCAACTTCCTGCGCGAGTACTACAACGAGTACCAGATCGCCCCGGCCGTGCGCGTGCTGACCAAGGCCATCGGCAAGCAGTTCGGCGAGGAAAAGGGCAACAGCAAGTACCTGTACGACCTGTTCCCCTACGGCCCGGCCAAGCAGGCCTGCAAGATCGCCGGTCTCCCCAAGCCCACCGGCTGCGTCTGAAGCCGCCGATCTTTCTGCTGCGCCAGGGGATCTTGCACCTGCGATGCTCACCGTACCCAAGTACGGCTGCGCTTCTCGCCGCAACCTCCCCAGGCTCGCAACGAAATCTCGACGACTTCACTGAATAGTTGCTCCAGGGTCCAGACATGTCACTGCTTTCGATCTTCTACGCCGCTCTTTTTTATGTCGCCACCGCGATCTTCGTGGTGGGACTGGCGTTGAAGATCCGGCAGTACGCCCGCACACCGGCGCCGCTGAAGATCGCCGTCACGCCCGCCCCCCTCTCCCAGCCGGGCGTGGGCTGGCGGCTGACGCGTGAGGTGGTCTTTTTCGAGAGCCTGTTCCGTTCCAGCAAATGGACCTGGCTGTTCGGCTGGATGTTCCACGCCGCCCTGCTGCTGGTGCTGCTGCGCCATGTGCGCTACTTCCAGGAGCCGGTGTGGCTGCTGATTGCACTGATCCAGCCCTTTGGCACCTATGCCGGTTTCGCCCTGGTGGCGGGGCTGGCCGGCCTGTGGGCCCGGCGCTTCCTGGTGGACCGGGTGCGCTACATCTCCACGCCCTCGGACCACCTGATGCTCTTGCTCTTGATCGCCATCGGCATCACCGGCCTGGGCATGCGTTTTGTCGCGCACACCGACATCGTGGCCGTCAAGACCTTCATGCTCGGCCTGATGCGTTTCGATATCCAGCCGCTGCCGGCCGATCCGGTGCTGCTGGTGCATCTGGGGCTGGTGGCGCTGCTGATGCTCATCTTCCCGATCAGCAAGCTGCTGCACGCGCCGGGCCTGTTCTTCAGCCCGACCCGCAACCAGACCGACAACCCGCGTGAAGCCCGGCATGTGGCCGCCTGGGCCGCCGCGCTGGACAAGTAAACGGAGCTCGCCCCACTATGGCCACCGCAGCCTTTGTAACCCCCAAGCTCAAGGAATACCCGGTCATCCCGCTGATCCAGGTCGGCGCAACGTCGCACCTCAAGCCCTTCGTGGCCGCGGCACCGATCCAGAAGGCGCTGGGCTTTCCCGAAACGCTGGTGGAAGACTGGCAGGCCAAGGCCATTGCCAAGATGGGCGAACTGCTGGGCAAATACCGTTCGCTGCAGGTGTACATGGACGCCTGCGTGCACTGCGGCGCCTGCTCCGACAAGTGCCATTACTTCATCGGCACCGCCGACCCGAAAAACATGCCGGTGGCGCGCCAGGACCTGATGCGCCGGGTGTACCGCCGCTACTTCACCTTTGCCGGCAAGTACTTCCCCTGGCTGGTGGGCGCGGTGGACCTCACGCGCGAGGTGCTGGACGACTGGTACAGCTACTACCACCAGTGCTCGGAATGCCGGCGCTGCTCGGTGTTCTGCCCCTACGGCATCGACACCGCCGAAGTCACCATGGCGGCCAAGGAAATCATGCACAGCATCGGTGTCGGTCACAAGTATGTGAACGAGATCATCGGCAAGGTGCACAAGATCGGCAACAACCTGGGCCTGCCCGGTCCGGCGCTGGAAAAC
>Ga0210129_1000330_pt1 | contig 12036 bp, 11 predicted proteins | sample WestPond_Cattail_2_FD_185582 | JGI IMG/M metagenome (GOLD analysis project Ga0210129, IMG submission 185582) | Wetland microbial communities from the San Francisco Bay, California, USA, that impact long-term carbon sequestration -... | ecosystem: Environmental > Aquatic > Marine > Wetlands ... | reverse complement strand
TTATATCTGATGACCCCGATGCTCCTGCCGGAGACTGGGTGCACTGGGTTTTATATAACATACCTTCTTACATAAATGAACTTAAGGAGAACCTTCCGAAAGATAAAAAATTTGAAAACGGTACAATACAAGGGATTACCGATTTCGGGAGAACTGGATATGACGGACCCTGTCCGCCGGGTGGTACACACAGGTATTATTTTAAGTTGTATGCATTAAATATCCCGATAAATAAAGATGCAGGTATGACAAAACAAGAATTGTTGAAAGCTATGGAAGGACATATTGTTGCCGAAGTTCAGTTAATGGGAAAATACAAAAGATAATTATTTATGAATGCAGCAAAATTCAGGTTTTATGAAGAACTGAACGATTTTCTGGCGCCGAAACGGCGCAAGCAGGAACTCACCGTGCCGTGCGCGCAGGCAGCGACCACCAAGCACATGATCGAGGCGCTGGGAGTGCCGCATACCGAGGTGGAACTGATTCTGGTGAACGGCGTATCGGTGGATTTCAGCCGGCAGCTCGATGACGGCGACCGGGTGGCGGTGTATCCGCGCTTCGAGGCGCTGGACGTGACGCCGCTGCTGCAGGTGCGTGAGCATCCCATGCGTGAGTCGCGCTTTGTCGCCGACGCCCATCTGGGCGGTCTGGCGCACATGCTGCGCATGCTGGGATTCGACACGCTGTACGACAACCACTATCACGACGATGAGATCGTGGCGATTGCCGAACAGCAGGGGCGCATCGTGCTGACGCGCGATCGCGAGCTGTTGAAGCGCCGCGCGGTGACCCATGGCTGTTATGTGCATGCGCTGAAATCGGAGGCGCAGTTGCGCGAAATCGTCGAGCGGCTCGACCTGGTGCGCAGCGCGCGGCCGTTTACCCTGTGCCTGCACTGCAATGCGCCACTGCGTCCGGTCGACAAGACCTGCGTGCTGGATCGCCTGCCGCCCAAGGTGCAGGCTCACTACGAGCGCTTCAGTGCCTGCGACCGGTGCGGGCGCGTGTACTGGGAGGGTTCGCACTGGCGCAACATGCGCACGCTGCTGGACGGCTTGTTGTCGAACGGGCAACAGGCGGACCCGGATCATTCACCCTCCTCATGAAGAAAGGCTATCAGTGAAAAAAGCGGACATTGCTCTCCTGGTCGCCTTGGCGGCGGGTTTGGCGCTCAGTGCCTGCGACAAGGCCCCCGCACCTGTTCCAGGTCAGACGTCGGCCACCGGCAGCAGGATCGATGAGGTGCCGCTCGACCGCAATCTGGATCCCGCGCAGGTGGCGCGTGGCCAGGCTGTTTACAAGCAGCACTGTGCCGAATGTCATGGCGCGAACGGCAAGGGGCTGCCCGGTGACTGGCGCGTCCGCGATGCGGACGGCAGGTATCCACCGCCACCGCTGGACGATAGTGCCCACGCCTGGCATCACCCCACGGCGGTGCTGCTGCAAGCGATACGCGAGGGCAGTCCGCCGGGCGAGGGCAATATGCCTGCCTGGAATGGCAAGCTCTCGGAACAGGCAATGCAGGACGTGGTGGTTTACATCAAGTCGCTGTGGTCCGATCAGGTGTATCGGCTCTGGTTGAAAATGGAGCAGCAATCGCTGGGCGGATGAAACTTGAGGGCGCTTCTGCCGGCTGCGCAAGGTGGGCAGGTAAAATACTGCCATTCAAATCACCCAACCCAGGAACAAACCCATGAGCGAATATGGATTCGACGCCAAGATCAGCGGCCCCTTCAACGAAGCAGTGGAAAAGGTGACCGCCGCCCTGAAAACCGAAGGCTTCGGCGTGCTCACCGACATCGACGTGCAGGCCACGATGAAGGCCAAGCTCAACGTCGACGGCCGCCCCTACCGTATCCTCGGAGCCTGCAACCCGCCGCTCGCGCACCAGGCCATTTCGGCCGAGCCGGATGTCGGCATGCTGCTGCCGTGCAACGTCGTGGTGCGCGAGGAAGCCGACGGCAAGGTGATCGTTTCCTTCCTCGACCCCAACATCATGGTGAAGCTGGTGAGCAACACAGCCGTGCACACGGTAGCGACCGAAGCGCGTGCCCGCCTGATGCGGGTGAGGGACAGCCTGACTGCCTGAGCCTTTTCTTGGCCAGAAAAAAGCCCGCAGATGCGGGCTTTTTTGCGCTATGCATTCAATTCCCTTTGCACTTCCTGCACCAGCACCCAAGGCGCCACCACCACTGCCCAGAACATCGGCTGGCGCGCATGCCAGTCCTCGGCGTCGGCGAGTTCGGCGCGGGCGATACGGCCCTCGGCCAGCCAATCCTGCACGGTGATGGCGTTGTTCTCGGCGACGTGCAGCGCGATATCGACCAGGTCAGTGCCGGGGGCGACCTTGATGACGCTGCCGCGCGCGAAGTGGCGTTCGAGTTCGGACCAGGCGAGCTGGGCGGTTTCGAGGTTGAGCTTGGCGCGGAGGATGTCGCTGGGGGAGGTCATTTCAGATGCAGGTTGAAAGGTGCAAGCCTCAATAAAAAATCAGCGGGCCTTGCCGCCGCCGCGGCGCTGGCTCAAGGGGTGCTTGGGCACTTGAGGGGGGCGGCCGCGGCTGGCGGGGGCGGGCTTGCCGGACCCCGGCTTGTCCGAACCGGATTTGGCTGGCGCGGGCTTGGCCGGGCTCGGTTTTCCGGATGCGGGTTTGGCTGCAGCAGGCTTGCCCGACGCGGGCTTCCCGGCCCCAGGCTGCGCCCGCTTGCCTTCAGCGCGCGGCGTGCGCGTGCCTTCCGGCTGCTTGCCGGTGCCGGCGGGCTGGTATAGCGGAATCAGGTGCTTCTTGCTGTTGCCGATGAGGTCCTCGCGGCCCATTTCCTTCAGCGCCTCGCGCAGCAGCGGCCAGTTGTCCGGGTCGTGGTAGCGCAGGAAAGCCTTGTGTAGCCGCCGCACGCGGCCCTGTTTCACGACGGGGACTGCCTCGGCCTTGCCGCCGAGCACCTTCTTCAGCGGGTTCTTCTCGGTGTGGTACATGGCGGTGGCCAGCGCCATCGGCGTGGGCAGGAAGGTCTGTACCTGGTCGAGGCGGAAGTCGTGCTTCTTCAGCCACAGGGCGAGATTGAGCATGTCCTCGTCGGTGGTGCCGGGGTGCGCGGCGATGAAGTAGGGGATCAGGTACTGCTTCTTGCCGACCGCCTTGGAAGCCGCTTCGAACATTTCCTTGAAGCGGTCGTAGGCGCCCATGCCGGGCTTCATCATCTTCGACAGCGGGCCGGCTTCGGTGTGCTCGGGCGCGATCTTGAGATAGCCGCCGACGTGGTGCTGCACCAGCTCCTTGACATATTCGGGCGAGCGCACCGCGAGGTCGTAGCGCAGGCCCGAACTGATGAGGATCTTCTTGATGCCGGGCAGCGCGCGCGCGCGGCGGTACAGGTGGATCAGCGGCGTGTGGTCGGTGTTGAGGTTGTCACAGATGTCGGGGAACACGCAGGACAGGCGGCGGCAGGCGTGCTCGATCTGCTTCGACTTGCACGCCATGCGGTACATGTTGGCGGTCGGCCCGCCGAGGTCGGAAATCACGCCGGTGAAGCCCGGCGTCTTGTCGCGGATCGCTTCGATTTCCTTGATCACCGAATCCTCCGAGCGGCTCTGGATGATGCGGCCCTCGTGCTCGGTGATCGAGCAGAAGGTGCAGCCGCCGAAGCAGCCGCGCATGATGTTGACCGAGAAACGGATCATCTCCCACGCCGGAATCTTGGCGTCGCCGTAGCTCGGGTGCGGCGCGCGCGCGTAGGGCAGGTCGTACACCGCGTCCATCTCCGGCGTGGATAGCGGGATCGGCGGCGGGTTGAGCCAGACGTCGCGCTCGCCGTGCGCCTGCCGCATGGCGCGCGCGTTGCCGGGGTTGGATTCGAGGTGGAACACGCGCGAGGCATGCGCATACAGCGTCGGGTTGTTCTTCACCTGGTCGTAGCCGGGCAGCCGGATCACGGTGCGTGCGCGCACTTCCTGCTTCGCGGCGAGACGCTCGGCTTTGGGCACGATGCGGATCGGCGCGGTGCCTTCCGGTGCCTGCGCGGTAGGACCATCCGGCGTCATGGCGTAAGGGTCGACGTGGGCGTCGATGGCGCCGGGGGTATCGAGTTCGGTCGACAACACTTCGATCCAGTTTGAGCCGCCTTCGATTCCCGCCTCCGGCGTGGGCGGCTTCCAGTCGTGCGCCACCATGAAGCCGGTGCCGCGCACGTCGCGGATGTCGCCGATTTTCTCGCCCTTGGCCAGACGGTGGGTGACGTCGAGCAGCGCGCGCTCGGCGTTGCCGAAAATCAGCAGGTCGGCCTTGGAATCCGGCAGCACCGAGCGGCGCACCGTGTCGGACCAGTAGTCGTAATGCGCGATGCGGCGCAGCGAGGCCTCGATCGAGCCGATGATCACCGGGGTGCCGGGGAAGGCTTCGCGGCAGCGCTGGGCGTACACCGTGACCGCGCGGTCGGGACGCTTGTTGGGTTCGGCGTTGGGCGTGTAGGCGTCGTCGGAGCGGATCTTGCGGTCGGAGGTGTAGCGGTTGACCATCGAGTCCATGTTGCCCGCGGTGACGCCGAAATACAGCGTCGGCTGGCCCAGCGCGCGGAAGGCGCCGGCCGAGTGCCAGTCAGGCTGGCTGATGATGCCGACGCGGTAGCCCTGCGCCTCGAGCAAGCGCCCGACCAGCGCCATGCCGAAGCTGGGGTGGTCGATGTAGGCGTCACCCGTCACCAGGATGATGTCGCATGCATCCCAGCCGAGCGCGGCCATTTCGGCACGCGACATCGGCAGGAAGGGGGCGGTGCCGAAGCGTGCCGCCCAATGCTTGCGGTGGGAAAACAGGGGATGTGACATGAAGGAATTTTACCCTTTGAATTATGCAGAAAGCGCCCGGCGCCGACTTCAGCTAAATATTGTGGCCAATGCGGCCGTAAACAGCTGTGTCTAATCAATGTACGTTTCTATCGGTGGGCCAACCAATGTCAGCTGTCATGGAAAAAATCGGGCAAGAGCAGCGTTTGCAAAGGCGGTTCGAGGTATTGCAGGCAGCCCGGCTGAAAACCGCAACCGGACAGGAGCTCGCATGCGAGATCCGCGATTTTTGCCTGGGCGGCATGTTTCTGAAGTTCGACACCCCGCAAGACAATGCGGCCATGGTTTCGAACATGCAGGATCGCGAAGAGGTGGAAGTCAGCTTCACCCCGCCGCCCTCGATCAGCCTGCAGACCTTCAACCTCAAGGCGCGCCTGGCCCGGCGTGGTCCGAACGGTGTGGGGGTGGCATTTATCGGCACACCGATAGAAGCTACCCGAACGCTGAACAAGGTGGCGGCTTCCATGCGCACCCAGCGCATGGTCAGCAAGCTCTATCAGGGCATGGACAGCAAACTGTTGCAGGAGACCTGCAAAAGCCTGCTCGTACAGGCGCTGCAGGACGCCGCCAACGAATTCTCCAGCCTGATAGAGAGCAAGCTGTCGGCCACGGCAGCGCAATCGACCAACTTTGCCGAACGCAACGAGGTGATGGCGGCCTACGATCTGATCCGGTTGCATGAGATGGCTACGCAACAGGGGGTGCAGAAACGGGTACTCGAATCGCTCGAACAGATTTTCAAGCCAGGCAAGAAACCCGAGGCGCCACGCGAGCAGGCGGTGTTGTCCATCGTCCAGACCGAGGAATTCGAGGACTGGCTGAACCTGACGGCCGAAATCAACAAGCTCGAGGACCGCTTCAGTACCGAACTGGTTGCGATCGAGCCGCGACTGGAAAAACTGTACGGCCGGCCGATCGACCGCAGTACCAATCCCTTCGCACCTGCGGTGGCCGAGCACGCGGTGAAGGCGGCGTTCGAAAGCCTGTCTCTGTCGCTGAAAGTGCGGCAAGTGGTCTACGGCACGATGCGCGAAGCGCTGGTGTCTCCCCTGGGCGAGTTGTACAAGCAGCTCGACAGCATCCTGCCGGCAGCGGACGGATCGCGGCAACAGGAGGCCACGACATCCGATGACTGGGCCGACGCCCAGGGCACGGGATTGGTCGAGGACACGAACCCGGAATCCATGCCACGCGCGGGTGGGCAACCCGCCAGCAGCGCGCCTGCTACCACGGTGGGCGGGGTGGCGAGCGCATTGATGAACCTGTTCCGCCGTGCGCAGCGCGCCAACCAGGCTTCTTCGGCAAGTGCCCCTGCAACGGCGCCGCTGACGGGTAATCCGCCGGTTGCACAGCCGATGTCACCCACCGCAGCGGGTACCGCTGCGCCAGCGGCTGCCGCATCCACATCCGCATCCCCCTCCGCTTCGAATGCGGCCGCATCTGCACCGCATATGGATATGTTGGATGCTGGCAGTTTTGGCCAGCGGTTCGCGACCTCGTCACGGCGTGTGCTGAGCGAACTGGTTGCGGGCGGCAGGATTCAGCCCGGGCAGGAAGCGGCCGCGGAAGGCTCGGCCGAAGTTTTTGGCGCGTTGGCCGAAACGATCGAAACCGGGAGCGCGCTGCCCAATGTCGTCAAGCACTACGTCAAACAGCTCGAGGAACCCCTGCTCAAGCTTGCGGTTCTGGATGGCGATTTCCTCAATTCGTCGCAGCATCCTGCGCATCGGGTGCTGAATGCGGTCGACCGTCTGGCCATGGTGTCGAGCGACGACGGCAAGATCGACGACCGCAAGCTGTTGCAGGTCATGCAGCGCTGGACCGAACGCATCAGGAACGAGGCGGACAAGAACCCGGGTATTTACGAAGAGGCGCGCACGCAGCTGGAGAAGGTGCTGCAACCCTTGATGCGCATTCGCAATATTCACATCGCGCGCCTGCAGGCCGGCCTGGAAGGCTGGCAGAAGATGGGCCAGGCTAATCGGGCGATCACGCAGCAAATCGAACAGCGCATTGCAGGTCGCGAAGTGCCGGAGGTGGTGCTGGAATTCTTCAATCCGGGCTGGCGCAATTATCTGATCCGCGTGCTGCTGCGTCATGGCGCCGGCAGTCAGGAGGAAGCGGAAGCCTGGCAGGCTGTGGATCGCCTGCTCGAATGGATGACCCCCAATCTGGCTGAGCGCCCGCCTTTCAACGAAGTGCAGCGCCTGCTGACCTATATCGATTCCCGACTCTCGCTGGTCAGCGCCGGCAAGGACGAGCAGGAAAACATTCTGGAGCGCCTGGCCGACGGCTTGTTCAATCCGGATAAGTGCAAATACAAACTGTGGTCCGGGGCGAAGCTGGCCGCCAGGCAACAGGAAGCGGAAGAAATGCTCGACGAGCAGGATGCCGCCCAGCTCGGGCAGTTCCGCGTCGGCGACTGGCTCAGCTTCACGCGCGCCGCGACGCCGCTGAACCTGATCTGGATCGGCGACGACCCGCACGTTTATGTGTTCTCCAACTACAAGGGGATGCGCAAGCTCGAACTCAAGCGCCAGGAATTCCTGGCGCTGCTGAAATCGGGCGAGGCGAAACCCACCGACAACCTCGATCTGCCGCTGATGGATCGCTCGTTCAGCTCGATGATCGAACACATGCACCGCAATCTGGTGAAACAGGCTACCAACGACTCCGAGACCGGCCTGATCCGGCGCCCGGAATTCATGCGCCGGGTCAAACGTACCTGGCTGCATGTTGACGATGAGAACAGCGGCTGCGTCCTGGGGGTGATCGATATCGAAGATCTGCGGATGGTGCAGATGCGCATCAGTCCGGAAGGCTATCAACAACTGATACATGCACTGGCCCAGCATCTCCACCAGAAATGCGAGGAGGGAGGCGTCATCGCGCACACCGGCGAACGCACTTTTGCCTTCATGCGCGCCTGCCCAAGCCAGGAAAAGGCGCAGGAAATAGCCGAAGGCTTCATCACCCGCATCAACCAGTTCAGCTTCGAGTGGAACGGCGAGGGGGTCACGCTGACCGCCAATGCCGGTCTGGCGTGGGCGAGTGCCTACGTCGAGCCCGAGGAGTTGTACAACAAGGCGGATTCCGCGTGTCTCTCAGCCAAGCACGAGGGACACAATCAGTTGCTGTTCTTCAGGGAAGAGGATCAGGATTCGGCTCACAAGGGGCATGCCGGCCTGGTGTACTGGGCGGGCCGCTTCAACAGCATTCTTAACAGTGGCCGGCTGTTTCTGCGTTGCCAGCCCATCGTTTCCCTCGATGGGGAAGCAGGCCAGCCTTCGCACTTTGAAATCCTGCTGGGCGCCAGAAGCGATGAGAGCGAGCCGATCCATATCGGCGACTTCGTGGCGGCGATCGAGCGACTCAAACGTGTCAGCGAACTCGATCAATGGGTGGTGCGCGAAGTATTCAACTGGATACGCAAGCACCCCAGGGAATTCGGGGACGTGGGCGCATTCTCGATCAATCTCTCCGGGCAGTCGGTCAACAGCAAGTCCTTCTTCAGCTTCATGGAGGAGGAACTCGGCCGTGGCGACATTCCGGGCAACAAGCTGATTTTCGAGATCACCGAGAGCGCGGCGATCGACAGCTTCGTCAACGCCGAGCAGTTCATCAAGAAGTTCCGCCGCTATGGGTGCCGCTTCTCGCTGGACGATTTCGGCGTGGGCTTCTCCTCGTTCACCTACCTGAAGAATCTCAAGGTCGATTATCTGAAGATCGACGGATCCTTCATCCGCGACATGACCCGCAACGAAGTCGATGTCGCGCTGGTGTCGTCGATGCACGAAACCAGCCGCTTCCTTGGCATCAAGACCATCGCGGAATCGGTCGAGAACGAGGAAACCCTGGCGCAGCTGAAGACCATCGGGGTGAACTACGTGCAGGGCTACCTTACCGGCAAGCCCATGCATATCGACCAGATCGCGGCCTGACGCTGCGCGTCGTCCGGCGCTTCGGGGCTGCCGTGTGCGGCTCCGGATGGCATCAGCCGATGCCGAGCAATTCCACTTCAAACACCAGCGTTGCGTTCGGCGGGATCACGCCGCCGGCGCCGCGCGCGCCGTAGGCCAGATTCGGCGGAATGGTGAGCTTGCGCTTGCCGCCGATCTGCATGCCGGCCACGCCCTGATCCCAGCCGGGGATGACCTGGCCCATGCCGAGCTTGAATTCGAAGGGGTCGTTGCGATCGACGCTGGAGTCGAATTTCTGGCCGCTGGTGAGCCAGCCGGTGTAGTGCACCGACACATTCTGGCCGGCGCTGGCGGTATCGCCGTTGCCGACGACGAGGTCTTCGATGATGAGTTCGCTCATGGGATTCAGTCCTTGGGGATTTTGATTTCGCGTTCGGCAAAACTGCCGGTTTCGGCGCGCGTATGGCAGGCGATGCAGTTCGCGCGGCTGCCGATTTTCGCACGTTTCCAAACCGTGGCGGGCACCTCGTCGTGCAGGTACCCGAAGTACGGCGTTTCGGTAAAGCGCAGCGGGGCGGCATTCAATGCGATGCCGCTGGCGATGCGGCGCGAGCGCTCGTTGGCGGTGGCGCTGTCGGCGGCGTTGTCCTTCAGATAGCGGGAGATGGCGGCGGTTTCTTCGGGACTGAGGCTGGCATCCTCACCGAAGTGGTTTTCCAGGCTGTTCATCATGCGCATCCACGACCGCGCGGGCAGCAGTCCGGCCGGATAGGCCATGTGGCAGGAAGCACACTCCGTGGCGGCTGCCTTGTTGGAGACGGGCGGGAAGGTGGGCTGGCTGCCGTCGCCCCAACTGGTGCCGAGCCAGAAACCGCTGGCGACGAGAGCAGCGAGCAGGATGCCGAGGTTCTTGAGGGTCAGGCCCATGTCATTTCACCGAGATCAGAAAAGCCACGAAGTCGGCCTTTTCCTGCACCGTGCATTCGCGATCCAGCACGTCCTTGCAGTTGCGCTTGAACCATTTTTCGACCTTGGCCGGGTCGGTGAAGCGCTCGCGGTTGGCCACCGGCGCCAGCGGCTCGATCGTCTTGTGGGCGCGGGTTTTGCCGACGGCCTTGGGGTTGTCGGTATGGCAGCTGGCGCAGCCGACGACTTCGCCGTTGGCCTGGGTGACCTTGGCGAAGAAGAATTTTTCGCCGCGCGCAGCCGAGGCACCGCCGGCCTGCTGCTGGTACGCAGCGAGGATTTGCTGCGGCGTGTCGGCAAGGGCAAAGCTCGGCAACAGGGCCAGGCAGGACAGCAGGAGCAAGCGGGTCATGATGGTTCCGTTTGGGTAGGCAGGTATTGCGTGCCAGTAATCATGCTTTGGGCCACCGGGATGCGATGAAAATGACCATGCAGCCACAAAGCGGCCAGGTGCAGCGCCACAAACGCGAGAACCGCGTAGCCGGCGATCTGATGCGGAAGCGTCAGGAGGGCAGCATACGCAGCGTGCCAACCGAGCCAAGGCGCGAAGGGTCCGTTTCCCTGGGTGATCGCCAGCAGCAGCAAGCCGCTGATCGCCAGCCCCAGCAGCAGCCCGTACAACAGCAGGTAGGCCAGACTCGCGGCCGGGTGGTGGCCGGGTCGTTGCGGTGCGCTGAAAAGCCGGCGCGTACGCCAGATTTCACGCCACGCTGTGGGATGCCAGAAATCGGACAAGCGCGCGTGCGGCGTGCCGACGAGCCCCCACACCAGGCGTCCGACCAGTCCTACGATCAGGGCTGCACCGAGCCAGCCGTGCTGTTGGTGGAGCCACCCTGAGCGCGCGCCGGGTTCGACCCATTGCGCGATCACGCCGCTCAGCAACAGCAGCACGATCAGCACTGCGTTGAACCAGTGCAGAAGTCGCAGCACCGGGTCGTACACGCGATGGCCGGAAAGCCCGGCGGACGTCTGCATGGCCGGCGTCAGGCTTTACTGCGGGGAAGCCTGGATGTCTTCGTCGCCGCGAATGCCGGGCATCTGCAGATAAGGCTTGCCCAGCTGGTTGTAATAGGCCGAGATATCTTCCACGTCCTTGTCGGTCAGTCCGACGACGGCCAGGCTCATCAGCGGCGAGAACAACTTGCCGCTGCGGAATTTGTTGGTCTTGATGGTGAGCTTGTCGGCATCACGTCCCGCGAGCTGAACAATGGGGAAGAGGCCGGGGAAGTTCTCGCTGCCATGGCAGGCCACGCAAATGGCTCCTTTCTGCTTGCCGGCTACAGGATCGCCAGCGGCGACGGCAGAAGTGGATACAACAGCAGCGGCGAGGACAAGGGTTTTGACGAAGTTCATGTGAGGCTCCCGAAATGACAGCGGTGGATAGAGGAAATCGAAAAACTGAATATTAGAATATTAGCTGCGTCGATACTTTGTCAACTGGGAATCCGTGTCAAACCCAAATTCGTCTATGACGGAGTGGCATTAATGCCACTAATTTATGAAAACTACTTAATTTGTCTTGGACAAAAAAGTGGTGGCTAGTGCCACTCCGCGGGGAGGTAATACGCGTCCGGATCGACGTCGATGGGGATTTCGGTGACGCTGCTGGCGTCGGCCGGCGCCTCGTGCAACACGACCCGTGGCAAGCTGAGCACCACGGCGACCATGAACAGCTGGATGACGAGGAAGGGAATTGCGCCCCAGTAGATGTCGGTGGTGCGGATGGACTTGGGGGCCACGCTCTTCAGATAAAACAGCGCAAAGCCGAACGGCGGATGCATGAAGGCAGTCTGCATGTTGACCGCGAGCATGACGCCGAACCAGATGGGGTCGATGCCGAGCTTGGTGGCGATGGGACCCACCAGCGGTACCACGATGAAAGCGATCTCGAAAAAGTCGAGGAAAAACGCCAGCACGAACACCAGCAGGTTGACGGCGACGAGGAAGCCCAGCACGCCGCCGGGCAGATGGTTGAACAGATGCTCGACCCAGACGTCACCGTCGAGTCCGCGGAACACCAGGGTGAAAATCGTCGAGCCGATCAGGATGAAGACGACGAAGGTGGTGAGCCGGGTGGTGCTGTCCATCGCCTGCGTCAATTGCAGACGGCTGAGCCGCCCACGCGCCAGCGCCAGCAGCAGGGCGCCTGCCGCGCCCATCGCGCCGCCTTCGGTGGGCGTGGCGACGCCGATGAAGATGGTGCCGAGCACCAGAAAGATCAGCACCAGCGGCGGCACCAGGGTGGTGAGCACGCGCACGAACAGGGCCGATCCACGCAGCGTGCGCGCGCTGACGGGCATGGCGGGGG
>Ga0210129_1000329_pt1 | contig 12133 bp, 10 predicted proteins | sample WestPond_Cattail_2_FD_185582 | JGI IMG/M metagenome (GOLD analysis project Ga0210129, IMG submission 185582) | Wetland microbial communities from the San Francisco Bay, California, USA, that impact long-term carbon sequestration -... | ecosystem: Environmental > Aquatic > Marine > Wetlands ... | reverse complement strand
GCGGAGGATAGCACTTGGGGATGATCTCGGCCGTTGGGAAAGACCGGGCATAGAGCGGTACCAGTCGGGGGTCACATTCAATCACGCAATGGCCGGCGGTCCGGATCACGTCCGGCAATACGCCGGCGAAAAAGAGCTCATCGCCTACCCCCTGCTCCGCCCATATCAGAATGGTCTTGTCCGTAAGGTCCTCGCCTGCGTACATCCGCCACAGAGCGGGGAGATCACGGTAATCAGCAATGTGCTCCTTCTGTTTGAGTCGCCAATCGTGCTTGATCCAGCCTTCTTCCAACTGCCCATGCATCAGTAGTGCCAGCGACTCATTCCAGTGTGCCTCAAGATAATCGGGGTTCAGTGCGAGTGCGGCATGAAAGCTGGCGATGGCGGCGTCGAGCTGGCCCTGGTCCTGCAGCGCGTTACCCAGGTTGTTGTATGCCTTGGCGTAGTCGGGTTTTAGGGTAATGGCCTTACGGAAGCTTGCGACGGCGTCGTCGAGTTGCTCTTGGTCGCGCAGAGCGTTGCCAAGATTATTGTGGGACGTCGCGTCATCAGGGTTGAGCACCAGCGCCCGGCGATAGCTTTTGATTGCGGCGTCGGTATTACCCTGTGAGTCTAGTGCAACTCCCAGGTTGCCGTGTGCCCCGGCATCCTCAGGGTTAAGTGAGATCGCCCAGCGGTAACTTTTGATTGCGTCATCGAGATTGCCTTGCGCCTGGAGTAGCACGCCCAGATTGCTGTGAGCTTTGGCGTCATCCGGATTTATCGCGATCGCCCTGCGATAACTATCGATCGCCGCATCGGATCTGCCCTGCGTCTGAAGGGCAAGCCCCAAGTTGTAATACTTGGGACCAGATGGATTTATGCTGATCGCCTGGCTGATCAGTTCAACGGCGGCATCAAGTTGGCCATTCTGGTGTGCGATTAATCCGAGCAGATGCAGCGCATCGGGGTTATTGGGTTCCGACTGAAGTATTTGCTGATAGATGGTCGCCGCCTGGGGCAGTTGTCCGGCCCGTTGATACACGATCGCCTCCCCCATGAGACTGTGTGTCGAAGTACCCCCGATTGGCTTTCTTTTGCCCTGCACCTCCTCAAGTCGCTGGCAACATTGCTTGTATTTCTTGCCGCTGCCGCAGGGGCACGGGTCGTTACGGCCGGTTTTCGTTGCGCTCATTTGCATTCATGACTTTGCAGTTCCCATGTAAGGTCACTGATCTCATAAACAGAATCCGTCATCTACGATTAGATTTTGTCCATTCATATATCGACTTGCATCGGACAATAGAAATGTCAGTGCCCCAGCAAGATCCCCAGGAGAGAGCATGCCCTTGGTGCCGCAGTGGCTGCCATATTTTTCTAAAAATGTTGCTGGCTGGTCATCGAGAATTCCCCCTGGAGAAAGGGAGTTGCACCGTATTCCATCGGTCTTGAAATATTGCGCAAAATATCGTGTCAGTTGAATGACGGCTGATTTGATCGCGGCGTACTCCACCGGTGTTGTCATTTCGGTACCCGCATATATTTCGAGCCTCGGCGCCTGGGTCCCGTAGATCGAAGCCATATTCACAATATTTCCTCCACCGTTTGCGCGGAAGTGCAGCGCAAACTTTTGCGCCACCAGAAAGTAGCCACCCAAATGCAGCCCTACGTTCTCGCAGAAGTCGGCATAGGTCACATCTTCCAGCTTTTTACCCCAACTCTTATTTCGGGGGTACGCGTTGTTGACCACGGCATCAATACGCCCGTAGGCGGCATGTAGGAAAGCAATCAAACCCTCAACGGAGGCTGCGTTTGTGATGTCAAGGACAACGGCTTCGGCCCGGCCATTGTTCGCCTTAATTTCCGACGCAACCCGTTCAGCCGAAGCCAAATTCACATCGGCCACAATTGCCAGGCCACCTTGGCGTGCTATCGCGCTGCAGAAATGGCGACCCAGCAACCCGGCGCCACCGGTAATCACAATCACTTTTTCGTTCAACATCAATTTTCTCCAGGCCCCAAGCCAGCGAGTCTATCGCCGCCGCCTTGGGGGTGTTCATGCTTCGCGCCGGTTGCGTCAACCGGGGAAAATAACCTCAGTTATGTTTTCTGAATACCGGCTTGATCGCGGGACCTACGAGATACTTGTCCACCCCCTCGTCCAATGCACGACGATAGACCGAAAAGCTTCGTTCAACCGCGCGTTCCGTTGCCTCAAGTTCGGCAGGCCCGTGCCGGTAAGAAAGTGCAATCCATGGCATGAGCACACCATTTCGGATCATCTCTTGAGAGAACAAGGTGCGCAGAGGCAGCGAATTGGCGCCCGTTGTGTCGAGCGTGAGGTAGTAAGGCGAGCAACTCACGCCGCCTACTTTGAAGCTGTGGCCGATACCGTGCGCCTGCGCCTGGCGCTCCATCATCGCGACGAGGCTGTTGCCATAGCTCCACAAGTGCTCGACCACCTCATGTTTGCGCATAAAGCTCATGGTCGCGACAAAGGCGCCAAGCCCCGCCATCTCGGCGCCGTGCGTCGTGGAGAGCAAGAATACCCGCTCGCGCCCCTCGAACTCAATCGAGCCCAGCTCCATGATTTCACGCCGGCCTGCGACGCAGGAAACTGAAAACCCGTTGGCCATTGCTTTGCCGAACGTACAGAGATCTGGTTTGACGCCATAGAGATGCTGCGCACCCTTGATGTGCCATCGGAAGCCTGTGATCATCTCATCCAGGATGAACACAATTCCATGCTTGCGACAAATCTCCTGTACACGCTGCAAAAAGTTTTCTTTCGGTGGCTCCGTAGCTGCTGGTTCGAGCACGAGACAAGAAAACTGACCTGGAAACTGGGTGATCAAGCTCTCCAGAGAGGCGACGTCGTTGTAATGGAATAGCTTGGTCTTTGCGACCGCATCAAGCGGGACGCCGCGCGTAAGAGGCGTCGACCCGATAAACCAGTCGTCGTACGAAAAAAAAGGCTGCTCGGCACAGCGAGCAACCATTTCTCGCCCGGTGTAGGCGCGCGCAAGCTTGACGGCGGCCGATACTGAAGTCGATCCATTTTTCGTGAATTTCACCATGTCCACCGAATCGATCAGATCGACCAGTAACTCTGCCGCCTCCAGCTCGATCATCGAAGGGCGGGTCAGGTTGTTTCCGTTTTTTATCTGCTCGATAGCGGCGGCATCGATTTCATCCTCCGCGTAACCAATGTTGACTGCGCGAAGCGCCATTCCGTAGTCCAGGTACTTGCGGCCCTCCGGGTCAAAGATATGGGCGCCTTTGCCGCGAACCAGGATTTGCGGCGCATTGGACGGATACTGATCGTAGCCTCGTGAGTAGGTGTGCGCCCCGCCAGGGATGGCTTTGAGCAGCCGTTCTTGGAAATTCATCGAGAGACCGCCCCATCGGCAAGTTCTTCAAGGCGATGCAAGGTTTTCAGAACCCGGTAGTCGTCGAGCAGCGTGTTTGGATAGAGTGACTTGTCACCTTGTGTCATCGCCTTCGCGAACAACCTCATCTCCTCGATATAAGGTTCCTCGGGGTTGATATAGCCAGCCTCGACGACGCCTGTGCCCAGATCAAATCGCTGCCAATCACCAACACCCGTGTTCATGTAACGCACACAATTTTCATCGGCGCTGAAGACGAGTTCACCCTTGCTCCCAAGAATGCGCAACTCCCGGGTGACCCGAGGGCGAGAGATGACCTCTACGGTTAGGTTGGCAAGAATGCCGCCAGGATACTGAAGCAAACAATGGTAAATATCATCAATATCGGCAACCATGTCAGTCAGTTTTGACTTCACACACGCGAGCGGTACAGGCTCGCCAAAAATGTCGTTGAGCCAGGTGAGTTCAAACGGTACGATTTCCCGACACCCGCCCGTAGCTCGCGCTGACACATAAAAATCCGTGATGTTCTCCCAGGGGTGCCAGTCCGGCAGGTATTGCCCGGTTTGGTAATTAATATTTAGCGGCTTCCCGATGACGCCGGTCAGAATCAGTTCCTTGACTTTTTTGGGGCCGGGGTAGTACCGCATCGTGCATGAAGGTGCCATCAAAAGGGACGAACCTTCCGTGCGCTGGTGCAGCGCCAGAATCCGCTCGGCCTCGACCACGGATGCCTCGATAAAACAGGGAATACCGCGTTCAAAAGCATCCCAGGCATAGGTCATGTGATGTTCCGGGGACGTTGAAATAACCAAGGCGTCTGGCTGGAAGGCCTTCACTGCGAGGGCAAAGTCCGCATAGACCGGTGCGGCATATTTCTTGACCGTCTCGGCGCGGCGATCTGCCCGCGGGTCAAAGCCAGCCACATCCGTATACCCGAGCGCATGCAGGTTTCGGATACGGCGTTTGCCCATGGACCCGAGTCCGACCACTAAAACTTTCATCCTAATTCCCACTCACAGCGCATGATATTTTCAACTGCAAGAAAATCGTAAATGTCATCAATCTCGTAGTTTTGATACCGTTTGATCCGGTAGTAGGTACAACGCTTTGGATAAAAAGTGCGTTCCGCCAGCAGAGACGGAGTTTTTGCTATGTAGGCCACCCCGTAAGGGAAAAATGCCGGCGGGTTGTCCTGCCGTCGCAACGCCATTTGAAGTTCTGGGCAATATGCTTCCATGCTGTCCCCGGTCAATCTTTTCATGATGGAAGGATGTTCACTCACTTCACCGACGCTCACAATCGCATCAAACCTGTCGGCGCTCGCCTCAAGTTTGATGAGCATATTGTCAATGTCCTCATCTTCGCGAAGCGGCGATGTGGGCTCAAGCAGTACAACGTAATCGAAAGACGGGGCTGCCTCGGCACGGAAGTACTCTAGTACGTGTTCAACCACATCGATGGTCGGTGAATTATCGGTTGCCAGCATCGCCGGACGCAGAAAGGGGGCAGGCGCCCCCGCTACCTTTGCGATATCGGCGATTGCCTGACTGTCTGTGCTAACAAACAATTGATCGATGAACTTTGACTTAAGCGCTACCTGAATAGTCCAGCTGATTAACGGTTTACCGCATATCGTTTTGATATTTTTCCCGGGCAAGCCTTTTGAGCCCCCCCGAGCCGGAATCATGGCGATGACACGCTTCCCGTTGATCATCGACGTTGTCCAGAAGAAGCCTGTGCGGCCATATGGTGATTCGCCGACTGCAGATCATCTGGCCGCCCTACGTCCAGCCAAGGCTCATGCATTGGGTAGGCAACCGTCCGTGCTGTCCTTTCCTTTAGCCGCGCAAACAGGGTGGGCATGTCGCAATGCGCCTCTGCGCCCAGAACGCTGAGCGCGTCCGGCGTCAATGCATAGACGCCGGCATTGATGCGACTACGGGCCACCGGTTTTTCCTCAAGACCGACGATGTCAACCCCCTGTGTCTGCACTACCCCATAGGGATGCTGCCACTCATGCACACGAACGGCCATAGTGGCTACAGCGTTATAGCGGACGTGAAAGTCAAGCAACTCGCCGTAGCGAATATCAGTAAGTACATCGCCATTGGTAACAACGAAGGAGGTTTGCGGTCTTGGATTGAGCAAGCTCAAGGCTCCAGCCGTTCCCAAGGGGGACTGCTCGCGCAGGTAGTCGATACGCACGCCCAGACGCTCGCCGTTACCGAAGTGATCCTCAATCATGCGGCCCAAGTAGTGAATGGCGAGGATAAAGTTGTTAAATCCTTCCTGCTTCGCGCGTTCGATGATGTGCTCCAGCATCGGCTTGCCCGCCAAGGGCAGCAAGGGTTTGGGGCAGCTTTCCGTTTCCGGTCGAAGCCGAGTACCCATTCCACCTGCCATGATGACCATCAAGTTAGGGCGCACCAGAGGCGTTGCGATTTCATCCCAGAGATGCAGGCCGACAACGTGACGCTGTTCATTGATGACTGGAATCTGCTGGATTTTGTTCGCCACCATCAACTGCATCACCGTTTCACGACCCATCTCAGGCGGAACCACCAGCGCATTGCGATGGACGACATTGGTGATCGAGCTTGCAAGATCCAGCCCCTTAAGCAGGCCACGTCGTACATCGCCATCAGAGATCGTGCCTTCTAGCTCACCCCGCTCGTTCACCACAAGGACGATCTTGATCGCCACACGATCCAGGTTGCGTATCACCTGTTCTATGGTGGAATGAACGGGGAGGATGGCCTGGCGCCAGCGCTCTTCAGCTGAACTCATTCATGCACTCTGACTCAACGTCCCGGTAGATCATAGAAAGGCTTCTTGACAATGGCTTCGAGCGGATAGTGTTTTATGGTTTCGACCACTTTCTCACTTGCCCCGCCTTCCCCGTAGGGGTTGTTCACCTGGCGCAGGCTTAACTGAAATTCGTCTGAATACAGCCTTCCCAGTGCAGCATCAATACTCTGTCGCGTCGGCTTGCAGTTGATGATGCTCGCTGCCTGCAATCGTCCGCGCTGGCGGTCTCCGATGTTGATGGTCCCTTTGCGAAAGCTCGGCACTTCAGTCAACCCGCTTGAAGAGTTGCCCACCACACCATCTACATGAGAAATGCATGACAAGTAGCGCAGTTGGCCCAGTGACGCATAGGCGCGGGCATTTGGGTGACGCGCCACAAATTGTTCCACCATTTTGATCATGGCACGGCCGTCGGTATCCGCATTCGGTAGTGTGAAGATGAGTTGAGTGTCTCCAAGCTCGGACAGAGCGGCCAGGAGCTCCGCCATCTGGGCTTCTGCGGTTGCCGTCTCAAGCGTGACCGGATGAAATGTAATGAGCAGATTTTTCCGCCCGAGGCTGAAACCAAGCGAGGTCTGCAGCTCGGCCCGTCCAAGAAGCGGCAAGCGTCGGATGCTATCAATGCCAAGCCCACCCACCAAGAACACGTGCTCGGGCTGTTCTCCGAGCTGGATCACGCGCCGGCGGTACTCTTGGGCCGCCACGAAGTGCAGGTGAGACATCTTGGTGATCGAATGCCGCAACGCCTCATCAAACGCACCTTCCGTATTCTCCCCGCCGTGCAAGTGCGCAACCGGTATGCGGGCGACCAAGGCGGCCGCTACTGCCGAAAAAATCTCGAATCGATCGCCCAGAACCACGATCAAATCGGGTTGCAATTCGCTCACGGCGTCTGCAAAACCGATCAACCCCAGACCCATGGATTTGGCAATGCCTATGGAAGTATCGGAGCTGGTCAGCATTTCAATCTTTCGATCGATATGAAAGCCGTCTTGCTCGATCTCGCGATAGGTGAGTCCGAATTCAGGCGACAAATGCATGCCGGTTGCAATGATCTGCAACTCAAGCTCAGGATCGTCCTTGATGCCTTGCATGACCCAGCGCAGCAAGCCGTACTCGGCGCGTGTACCGGTGATGACACAAATCTTGCGGCTCATAGCTCGATCAACTCATCTGACGCAAAATCGCGAGGCGCACTGCGACCCACGACTTCATCCCAGCGTATCGGGGAAATTCCGGTGCCCGGACGTTTGGCGGTGATATTTTCAGGGCTGAAAATATCACCCGCCTTTATCTCACAACGGGCAACCAGTGATTTCCGGGCAACGGGTTTATTTTTGGCCTCACTCGGGGTAAGGCGCTTGATGCCGTCGCCCAACGCAAGCTCTATATTGCGAATGCCAGCCACCATGGCCTTGAGTTCAGCCGGCTCAAGGCTGGCCTTGTGGTCGGGGCCGGGCAGGTTGCGGTCCAGGGTAAAGTGCTTTTCGATCACTGTGGCGCCCATGGCAACAGCGGCAATTGCCACCTCGATGCCCGAGGTATGGTCGGAATATCCCACTTTCACGCCAAAGGCGGCTTGAATGCTCTGCATGGCGCGCAAGTTCACTTCAGCCATCGGGGTGGGGTATTCAGTCGTGCAATGCAGCACCGTTATGCTGGCACGCGGCGTACCGGCCCGCTCAAGCGCGTCAATGGCCGCCTCAATCTCACCCAGCGTCGCCATGCCCGTGGAGAGTATGACGGCCTTGCCAAGGCGTCCGATGTGGCGCAGGTATGGCAGATTCGTGATCTCGCCGGAAGGAATCTTAAACCGCTCCTGTCCGAGAGTCACCAGCATATCGACACTTTCAATGTCAAAGCCGGTGGAGAAAAATCCAATATTGCGCGTCAGACAGTGCGCTATGAGATCCCGATGCATCTCAACGCTGAGCTCCAGGAGGCACAGCATTTCATACTGGGATTCTTTGTTGCCTGTACGCTGACTCTGGTAGTCAGCTTTGGGGGCCGCACGCGTGGCAAGCCGGGCCGCACTGAAGGTTTGGAATTTGACGAGATCTGCTCCGGCCTGGGCGGCCACGTCAATCAGCTGCTTGGCAAGTGCTGGATTGCCATTATGGTTGACGCCGGCTTCGGCAATGATGAGGGTTCTCATTTGAATCGATCACCTATCCGAGGTCTCGCACAACCGCTCCATTCGGTAACCTTGATATAACTGTCTGCCGTCTTAACGTAAAAGGCGTCAGCTTCGACACCAACGACTGTGCCCGGAAGGTTTTTATAGCTAGGCGCGCCGGGAATATATTCGGCCCTGTTGATTTTTATTTCCTTGTCGCTCAAAAAAGTCCTGGCTTCTGGGCCCGGACGACAAATGGCACGAACGAAATTAAAAACATCCCGGGAATTCTGATGCCAATCGAGACGCTCATCGCCCTCTCCACGTGCAGAACAATAAAACCCTAGCGGATGAATGTTTTTTTGCGCGATCGGTTTCACATTGTTGCTTTGGACGACCTTGATTGCGTCGTAAAGATTGTGTGCACAGCCCTCATATGCACGTTCAAGCAAGGTCGCATAGTTGTCCGCGTCAGTGATTGGATAGCAGCGCTGCAAGATTACATCGCCAGTATCTATGCCCTCATCAACATAATGAATCGTGATTCCAAACTCCTTTTCATCATTAATGATTGCCCAGTTCAAAATATTGCGTCCGCGATAAAAGGGTAGCTTCCCCGCATGGCAGTTAATCGTTTTCAGCGGCGGTAAATTTATTAGTTCGCCATGGAATATTTGGTTGAATGACATCGATACAAACAGATCGCACGCGTAGCGCTTCATCCAATTCAAAAATTCCATTGAGTTGATCTTTGGATGCGTGATGAAATCCAGGCCGTTCTCATCGGCTTTGGTTTTCAGAACAGGATCCGGCGCATCGTTACGCGCACAAACAAAGCCGATTTGCAATGTCTCATCAGAAAGCAATTTCTCCAACGCTTGGTGAGACCATGGCCCATCCGCAAAGTAGCCAATTTTCAATTTCTTCATATCAAACCAGAACTGCTCGGGATATTGATCAAACGCTGCGCCAGCGACAAGGCGCCTGCCAGTTCCATGCGCGGACAATCCTTGAACGGCGTTAACTCCTGCATCAAGACCCACGCAGGACGGGTCATAAAACCGGCATCATTGGTCGCCTTCAATATAGCGTCACGCTGATTCGCCTGTCCGGTATCCAGCAACAGTGCCTGTAGCCAGTAATTACTCTGGCAGTGTTCAGGCTCCGCCACCAATCGGAGGCCCGTGAGCGGTGCGAACGCCGCCTGATAGCGCTGAAATAATGCTTTTTTCGCATCTAGCTTAGCGGGCAGTTGTTCCAACTGCGCGCAGCCCAATGCGGCGTTCAGATTGGGCATGCGATAGTTATAGCCAATTTCGTCGTGCCGGTATTCCCATGCGTGTGCCAACTTGGCGGTGGTGATCAGATGCTTGGCGTGACGGGCCAGTTCCGCGTTATTGGTCAAAATTGCCCCGCCACCGCCGGTGGTGATGGTTTTGTTGCCATTGAAGCTCAGGGTGCCCATTAATCCGAAAGTGCCGGTGTGCTGGCCGTGGTAATAACTACCCAGCGACTCAGCCGCATCTTCAACCAGCGTCAGGTTGAAATCATGCGCCACAGCCAGCAGTCCTTCCAGATCAACCGGGTGCCCAAAAGTGTGCATAGGAACCATGACACGAATGACGCGCCCGGTCTTGCGGTTGATGCACCGGCCGCCATGCTGTTCGGTATGTCCTTCCAGATAGTCTCGCAGCCTGGCGGCATCCACCCCCAGGGTGCGATGCTCGCTATCAACAAAATGCGGTACGGCCCCGCAATAAACGACGGCATTGGCCGTGGCGACAAAAGTGAGGGCAGGGATCAACACTTCATCGTCAGCCTTGACGCCTGCCAACTTCAGCGCGATATGCAAGGCCGCCGTGCCATTGACCAAGGCAACAGCGTGCCTGGCGCCGGTAAAAGCCGCCAGATCAAATTCGAAACGATCCACAAACTTGCCCACCGATGAGACATAGGTTGAATCAAGGCATTCTTTGAGATACAGCCACTCGTTGCCGGCAAAGTTGGGTTCGTGCAGCGCTACCGGCCCCGTGCCGACCACAGCATGTATGGCTGTCACGACCTGCTCAGCGAGGGAAGGCTGCTCACTCATGGCATTCACAGGTTGTAGATGTCGGCCTTGTAGCCACGAAGATTTTCAGGCTGGGAGAACCATCTTGCGGTTTCGGCCAGACCGCGCTTGAATCCGTTGAGCCCACCATAGCCGGGTTTCCAGCCAAACAGTTCCCCGGCTTTGGCATTGGCGGCCCACAAGCGTTCCACCTCCGAGTTTTCCGGGCGCAGGCGCGCTTCATCCGTAGTGATCTCGATTTCAACGCCCATGACTTCGGCAATCAATTTCGCTGTATCCCCAATCGATATTTCAAAATTGCTGCCCAGGTTGACCACCTCACCCACGCCACGTTCAGAATCGAGCGCCGCAATGAACCCGGCAACCGTGTCCTGCACAAAATTGAAGTCCCGCGTGGGCGACACTGCGCCCAGTCTGATCTGACGCCGGCCGTTGGCGATCTGGGTAATGATGGTTGGAATAACGGCGCGCGCCGATTGGCGCGGGCCATAGGTGTTGAACGGTCGGGTGATCACCACGGGCAGGCCGAACGAAGCGTAGAAAGAATAAGCCAACTGATCCGCCGCGATCTTGGTTGCCGAATAGGGCGACTGGCCCCGGAGCGGATGTTCTTCCGTGATTGGCACAAAACGGGCGGTTCCATAAACTTCGCTGGTGGACGTATGAATCACTCGCCGCACCCCCAGCTCACGCGCGGCCTGCAGCACATTGAGTGTGCCTTTGACATTGGTATCCACATAGGTGTCGGGCGAATGGTAGGAGTAGGGGATCCCAATCAACGCGGCAAGATGCAGCACTGCGTCGCACCCTTTCATTGCCTCTTTCACCCCATGCGGGTCACGAATGTCGCCGCTGAACACCTCGAACCTTCCTTTGACGTCTTGGCCACAGTGGTCCAGCCAGCCCGAGCTATTGAAGGAGTTGTAAAGCACGAATGCGCGCACGTTATATCCAGCGCGCACCAGAGCTTCCGTGAGATGGGAGCCGATGAAGCCATCAGCCCCAGTCACGAGAACTCTGGAGAAAGGCGGCTTTTCTTGCTTGTTTGGTTGCATCTGTTGATTTCGCGATCGCAATTTGCACTGGTTCAGGCTCCATTCGAGGATGTCACGCTGGGTTCAATTCCGTCTTATACCCGCTTTGCCCACGGTGCAATAGGCGAAATTGGCCGGTATATCGGGCCTATTTTGATGAAGAGCCCACGTGTGCGGTGTACAGCCTTGGTCAATTGTCGGCACGTGAAGGTGCGTCGTGTCAAAAATTGGAAATGCCGGCAAATCAGGTCATTTATTCGGCTTTAGAGAAATTCGTATTTCCTTAATCTCACAACCGTTTCATCTGAAAGTGATTCAGCGAGCTTGGGTGAGAACAGAGCTCGGTGTCCGGCAAGTGTTTTTTTAAAGGCGCTCCGGTCATGGCGGTCAATCTTAGGGTTGACGTTGAGATCGGCACAAATGCCGAATTACTTAAGCTTTAAAGGAGCTGTAAATGGCCTCGATTATCAATACGAACATCAATTCATTGAATGCACAGCGCAACTTGGCGATGAACCAGGCCTCGCTGGCTACCTCCATGCAGCGCCTGTCTTCGGGCCTGCGTATCAACAGCGCCAAGGACGATGCGGCGGGTCTGGCGATCTCGGATCGCTTTACCACCCAGATCCGTGGCCTGAACCAGGCGGCGCGCAATGCCAATGATGGCATCTCGCTGTCCCAAACCGCCGAGGGTGCTTTGGCTGAGTTTTCGAACAATTTGCAGCGTATTCGT
>Ga0210129_1000326_pt1 | contig 12220 bp, 13 predicted proteins | sample WestPond_Cattail_2_FD_185582 | JGI IMG/M metagenome (GOLD analysis project Ga0210129, IMG submission 185582) | Wetland microbial communities from the San Francisco Bay, California, USA, that impact long-term carbon sequestration -... | ecosystem: Environmental > Aquatic > Marine > Wetlands ... | reverse complement strand
GAGGGCTCCGGCGCCGATGTGCCGGAGTGGGTGAACAAGGTCGGGCACGAAATTATCAGCAACGAGAAGATCGACGGGGTTTGGCACATCAAGATTCGCAAAGCGAAATGATGCGCGACTGCTGAGTTGAGACCCACTGTCTGCTCGGCGGCCATGGCGTCCCCGGAGTACATTATGAATAGGAGTATGCAATGAGAATCTTAGTCGTCGGTGGTGGCACAGGCGGAACCATTGTGGCCAACAACCTTGCTCGGCGGCTGTCTGCCGAGATTCGTGCGCGCAAGGTTCGGCTCACGATGCTCTCGGCATCGGACAAGCATATGTATCAGCCCGGCTTGCTCTACGTTGCGTTCGGACAGATGACCCCGGATCAGCTTTATCGCGACCAGGCGAGCCTGTTGGAAGGAAGCATCGATTTTCACGTGGACCCGGTCGAGAAATTCCATCTCGATCAGAACAATGTCATCACGAAAAGTGGCAAGACTTATGAGTACGACATCCTCGTGATGGCCACCGGTTCCCGCATCGTGCCCGAAGAAATCCCCGGCATGGCGGAAGGGGCAGAGACCTTCTACACGGAAGCGTCTGCGGTAAAAATGTTCAAGCGCCTGCGGGAAATTCAGGAAGGAACGGTCGCCGTCGTCGTCGGGGTTCCGCACAAATGTCCGATCGCCCCGGTCGAGCTGATCTTTTCGCTGAACGATTATTTCAAGGCGCGAGGCATCCGCGACAAGATCAAGATCAAGTATCACTACCCGATCGGCCGTATTCACACCATCAAGGAAGTGGCGATCTGGGCCGAGCCCGAATTCAAACGCATGGGCATCGAGTACGAGACGCTGTTCAACGTCAGCGAAGTGGACGTGGAAAACAAGGTGGTGCGAAGCGAGGAAGGCACCGAGACCCCCTACGAAATGCTGATCGCCATCCCGCCGCACCGCGGCATGGAAGTAATCGAGCAGAACAATCTCGGGGAGGGCGGCTGGATTCCGACCGATCGTTTCAAGCTGACCATGAACGGTCACGATAACGTCTATGTTGTGGGTGACACGACCAATCTGCCGGTCAGCAAGACCGGTTCGGCTGCGCACTTCGAGGCCGAGGTGGTCTCCGAAAACATTGCCTCGATCATCAAGATCGGCACGCCGGTGCGTGACTATGACGGCAAGGTGTACTGCTTCATTGAAACAGGCCACGACAGTGCGACCTACGCGATGTTCAACTACCAAAACCCGCCTGACCTGAAGGCACCGTCAAAACCCATGCACTGGTTCAAGATGGCCTACAACCAGATGTACTGGACCAGCGTGCGCGGACTGCTCTGAGGAAGCCAAACCATGACAACACAAACTGAAACTCCCCTCGGCGCAATGCCCAACGAAGACCTGCAGCGACTCGTCGAGTTCGCGCAGCTCGTTACCGCAGGCCGGGACGCGATGTCGGATGAAATCGTCACGCGGCTGGCTGCGGCAATGAGCGAAGGGCTGACTCTGCTCGACCGGTTGACACGAAACGAAGGCCTGATGCACCTGCTCAAGGTGCTTGATCGCCAGGACACACAGCATCTCTTGATTGCCCTGTCCGACGCGATTCATGCGGCAAGTCAGGAAATTCCTGCGGCCCCGCCGGCAACCGGCGGTCTGGGCTGCATGATGCGAGTGGCCCGCGACCCTGGGACCCAGGAGGGATTGCGCCTGCTTTCGGTATTTGGCAAGCACCTGAGCCACAGTATGCGCGAGCAGCACCGGCGAGGCGGCTAGCGCGAAGCGGCAATAGGGAGGGCGACGCCGGGCTTGGGCATTCATCGAACGCCAGCGTGTCCCGGCTCTCCGTATGGTCATGATCACTGCTGTTGAGCGCTGAGCGTGTCCGCTGACTGACTGCAAACCAGCTGAGGATCATGAGTAAGAGTTGGGGCTCATCCTTAAGGCGGGGTGCTCTGCTCCCGATGTTGTTGCTGATACCCGCTGTGCCCAGCTTCGGCGCACATCCTCTGATCACCGAGGACACGGGCACGCAGGGCCGGGGCAACTGGCAGCTGGAGCTGACGGCGGAATTCGGCCATGAGGAGAACGCGGGTGCCGAAGACGACACCGGGGATTTCGCCGCGGTGCTTGCCTACGGCCTGCGTGACAACCTCGATCTGATGCTGACGCTTCCCTACTCGCACATGGTGAGCGGGACGACGACTACGACCAACGGATTCTCTGACATCGGCCTGGAGGCCAAGTGGCGGTTCTTCGAGGAGGGCGGGCTGAGCGTGGCGTTGAAAGCGGGTGCGATATTTCCGAGCGGTGACGAATCGGCGGGCCTGGGTACCGGAAAATCCAACTTCAGCGCCAACTTCATGACCTCGTACGAGGCAGGGCCCTGGGGCTACCACCTCCACCTCGCCTACTTCAGCAACCGCAATGTCCACGACGAGCGCGACGGAATCCGGCACGCATCCCTCGCTCTCACCTACCTGGCCATGGAAAATCTCAGGCTGGTGGCGGATCTGGGGAACTACACTACGGCCGATCGCGCATACGATGAGGACACCCGATTCCTGACCCTCGGTGGAATCTACGGCGTCAACGATGACTTCGACATCGATATCGGGCTGAGGCACGGTCTGTCAGATCCGGAAACCGACACCACCCTGTTGCTGGGCATCGCGCTTCGGTTCTGAGCCTGTCCGCGGCCATGCACGCCTGCTTTGCCCGAAGGACAGGGTGATGAATCAATTATTTCCGCCGTCCTCCCGCCGGTGCCGAACTTTCTTTTCCAGCTTGCGCGCGACATAGGCGGCGAATGCGTCGACATTGTCGTAAGCCTGCGCGCATGCGAGGTCGGCGAGGGCGTCGATCAGTTCACGGGTGCGGGCAATTTCCGCGAAGCTGCGGCCGCACACCAGACATTGTTCGCCGTCGTCGCGGCAGGCGATCTTGCCCTTGCAGGGGGTGAACAGACTCATATCTGTCGCACCTTGATTTTCAGGATCTGGATGCGATAGGCGATCTGTCGCGGCGTCATGTCGAGCAGGCGCGCGGCCTTGGCCTGCACCCAGCCGGCCTGCTCCAGCGCGGCGATGACGCGCTCCCGCTCATCCAGGTTGGGGTCGTCGAGATCGACCGCCTGGATCGCGCCGCGTCCCATCGAGACCTTTTCGTCGATGCCGGTGAGCAGGATGGCGTCGCGATCGATGACGTTGCCCTCGGTCAGCACCGCGGCGCGCTCCAGGCAGTTTTCCAGTTCGCGCACGTTGCCCGGCCAGTCGTGGTGCATCAGCACGCGCAGCGCCGCTTCGGTGAGCCCGAGCTCGCGCCCCTGCTGGCGGCCGATCTTGTCCACCAGAAAGCGGGCGATGTCGGGGATGTCTTCCATGCGCTCGCGCAGCGCCGGCAGATAGATCGGCATCACGTTGAGGCGGTAGTAGAGGTCTTCGCGGAAGCGTCCGGCCGCGACCTCGGCTTCGAGGTCGCGGTGGGTGGCGGCGATGACGCGCACGTCGACCTTGACGGTGCGGACGCCGCCGACGCGTTCCAGTTCGCCTTCCTGCAGCACGCGCAAGAGCTTCGACTGGAAGGCGGCGGAGACTTCACCCACCTCGTCGAGGAACAGGGTGCCGCCGTCGGCCTGTTCGAAGCGGCCCTTGCGCTGCGCGACCGCGCCGGTGAAGGCGCCTTTCTCGTGGCCGAACAGTTCGGATTCCAGCAGATTCTCCGGCAGCGCGGCACAGTTGAGCTTGACGATGGGGCTGCGCGCGCGCGGCGAGTTGTAGTGGATGGCGTTGGCGATCAGTTCCTTGCCGGTGCCGGTCTCGCCGCGGATCAGCACGGTGGTGTTCCATTTCGCCACCAGCCGCGCCTGTTCGAACACGCGGCGCATGACCTGGGTGTGGCCGATGATGTTGTCGAAGCCGTATTGCCCGCGCACCGTGCGGCGCAGGCTGTCGCGTTCCTCGGTGAGCGAGCGGCGTTCGGATTCGATGTCGCGGTTGAGCCGCACGCTCTGCCCTATCAGGTTGGCCACCATTTCCAGAAAGTGGGTGTATTCCTGCAGCAGGATTTCCGCGCCGGGCGCGGGCTGCGCCGCCAGCACGCCGGTCACCTTGCGGCCGATGCGGATCGGCACGCCGACGAACGCGCCCTGCGGATCGTAGATGCCGAGGCGGCCGAGGAAGCGCGGTTCGTCGGCGATGCGCTGGACGACGATGGGCTCGCCCTCCTCCAGGATCATGCCCACCACGCCTTCGCCGGGCCGATAGCGGATTTCGCCGATGTAGGTTTCGTCGAGGCCGTGCGCCACGGTCACCAGCAGGGCGCCGGTTTCGGGCTCGATCAGGCTGACCATGCCGCGCTCCAGGCCTACGCCGTCATGCAGTGCACGCAGCACGGCGCTCAGGGTTTCCTTCAGGTCGAGCGAGCGCGACAGCACCTGGCTGACGTGGTACAGCGTATCGAGTTCGGTCTTCAGCAGCTCGTGTTCGAGCGCGTCCCAGCCTTCCTGTTCCGGCGCCATCATGCTTCCCCCTGCGGGCAGGGCAGCTGCACGCGCATGCGGCAACCCGCCTGATAGGACGGATCGATGTCGAGCGTGCCGCCATGGCGCGCCACGATTTCCTGCGCGATCGCCAGGCCCATGCCGAGGTGCTGCTGGTCGGCGCCCTTGGTGGTGAAGAAGGGCTCGAACACCTTGTAGCGCCATTCCTCGGGCACGCCAGACCCGCTGTCTTCGATGACGACCTCCATGTGGTCGGCGCTGGCCTGCGTGGTCACGCGCAATTCGCGCGCCCCGCCGCGCGCTTCGTTGAGCGCTTCCACGGCGTTGTCGACTAGCTGCTTGAACAGGGTACACAACTGGGTGATGCGTCCGGGTATCGCCGGCAACTGGGCTGCAGGCTGCCAGTCCACCACGACGCCGGCTGCCAGCAGGTGCGGGGTGGACAGTTTGAGTATGTCGCGCAAGACGGTGTTGAGATCGACCGGCAATACCTGCTCGCCGGCGTTATCAGGGATGCTGGCGCGCAGGGTGTCCAGGGTTTCGCGGCCATTGCGCACGGCATCGTCCAGCGCCGTGGCGAGCGGCGCGTCCGGACCCGCTTCCTTGCGCCGGTCCAGCATCTTGACGGCGGCTTCCAGCATGTTGAGCGGCCCTTCCAGTTGATACACGGCGCCGGCCAGGGTTTCGCGCAGACCCTGGATACGTTCCTGTTCCGCCAGCAGGGCGCGCAGGCCGTTGATGCGGATGGCTTCCTGCTGCTGCTTGAGTTCGCTGATGTCCTGGATGGTCAGCAGCAGGTAGTTGCGTTTGGCCGGCTCGTAAAAGGCGTCGGCGCTGACGTCCTGTTCCTCGAACCAGGAAATCGAGCAGGAAAACCAGCGCGGCGCCCGCTTGGGCTGTTCGATCAGCACCTCGCGATTGGACAGGGGGCGCCGGCTGGCGCGGGCACGCTCAAGCTCGGTTCCGAACTGCGCACGCAGGGTGGCCATCAGGAGGGCGGCCGGTTCCTGCCCCAAGTCGCCGATCAGCTTCTTGTATTCCTGGTTGTCCAGCAGCACGCGCTCGTCTTCGTCGAGCAGCACGATGGCGACCTGGGCCGCGTCCACCACCGATTCGATCAGCGCCTTGTGGTTCTGTACCTGGCGTTCGAGGCGATGCACCTCGGTGACGTCGCGGTGCATGCCAAGGTAGTGCGTGGTCTGGCCCGCTTCGTCGACCACCGGCGTGATGGTCAGGTCGGCCAGGTAGCGGCTGCCGTCTTTGCGGCGGTTGACCAGCAGGCCGTTCCACGGGCGCTGCCGCTTCAGTTGCGCCCACAGCGTCTCGTACACGATCTTGGGGGTGACGCGGTACGACAGGATGGACTCGTTGTGCCCGATCACCTCCGTCTGCGAGTAGCCGGTCACGCGCTCGAAAGTCGGGTTGGCATAGAGGATGTGGGCGTGCGCGTCGGTAATCGAGATGGCCAGCGCGGCCTGCTCCACCACCAGACGAAAGACCTGGGGGGGCACGGCGGCGGCCGGGTCGACGGCCCCGTCCTGGGGCAGATCGGCATCGTCTGGGGGGGCGGGCTGGCTCATTGCGACTTGAATATCCTTTGGTAATGAATGAGTCAACGCAATTAGCGTGCCTGTTCAAATTCACGCGGCCGTTGCCCCGCAGCCGGCGTGCATTGTCGGCTTTGCTACACGGGGCGTTTTCAGGGCCTGACCGCGACAAGCTTTTTGTGCACCCAATTGGTGCCGCATGCGCCAATGCCCTGATTTTTCGTGCACCGGCAGTGCCTGCCGATTTGGCACGCCGCTTGCGAATATCAAGGCAGGAGAGCGAAGCGAATGAGCGAATACCTGCTGATGCTGCTGGGCACGGCCCTGGTCAACAACGTGGTGCTGGTGAAATTTCTCGGGCTGTGCCCGTTCATGGGCGTGTCGAAGAAGATGGATGGCGCGCTGGGAATGGGCATGGCCACGACCTTCGTGCTGACCCTGACGACCGCCGCCACCTGGTTGCTGGAGCACTGGCTGCTGGTGCCGCTGGGCATTCAGTATCTGCGCATCCTCGCCTTCATCCTGGTGATCGCGGCGGTGGTGCAATTCACCGAGATGGCAATCCGCAAGACCAGCCCCGCCCTGTACCAGGTGCTGGGCATCTACCTGCCGCTGATCACCACTAACTGCGCCGTGCTTGGCCTGGCGATCCTCAACGTGCAGGAAAAGCACGCCTTCGTCGAAAGCCTGTTGTACGGCTTCGGCTCCGCGCTCGGCTTCACCCTGGTGCTGCTGCTGTTCACCGGCCTGCGCGAACGCCTTGCGCTGGCGCAGATGTCGGAAACCCTGGCCGGCGCACCCATCGGTTTCATCGCCGCAGGCCTGCTGTCGCTGGCCTTCATGGGCTTTGCCGGACTGGCATAAGGAGCATCGCCATGGTCATCCCCATCCTCAGTCTCACGGTTCTCGGCGCGGTGCTCGGCCTGATCCTTGGCATGGCTGCACGTTTCTTCAAGGTGGAAGGCAATCCGCTGGTGGAAGAACTCGAAGCCATCCTGCCAGGTTCGCAATGCGGCCAGTGCGGCTATCCGGGCTGCACCGGCGCGGCGCAGGCGCTGGCCGACGGCAGCGCGCCAGTGACACTGTGCCCGCCCGGCGGGCGCGCCGTGGTGATTGCGCTGGCCGCCAGGCTGGGGGTGGAAGCGGACCTGTCCGGGGTGAAGGACGCCGTGCCGAGTATTGCCGACGTCCGCGAGGAACTGTGCATCGGCTGCACCCGATGCTACAAGGTCTGCCCTACCGATGCCATCCTCGGCGCCGCCAAGCATATTCACGCCGTCTTCAAGGAAGCCTGCACCGCCTGCGGCAGTTGCGTCGAGGTGTGCCCGACCGAAGCCATTTTGCTGCGTCCGGTTCCGCCGACCCTGCAATCGTGGGGCTGGGTCAAGCCCGGCAGCATGCCGCAGCCGCTGGCAGCCAATGAGGGGGTGCTCGCCGCATGAAACTGTTCAAACTGCGCGGCGGCGTGCATCCCGAAGGCCGCAAGGCGTCCTCGGCCGACACGGCCATCCGCGCCCTGCCGCTGCCGCCGCAGCTGTACGTTCAATTACAGCAGCACGTGGGCGCGCCGGCCAAGCCGGTGGTGCAGGTGGGCGACACCGTGCTGGCAGGCCAGCTCATCGGCGCCGGCCAGGGCAATATTTCCGCGCCGGTGCATGCGCCCACTTCGGGGCGCGTGGTGGCCATCGGCGACCATCCATCGCCGCACCCGTCCGGCCTGCCCGCTGCCACGGTGGCGATCGCGCCCGACGGCGAAGCACGCTGGATCGAGGTCGACGTGCCCGCCGATCCGTTCGCGCTGACGCCTGAAGACATCGCTGCACGCGTCGGCGCCGCCGGCATCGTGGGCCTGGGCGGCGCCACTTTCCCGTCGGCGGTGAAGCTCAAGCTCTCGCGCAAGAGCGGTGTCGACACGCTGATCATCAACGGCGGCGAGTGCGAACCCTATCTCACCTGCGACGACCGCATCATGCGCGAGCGCGCGGCGGAAATCGTCACCGGCATCCGTCTCATTCAGCTCGCCGTCGGCGCGACGCGCGCCCTGGTCGGCATCGAGGACAACAAGCCCGCGGCGCTGGCCGCCATGCGCGCGGCCGCCGCCGGCACCGAGGTCCAGATCCAGGCGGTGCCCGCGATGTATCCGATGGGCTGGGACAAGCAGATGATCCAGGTGCTGCTGGGCCGCGAAGTCCCGGCGGAAGGCCGCAGCGCCGACATCGGCGTGCTGGTGCACAACGTCGCCACCGCCTGGGCGGTGCAGCAGACCATTTGTCTGGGCCGCCCGCTGGTGTCGCGCATCGTCACCGTCAGCGGCGGCGCGGTCGCGCAACCCGGCAATCTGGAAGTGCCGATCGGCACCCCGGTGCAGGCGCTGTTCGATGCCTGCGGCGGCTTCGTTTCAACGCCCGCGCGGCTGGTGCTGGGCGGGCCGATGATGGGCCACCAGCTGACGCACACCAGCGTGCCCGTGGTGAAGGGCAGCAGCGGCGTGCTGGCGTTGACGCAGGCCGAGATCGGGCTCACCCAGCCTGCGCCCTGCATCCGCTGCTCCAGCTGCGTGCGCGCCTGCCCGGTGGGCTTGCTGCCGCTTGAGATGGCCGCCCGCATCCGCACCGACAATCTCGACGCCGCCGTGGCGCTGGGCCTCAAGGACTGCATCGGCTGCGGTTCCTGTTCCTATGTCTGCCCGTCCAGCATCCCGCTGGTGCACTACTTCAACTACGCCAGGGGCGAACTGATGGCGCAGGCGCGCAGCAAGCTGAAGCAGGAAGCCACCAGGAAACTGGCCGACGAACGCAACGCCCGCATGGAACGCATCGCCCGCGAACGCGAGGAAGCCGCTGCCGCGCGCAAGGCGGCGAAAGCAGCCAGGGACGCAGCCGCCAAGGCCACCGAAAAAACCGAGGTAATCGCATGACGCCGCTCGCCCACTCGCCGCACGCCCACGCCGTCACCAGCGTGTCGCGCATCATGGCGACCGTGATGCTGGCACTGGTGCCCGCCACCCTGTTCGGCTTCTGGCTGTATGGCTGGCCGGCGGTCTACCTGTGGGCGGTCTCCCTGCTCGCCGCCATCTTGGGCGAAGCGGCCATGCTCAAAGTCCAGCAGCGTGCGGTAAAGCCCGCAATACTCGACGGCTCCGGCGTGCTGACCACCTGGCTGCTCGCCTTGTCGCTGCCGCCATGGGCACCGTGGTGGATCGCCGTGGTGGGTTCGCTGTTCGCGGTGATCGTCGGCAAGCAGGTGTTCGGCGGACTCGGGCAGAACGTTTTCAACCCGGCGATGGCGGCGCGCGTCATGCTGCTGATTTCCTTCCCGCTCGAGATGACCACCTGGATGCCGCCGATGAGCCAGCTGCCGGGCATGGTCGACAGCCTCGCGGTGACCTTCGGCGGCGTGCAGCTCGACGCCGTCAGCAGCGCCTCGTTGCTGGGCCACGTGAAAACCGAATTCAGCCGCGGCCTCGACCTGCAGCAGGCGCTGGCCGGACACTACGCGCCGCTGCAGGCGCTGTGGGGCGAGCGCAGCGGCAGCCTTGGCGAAACCTCCGCCCTGCTGATCCTGCTGGGCGGCGTGTTCCTGATCGCGCGCCGCATCATTACCTGGCACGCGCCGGTCGCCATGCTCGCCGGGGTGGCGCTGCCGGCGCTGCTGATGAGCCTGATCGACCCCGGCCATTACGCCGGGCCGGTGGTTCACCTGCTGTCCGGCGGGGTGATGCTGGGCGCGTTCTTCATCGCCACCGATCCTGTCACCTCGCCCAACACCGCCACCGGTCAGCTGGTATTCGGGCTCGGTTGCGGCCTGCTCACCTACATCATTCGTACCTGGGGTGCGTACCCGGAAGGCGTCGCCTTCGCCGTGATGCTGATGAACGCCGCCACCCCCGTCATCGACCGCTACCTCAAGCCGCGCATCTACGGCCGCACGCGCAAGGGCGAAACCCTGGTCGCCGAACCGGCGAACAAGGACGCCGCATGAATCTGGATGCGCTGCGCGCGAAACTCTCCTACCAGACCCTGCTGCTCGGCAGCGTGGTGCTCTTGACCAGCGGCGCGCTGGCGGTGGCTTCGCGCACCACCGAGGCCGACATCCAGGCGGCCGCCGCGCGCGACCTCCAGGCTTCGCTGGCGCAGGTGCTGCCGGGGCAATACGACAACGACCTGCTGCAGGACACGATCCTGATCGCCGCGCCCGACGGCGACACGACGGTCTACCGTGCGCGCCGCGCCGGCCGCGTGGAAGCGGTGGTGTTCCAGACCGAGGCGCGCGGCTATGCCGGTCCCGTCGTCTGCATCATGGGCGTGACGCGTGAAGGCCAGCTGCTCGGCGTGCGCGTGCTCAAGCACACCGAAACCCCCGGCCTCGGCGACAAGATCGAGCCGGCCAAGAGCAAGTGGATCCATGCCTTCGAAGGCAAGTCGCTCGCCGATCCCGCGACGGACAAGTGGGCGGTGAAAAAGGACGGCGGCGTGTTCGACCAGTTCGCCGGCGCCACCATCACCCCGCGCGCGGTGGTGCGTGCGGTCAGGCAGGGACTGGAGCTGTTCGCCAAAGAAAAACCACGCATGCTCGGTGAAGAAAAAGAAGGCCAAGCAGATGCCTCTAGAAATCGTGGCGAGCGGGCGTCCACCCGCGAGGGGCAGGCCGTGGTTGTAAAGCCGCTGGCGCGGCAACAACCACGCTCAGCCGGGGGCGCCCGGAGCGCAGGAACCGGAATGTACATGGAAGTACATGAGGATTCCGAGCACCGGACGCCCCACAAGGGGACTCCGACTTTCTATGGGCTGAAGCCCATGAAAGATCGTATGCGCCCGGATCACGCACGCGCAGTAGATTTATAGAGGTATCTGACATGAGTTACGCGAGCATTGCCAAAGATGGTTTGTGGGACAACAACGTGGTGTTCGCGCAGATGCTGGCGCTGTGCCCCACGCTGGCGGTGACCGGCAGTGCCACCAACGGCCTCGGCATGGGGCTCGCCACCACGGCGGTGCTGCTGGCGTCCAATGTGCTGATCTCCGCCGTGCGGCATCTGGTGAGCGAAGAAGTGCGCATCCCGGTCTACATCGTGCTCATCGCCACCCTGGTCACCCTGGTCGACATGGGTCTCAACGCCTGGGCGCACGAACTCTACAAGGTGCTCGGCCTGTTCATCGCGCTGATCGTGGTGAACTGCGCCATCCTCGGGCGCGCCGAATCGTTCGCCTCGAAATCGCCTGTTGCGGAATCGGCGGCGGATGGCCTGATGATGGGACTGGGTTTCACCGCCGCGCTGGTGGCCATCGGCGGCGTGCGCGAAATCCTCGGCTCCGGCACCCTGTTCGCCAATGCGCATCTGCTGCTCGGCCAGAGTTTCGCCTTTCTGGAGCTGACCCTGATCCCGGAATATCGCGGCTACCTGTTGATGATCCTGCCGCCGGGCGGCTTCCTGGTGGTGGGCTTCCTGCTCGCCGGCAAGCGCCTGCTCGACCGGCGCCTGGCCGCGCGCCATGCTGCTGCGGCAAGCCTTTCCCTAGCCCCTAGCCCCTAGCCCCTATCTAGCATGCAAATCGCCGTCGCCTATTCCGAACCCGCCCAGCAAGTCTGGCTGCGCATCGAAGTGCCGGAGGACTGCACGGTGCAGGACGCCATCGAACGTTCCGGCATCCTGCGCCAGTTTCCCGAGATCGACCTGACGACGAACAAGGTGGGGGTGTTCGGCAAGCTCGCCAAACTCGATGCCGCACTCAAGCCCGGCGACCGCGTGGAAATCTATCGCGGCATCACTGCCGATCCGGCCACCGTGCCGCGCCGCAGGGTGGGTGACGAGGACGACGACGATTAGGGAGGCGCTGAACAAGTCGTCACCCCGGCGAATACCCAAAGGGCACAAGAGCCGGGGTCCAGATGCTTGATTTAACTGGATTCCGGCGTTCGCCGGCATGACAAATGTGGACTTGTTCAGGGTTTCCTTGGTGAGTTGAATCCCTGAATTACTGTGCAGATTTCTTGCTGCGCGCCGGCTTCTTCTCCTTCATCCATGCGGGCAGGCGTTTGCGCGACGATGCCAGCTGGGCCAGCGTGTAGCCGCCGAACTGTCCCAACAATTCCTGCTTGATCGGCTTCCAGTGTTTGTGCATCACGCAGGCGGTCTTGTCGTCGCACTCCTTGAATCCCAGCAGGCATTCGCGGCTGAAGCGTTCGCC
>Ga0210129_1000325_pt1 | contig 12220 bp, 9 predicted proteins | sample WestPond_Cattail_2_FD_185582 | JGI IMG/M metagenome (GOLD analysis project Ga0210129, IMG submission 185582) | Wetland microbial communities from the San Francisco Bay, California, USA, that impact long-term carbon sequestration -... | ecosystem: Environmental > Aquatic > Marine > Wetlands ... | reverse complement strand
GTTTATGGACGAAGCTACACGTTGTGACCGCATAGCTTTCATTAATGAAGGCATAATAAAAGGTATAAACACACCAGATCGAATCTTGGAACAATTCAAAGATATTCTTTGTCCGCCTACCTTAACACGTGATTCTGCCAAAGGTGAAGAGAAACCGGCAATTAAAGTTGAAGGCTTGACAAAACGTTTCGGCTCGTTTACTGCTGTGGACAATATATCATTTGAAGTGCACAAGGGCGAAATATTCGGTTTTCTAGGCGCAAACGGAGCTGGAAAAACTACTGCCATGCGTATGCTTTGCGGATTAAGCATCCCAACAGACGGCAAAGGTACGGTAGGAGGTTTCGACATCACGACTCAGTCGGAAGATGTGAAGAAGCACATAGGTTATATGAGTCAAAAATTCTCTCTTTACGAGGATCTTAAGGTGTGGGAAAATATTCGCCTATTTGCCGGCATTTATGGTATGAAAGATAAAGAAATAGCCCGTAAAACGGATGAGTTATTGGAGAAACTGAATTTTACGGCCGAACGTAACACTATTGTAAAAAGCCTACCGATAGGATGGAAACAGAAATTAGCTTTCTCCGTGTCAATATTTCATGAACCGAGCATCGTATTCCTCGACGAACCGACAGGAGGAGTAGACCCTGCCACGCGCCGACAATTTTGGCAACTTATTTATGATGCCGCCGATAGAGGAATTACGGTTTTCGTCACAACACATTATATGGACGAAGCAGAATATTGCAACCGCATTTCCATTATGGTTGACGGACGCATCAAGGCACTTGATACGCCTAAAGAATTAAAACGTCAATTTGATGCCACTACAATGGATGATGTATTCACAAAACTTGCCCGCGATGCGGTGCGTAAATCCGATTAAACAATGAAACAGTTCCGTTCTTTTATTCGAAAAGAATTTCGCCATATATTTCGCGACCGGCGTACGGTACTCATTCTGTTGGGTATTCCGATAATTCAGATTATTTTGTTCGGGTTCGCATTATCCACCGACCTTAATAATGATCGCGTGGCAGTGCTCGATCCTTCGCAAGATGAGTTGACCCACCGCATAACCAACGAAATAAATTCAAGCCAATACTTTAAAGTAGTACGCAATATAAGCAATGCCGACCAGGCAGATGCTGCATTCAAAAAGAATGAAATAGATATGGCTTTGATATTTCCACCGCGTTTCGCCGCCAAACTGCCAAATGACAGCAGTACACACATGCAATTGCTGTTGGACGGTAGCGACCCGAATATGGCACGGATGGGATATAACTATGCAAGCAGTATAATTACGAGTTCGCAGAAACAGCAACCGGCTAAAGCTGTACAAAGTGTGATTCCAAATATACAATTGCTTTATAATCCGCAAATGAAAAGCTCATATAACTTTGTTCCGGGTGTAATGGGAATGATACTTATGCTATTATGTGCCATGATGACATCCATTTCTATCGTACGCGAAAAAGAGAATGGAACTATGGAGGTTTTGCTTGTTTCTCCTATGCGTCCTATCTTTATTATTTTAGCAAAAATGGTGCCATATATGGTATTATCCCTTGCAAATCTTCTCACTATTCTATTGCTCTCCGTTTATTTGTTGCATGTACCTATTGCCGGAAATTTAGGATTATTATTCGGTGTGTCTTTCCTGTTTATTATGGTAACGCTATTCATAGGACTGTTAATATCGAATGTTGCCAATACTCAGGTGTTGGCCATGATGATGAGCGGACTTATGTTGATGATGCCAACAGTATTCTTATCCGGCATGGTGTTTCCTGTAGAAAGTATGCCAAAGGTACTGCAATGGCTTTCATGTGCAATGCCTGCACGATGGTATATACAAGCCATGCGCAAGGTGATGATTGAAGGTGTGGGACTACAATATGTATTCAAAGAAATTTTAGTCTTGACCGGCATGCTTGCCATACTGTTGACAGCAAGTCTCAAAACATTTAAAAATAGATTGGCATGATTAAATATTTGATAGAAAAAGAATTCAAGCAGATGTTTCGTAGCAAGTTCATGCCGCGAATGATAGTGATGTATCCGATACTTATCATGATATTTATGCCATTTGCCGCAAACTCGGACATCAGCAATCTCAACCTGTGTGTAATTGACAATGACCATTCTGTATATTCCGAACGGCTTGTAAACCGCATTGAAGCATCCACTTACTTTAAGTTGACTTCTACCAAGGGCACATATTATGAAGGGTTGAAAGAAGTAGAATCGGACAGGGCGGATATACTGTTGGTAATTCCACCTCACTTGGAACGCTACCTTTCACTTAATGAACCGGCACATGTATGGATTGCAGCCAATTCGGTAAATGCCGTAAAGGGTTCGTTGGGAATTTCATATTTATCCTCTATCGTTAGCAATCAAAACAAATCGTCTATTCCAATAGACGTTACATACCTCTACAATAAACATCAAGATTACAAACTCTTCATGGTTCCGGGATTGGTGGCCATGATACTTATAGCTCTTTGCGGTTTTTTGCCGGCACTCAATATAGTAAAAGAAAAAGAAGTCGGTACAATGGATCAAATAAATGTCACACCTGTAAATAAATTCACTTTTATTATAGCCAAACTAATACCGTATTGGGTAATTGGTTTTGTAGTACTCACAATATGTTTTATCATGGCATGGGCTATATACGGTTTCGTTCCGGTAGGCAATTTAGGTGTTATATATTTAGGCGCATCCATATTTGTCTTAGCCGTATCCGGATTGGGATTGATTATCTCAAACAACTCAGACAACATGCAACAAGCCATGTTTGTGATGTGGTTTTGCATGATAGTATTTATGATGATGAGCGGTTTGCTAACGCCGATACAAAGCATGCCGCAATGGGCACAAGATATTAACGTACTGAATCCTCTGAAATATTTTATACAAATAGCACGCATGGTATTTCTCAGAGGCAGCAGCGTTACGGACATTGCTGAGCAATTAATAGCATTGTCAATCTTTGCCATAGGTTTCAATACGTGGGCTGTGTTGAGTTATCGCAAGAGTAATTGATTTATATGAAAAAGAATATCAAAACATTTATTTTGAACAATATACCATGTAAAATGAATAATAGTGCATGAAACATAACTATAAGTAAACTACCTTTGTAGGAAATAAGAAATACAAAACCATGAAAAAGATAGTTTACTTATTTTTATTCCTAATGTTTTTAAGTTATGGCTCAAAAGCCCAATTGAAGGAACATTTTGTGACTCCTCCGGCTAATTGCATAAATCATGTTATATGGGGATGGAACGGCAACATGAATAAAAAGACCATTTGCAACGACTTGGACTCAATAAAAAAGAAAGGTTTCCGCGCTGTAATAATAGAAGCAGGATACAATATGCCATATAAGTATTTATCTGACGGATGGTTCAAGGCTGTGCGTACCGGAGTGCTTGAAGCAAAGAAAAGAGGATTGAAAGTATGGATTATTGATGAAGGCAAATACCCAAGCGGATTTGCCGGCGGAAAATTTTCGGAGGAACGACCTGACTTGCGTATGCAAGCTCTTGTTGTATGCGATAAAATAAGCGTAAAAAGAGGGGAATATATTGATAAAGACATACCTGACGGCGTACTGAGTGCAGTAGCAATAAACCGCTCCGGTAAACCCGACAGGACGGTTGCTGTGAAAAACGGAAAAATCAATTTCAATGCCGGACTCGACGATTGGGATATTCTTCTTGTTAAAAACGATTTCAGAACATCTGCAACACGATGTGTTAATAATCCTACAGGTGGGAAAGATACATCTAATTCGTTATGCGATTATTTGAACCCTAAAGCTGTAAGGCAATTCATACAATGGACACATGAACAATATAAAAAATATCTCGGTAAAGAATTAGGTACAACCGTACTGGGTTTTAGAGGAGATGAACCTGATTTTGCACACATACCGTGGACTCCGTCAATCATCGACACATTTAAAAATGTAAAAGGATATGATCCTACACCTTATTTGGCTTCTTTTTTCACAAAGATACCCACTATTGAAGAGCAACGTGTAAAAGCCGATTATTGGGATGTATGGTCAAAGCTGTTTGCCACAAACTTCTTCGGTCAACAAGCCGACTGGTGTAAAGCTAACGGTGTGGAGCACATTACACATTTGAACCACGACGACGAAATGCCCAAATGTGTCGTTTCAGAAGGTGACTTCTTTCGTGACCTCAGCAAAGTGCAAGTTCCCGGTATAGATGCAATATGGAACCAGATATGGCCGGGAGTCGAGAATAATTTTCCAAAACAAGCTTCATCCGTAGCACATGTTTACGGCAAACCGAGAGCTTTCAGTGAAAGTTTTGCTGCATATAAACCCGAACCTACCATTCCACAGGCTAAATTTGTTGTAGATTATCAAATAGCAAGAGGCATCAACTTTTTCGAGTTTATGTATTGGGCAAGCGGATCAAAGATGCAGACATGGATGAGTGCGCCGGGTATGAAAGAACTGAACGATTATACTAACCGAACAACGTATTTGATGACACAAGGGAAACCCGGAGCAAAAATAGCAATTTACTATCCGGTATCTACAATGTGGCTCGGCAATAATCAGGTATACCTGGATGTTGTAAAAATCTCACACATGCTACTGCAACGCCAAAAAGATTTCGATTACATCAATGATGATGCTTTCAAAGATGCTTTAAAAGTAGGCCCGGGATATTTTGAAAATAAAAGCGGACAACGTTATTACACACTCATTATCCCGTCTGCCGATGTAATTTCAAAAGATGCATGGAACAACATTGAAAAGTTTGCATCGGAGGGTGGAAAAGTATTATTCTGGGGTAGAAAACCGTATTCATTGGTTGATAAAAGTTTCACCGAACCACTACCAATTCCGGATATGCCAAATAGCATTTACGAACCGCGGGTTGAATGGACGGATTATGTAAATAATGCCATGCCAAAGCCTGAACTTAAAATTGTTTCTTCAAATAATGATTCTATAAGGTATATACACAGAATAACATCTGAAGGCGATTTATACTTCATCTTCAACGAAAGCCGTACTCCCGCAAACTTAACGGTTGACTTCAATAAAGTCGGTACGGTTAACGAATGGAATGCAGCAAGCGGCACAATTCACCCGATGAACGCAACCTATGTTGATAATTGCACACGATTAAATATCAAATTGGAAGAATGGGGAACAAAAATAATTTCCATTGAAAAGAGTACAAACACCTATAATATAAAAGATTACGGAGTAAAAGGCAACGGCAGTGTGGAAACTCATGCTTTGCAAAGTGTAATTGACAAAACCGCAAATGAAGGTGGCGGTAAGGTGATCATACCTTCCGGGACCTATGTCAGCGGTGCACTTTTCTTTTCACGTGGCGTGGATCTTGAATTGGAAAAAGGAGCAAAGCTCGTCAGTACTACAAATCCTGACGATTTCCCCATAATCGCAACGCGCGCCGAAGGCGTAGAGGGGTTATGGCGTTCGGCTTTCCTCAACTTCACGCATGACGATGACGTAAGAGTATTTGGAGATGGCACCGTTGACGGTAAAGGTTTGGAATGGAAGAAAGTAAAAATCGACCGATACGGACGTCCGAAATTAATCACATTCACAGACTGCCCCGGTGGAGAAATATCAGGAATCAAAATGACAAATCAAGCATTATGGTGCTTACATATACTTTATACTAAAGGATTCACTGTTGACGGGGTGAGTATCAAAGCCGACGACTACATTCCAAGTTCCGACGGAATAGACGTTGATTCATCAAGCAACATTGTGATTAAAGGAGTACATATCACAACATACGACGACTGCATTTCCATCAAATCAGGACGCGACGAAGACGGGCGGCGTGTAGGCATCCCAAGCGAAAACATATTAATAGAAAATTGCCATTTTGCATACGGACACGGCGGTGTGGCAATGGGAAGTGAAATTTCAGGTTGCATTCGCAACGTAACGGTACGCTCATGCACAATAGATAACGAAAATTGGAATCCTGTACGCTTCAAAAGCCAACCCGGCAGAGGTGGAGTAGTTGAGAACATCACTTTTGAAGACATCACCATAAACAAAGTACGAAACGCATTTGATATTGACATGGAGTGGCGAATGGTACCACCGCTGGCACCGGCATACCATCCACTGACACAGTTACGGAATATTCACTTTAAGAACATCATGGGAACAGCCGATTCGGCAGGTATAATACATGGATATAAAGAATCTCCGTTCGACGAAAAAACATTCACATTCGAAAACTGCCATATCAAAGCCAAAAAGGATTTGGACATCAAAAATGCCAATATTAATCTAAAAGGATTGACTATAGATATTATTCGTTAAGAATACTATTTTGCTCATTTATACAAACAAAATGCAAGTATTTTATAAAAAATGCAGAAAATATGCTGGTTTCTAATACTTTTTATTTACTTTCGCGTCCAAAAATTGGATAATTTATAAAACATAAACTGTATGAGTACACAGAAAGGGCACCCGAAGGGCCTATATTTATTGTTCGTCACAGAAATGTGGGAACGATTCAGTTATTATGGCATGCGAGCATTGTTCTCGTTATTTCTTTTAAATGCCATGCTTTTCAACAAGGATACAACGTCAACTATTTACGGAAGTTATCAGGGATTGGTTTATTTAACTCCGCTGATAGGCGGCTATGTTGCCGACCGTTATTGGGGTAATCGTCACTCTATCATTTTCGGTGGATTGGTAATGGCGCTCGGACAGTTCTTTATGTTCTTCAGCGCCTTATTTTATACTACTCACGGACTGGCTACTATATTATTGTTTATAGGATTGGGATTGTTGATATTCGGTAACGGTTTCTTCAAGCCAAATATTTCCACAATGGTAGGTGACTTATATGAACCGCAGGATAAACGTAAGGATTCGGCTTTCACAATCTTTTATATGGGCATCAACGTTGGCGCATTCTTAGCTCCGCTTGCTTGCGGTGCTCTAGGCGACACTGGCAACCCTGCCGATTACAAATGGGGATTCTTTTTGGCCGGTATCGGCATGTTAGTGGGTGTAAGCGTATTCGTCGCTCTTAAAAACAAATATTTAATTACACCGGAGGGTGTACAAATCGGTACAAAACCTGAGAAAAAAGATCCGACAATGGATGCCGACAAGGGTAAACGCCCGAAATCTCGCGGAATAGTACAAATGTTGCTGTGGGCTTTATTGGAAATCATATTATTCTTGTTGTTCAATAAAGTAATTGGAGCCGACGTCATCGGAGGATTTATTTATTCAATAGCCATAGTAGTACCATTGTTCATTTTTACAGATAACACTTTGACAAAAGATGAACGCTCTAGAATACTTGTAATTTTCATCATTGCATTCTTTGTCATATTCTTCTGGTCTGCATACGAGCAGGCAGGCGCTTCACTTACATTCTTTACTGAGGAACAAACAAACAGAACATTATCATTATTCGGTAAAAGTTTCACCATACCTACCTCTTATTTTCAATCATGCAATCCTGTATTTATCGTAATACTGGCTCCACTTTTCAGTATGCTGTGGGGTGCACTCGGTAAACGTGACAAGGAACCGGCTTCACCAACCAAACAGGCCGTGGGTTTATTCTTGCTCTCACTCGGATTTTTATACATATCAGCAGGTGTACAAGGCTTGGCTCCGGGACAAAAAGTCAGCATGATATGGATTGTCGGTTTATACTTTATACACACAATGGGCGAACTTTGCTTAAGCCCTATCGGATTGTCGTTGGTGAACAAACTGTCGCCTGCAAGATTTTCATCATTGTTGATGGGCGTATGGTTCTTAAGTAATGCTGCTTCAGACAAGTTTGCCGGAGCATTAAGCTCATTCTATCCAGAGATTAAAAATGGTGTTACGGTATCAAAATCAATATTGGGATTCCAGATAACCACATTACATGATTTCTTCATGATTTTCGTTGTAATGAGCGGTATAGCTGCCATTATATTGTTCTTCCTATCTAGAAAATTACAGAAAATGATGAAGGGTGTTAGATAAATTCCTTACATTTGTAACCTATTCAAAAAATATTAATGATGAAAGAGGTTCAAATATTAGATAAGAAATTTATACTTACGCTCAGTGCAGAAACTATTGACAAGGAAGTTTCACGCGTTGCAGAAGAGATAAACAGAGATTTCAAAGACAAGAATCCCATTTTTCTGGCAGTGCTTAACGGCGCATTCATGTTTGCCGCAGATTTAATGAAAAAGGTAAATATCCCGAGTGAAATTTCATTTGTTAAACTTGCTTCATACCAAGGACTAAACTCCACAGGTGTTATCAAGGATGTTATGGGACTTTCTGAAAATATAAAGGACCGTGTAGTGGTGATAGTTGAAGATATTGTGGATACCGGCGTGACAATGCAACACATGCTTGAAGTACTTGGTATGCATAATCCAAAAGAAATTCATATTGCCACGTTGCTGACAAAGCCTGATAAGTTGAAGGTTAGTCTGAATATCGATTATAATGCAATTGCAATACCTAACGACTTCATTGTCGGCTACGGACTGGATTATGACGGATACGGACGTAACTTACCGGAAATATACACGTTGAAACAAAAATAATATAACAACTATGACCAATAAAAAAATGCTTAATATCGTAATCTTTGGTGCTCCTGGAGCAGGGAAGGGTACACAAAGTGAGAAAATTGTAAAAAAGTATAAAGTAGGCCATATCTCAACCGGTGACGTATTGCGTGCTGAAATTAAAAACGGTACCGAACTCGGCAAAACGGCTAAAGGCTATATTGACAACGGACAGCTGATACCTGATGAACTGATGGTGGACATATTAGCTGACGTTCTTGACAATGGAAACTTTGAAGAAGGTGTGATATTCGACGGCTTTCCACGCACAATAGCTCAGGCTGATGCATTAAAGAAAATGCTGAATGAGCGTGGACAGGAAATTACCGCCATGATTGATTTGGAAGTACCTGAAGAAATATTAATGGCTCGTCTTATAAACCGCGGAAAAGAAACCGGCAGAACGGATGATAATGAAGAGACAATCAAAAAACGCTTAACCGTCTACCATAACCAAACGGCTCCGTTGAAAGACTTTTATAAAAAAGAAGGCTCATACAAGCACATCAAAGGTTTTGGAGAATTGGAAACCATATTTGCCGACGTCTGCAAGGCAATTGAAGAAAGTAAATAAAAGGGGAGTATATGCCGGAATCAAATTTTGTTGATTATGTTAAGATATATTGCAGTTCAGGCAAAGGTGGTGCCGGATCGGCACATCTGCGACATGAAAAGTTCGAACCGAAAGGCGGTCCCGACGGTGGAGACGGAGGGAGAGGCGGTCACGTCATTCTAAGAGGTAACAGCAACTATTGGACACTTCTTCACTTAAGATACTCACGCCATGCCATTGCCACAGGCGGTGGAAACGGTGGACATGCAAGGAGTTTCGGTAAAGACGGCAAAGATAAAATCATCGAAGTGCCGTGTGGTACTGTTGTGTATAATGCAGAAACAGGAGCATACATCACCGACATCACAGACAACGGTCAGGAATATGTGCTGTTGAAAGGCGGCAGAGGAGGACAGGGCAACTGGCATTTCCGCACGTCGACAAGGCAAACTCCTCGTTTTGCACAACCGGGCGAACCGAAAAAGGAACTGACCGTAATAATGGAATTGAAACTGCTGGCCGATGTAGGTTTGGTAGGATTTCCGAATGCAGGTAAATCAACTTTGTTATCTGCAGTGTCTTCGGCAAAACCGAAAATAGCCAATTATCCTTTTACAACGTTGGAACCGAACTTGGGCATTGTGCCTTATCGCGACAACCAGTCATTCGTGATGGCCGATATTCCAGGTATCATTGAAGGAGCAAGTGAAGGTAAAGGACTTGGATTAAGGTTTTTGCGTCACATCGAGCGTAACTCGTTGCTGCTTTTTATGGTACCGGCTGATGCTGACAATATAAGAGAGGAATATAATATTCTGCTCAACGAGCTGAAAAAATATAATCCAGAGTTGCTTGACAAGCAGCGCGTGCTGGCCGTCACAAAATGTGACATGCTTGATGATGAATTGATAGAAGAAATAGAACCTACGTTGCCGTCTATACCGCATATTTTTATATCATCAGTCACGGGTTACAACATACCGCAACTCAAAGACATACTTTGGGGTGAGCTAAACAAGACCGATAATCAGTTGACTGAGGAAATAGCACATCGTAATCTCAACAAAACTCAAATGAATGATGTTGAGGACTTGGATTTACCTGGTGATTATGAAGATGATGATGAACCTGACGATGATGAAGAAAGCTTCAATATCAACAACGAGGATGATTGAAATAAACAATAGCAAAAATATTATGGGGTTTGAAAATTTGAGAAAGTTTCCAAACCTCATTCATTTTGTCACCACCCGTCACGGCGGTGTAAGCACAGGAGAATACGCATCATTCAATTGTTCGCCTTTCAACGGGGATAGCATTGAAGATGTGAACGAAAACCAAAGAAGGCTGTGCAACATCACGGGCATCAAACACCTTGTCATTCCACACCAAATACACGGAACGGCAATAAAAATAATAGACAATACTTGTACACCAAACGATTTGGAAGGAGTTGACGCACTTGTAACCGACCGCAAAGACTTGTGCCTTTGCATTTCTACAGCCGATTGCGTTCCTGTTTTCATGTACGACCCTGTTTGCAAAATTATTGCAATGGCACATGCCGGATGGCGTGGAACAGTTGCCAATATAGTTGTAAAAACTATCGACTGCATGGAAAAGCATTTCAATGTAAACTCGGCAAACATCATAGCGGCAATAGGCCCTTCAATTTCTTTAAAAGATTTTGAGATAGGCGATGAAGTGTATCAAGCCTTTGCCGATGCATTGTTTGATATGAAGCAAATCTCATGTTTTGACACGCTGGCACAAAAGCATCATATCGACTTATTGAAAGCCAACATAATGCTTTTGCAGTCAAAAGGCGTAAAATCTGAGAATATAGAATGTTCTGGAATTTCCACTTACAGCAATGCTGAAGACTTTTTCTCTGCCCGCCGTTTAGGAATAAAGTCGGGTAGGATACTTTCAGGATTGATGCTGAAATAACACCTTATTTCACAAATTTGATAATACTATTCATATTTCAGAACGCCTGTATTCATAAGCATTTCCAGCTGTAATGATGAATGACTGAAACTATTCAGCCTAAACTTGTATAAATTACAGTAAAAAACAAACTGAAAAGGTTGACATATCGAATCCAAAACATCATGAAAAAATCCGATGTAGCATGAAAAAAAATTTGATGCTAGATGTTTTTTCAACTCATGCGACATGAAAAAAAAAGTCATGCTAAATGGGAAAAAAAGTTATCTGGCATGACTTGAAAAAACATCTAGCATCAAATTTTTGTTGTACTGATGTAGCAAGAAATATCCGGCTGTCGGTGAAGAGATTAGTAACAGTTGGGCAACGGTTACTAGTCTCTTCGCCAACAATCTGAGAACCGTTCACCAACTCTTGGTAATCTGTTGCGCGACTGTTTTGAAATAAATATGTTCGGTTGATTACAACCTGAAATGTACTGGCAAAACGTCCGACTCATACATAGTTTAGAGGTAAAACACTCTGGAAAAATATGTTAAATGTACTGGGAAGCCGGAGCTCTGCCAGTATAAAACGAACGCCATTGCAGAATCATTTTAATAATATGTAAGGTAATGTGCTGTAATGGTTATAAATATATAATATTGCAATGATTGCTGTTTTGTCAATATTTCTATATCCCGATAATTGCAAAAAACGTATATAATTTTCCTCGATTTTGGGAGGAAATAAAACTTTCCCAGCATGATTTTCGTTTTTCTGTTAATTTTCAGCATTGGCAAATTGTTAAATATTATCGGTTTGTTAATGACATATTTGCGACCTGAATGTATAATGTACATGATTAGGAGGCTGAAGTATGCATACGTTCAGCTAATCAGCTGAAAAAGCCTATTAATAGAGGTAATCTGAAGCATGAATAGTATGTTCAAAAAATGATAATTTGAGCTTATATTGAAAATAAATTGCGAATCACTTGACATCGCTGTTTAAATATATTATCTTTGTATCAGTAATTGATATATAAAATATTAATCAAATAATAAGGAGAGA
>Ga0210129_1000323_pt1 | contig 12294 bp, 9 predicted proteins | sample WestPond_Cattail_2_FD_185582 | JGI IMG/M metagenome (GOLD analysis project Ga0210129, IMG submission 185582) | Wetland microbial communities from the San Francisco Bay, California, USA, that impact long-term carbon sequestration -... | ecosystem: Environmental > Aquatic > Marine > Wetlands ... | reverse complement strand
TGTATTTATTACAGCTGTGAAAAGATGATTTTACAGCTGTGAAAACATCTTATTACAGCTGTAAAATCATCTTTTCACAGCTGTAATAAATAGTAAACAATATGGACTTTCACGGTAAACATGGTCAAAAGTTTGTTGCTTTTAACTGAATACCTATCACTAAATCACATATATATGCTACCTGTAATCTTTTTATGAACCTTTCAAAATTAGTTCAAGGTTCAGCCATTCAGCTGGAAAAGCCAGTGAACAAAGGCAATCTGAAACCTGAAACACCTGTTCAGTTTTATGAAATAAGATGTGAATGTTTGGTTAGAATTCAGCAATCCACTTATCCAAATCGCTTGAAGAGCCGCTCATTGCAGTAAGTTTTTTATATAATCGTCGACGAATGCTGTAGGTATTCGACACTGCACAATTCAAAGCTGCAGCCATCTGTTCAGAATTGAACCCGACTTTCATCAAGTCACAGATCCTCATTTCCTGCTCGGATATTTTGGAATTTATGGATTTCAGATAAAAGTTTAAATTATCGTAGGTATCATTTACCGCAGTTTTGAAATCGATCCACTGACTTTCAGTTATAGGTTTGCCGTCTCTTATTTTATTGCAGAAAATAACATAAATGGACGAAGCAATAAATTTATCTTCAAGAACCTTGTGCCTTTCTATTTGCGCTAGCAATTCATCCTTATTGGGTAACAGCTCCAACTCCTGTTTGTCTCGCTCAAGTTCTTCAGTTGTCTTTTTGAGGTTTTCTTCCAAGACCTCTATTTGTTTTATCTTTTCATTTATTACGGCATTACTCTCCTTCGACATTGCATCCCTAATCTTGTTTTTGAGTTCTTCCCGGCGTCGCAACTCTTTTTTCTTTATTATTTTCAGCCCGAGTGCAACAAGAAAAAGAAATATCACAATCAACCCTACAATAAGCATTTGGTGATAACCTATTTCCACTTTTAAGCTGCTATTCTCCTTTTCAACACGCTTTACACCGAAACGAATGTTTTGCTTGGTCACCTCCATATTATGAGTGAGTAGTTGGTTCTCATTGTCTATATTCAATAAAGAATCGGCGCAAACAGTAACTTTCTCGAAAGCTTTCTCCTTTTTATAAATATCATATAGTGCCTTAAACGACAAATATCTATAGCTAATATCATTTGTAACATGTAGGCATTTATTATAATAAATAGCAGCAGAATCATAGTTATTTATAGCCTGATAATACTCTCCCCAATCCAAATAAAGCAAAGATTTATCATAATTATTATGCGTATTTAATAACATCTTGTCAAGCAAGTCTTTTGCTCGCTTTATCTTATTCACTTTCAAATAATAATCAGCCATTTGACAGCCAATAACCTGTAAAGTAGTACTATCTTTAAGAGATTTCGCCATATTATAAGCCTTTTCCCCATAATATACAGCTGAGTCATTTGAATTCTCAGCATTAAACGGCATCGCAATATCACTCAATGAATATGCCAATGTTATACTATCATTTGCGTTGGCAAAGCACACAGCAGATCTTTTATATAGAGATCTCATTTCCTTAGGAATATCGCTTAAAGAAGCTAATTGGTTATAAATACGTCCGATTAATGAAAAATCTTTACTTTGCGAAGAATGATTAAGAGCTTCCTGATACGCTAGCGAAGCTTTTACAAAATCTTTTTTATCTCTATAAAAGCATCCCATGCAATAATAAGCAGTCATCAGTTTATCATTATCGAAATGTTCAGTATAATATTTTATACATTTCTGTATTGTATCATTTGACGAATGAGTAACATAGCACATATCATTTGCTCTGAATAAGAGCAAATCATAATATCTTTGAGTTTCAACAGGCTGATTTTTAATCTTCATCCTAACACTGTCAAGCATTGACAAAGCTTTTGTAGGATCTTTTAGCATTATCTTCTGAGCATCCCGTATTTGTATTGGATAAGGCTCTTTGTTTTTTTGGCAAGCAAAAGCTAATAGAAAAACGGTTAGCACAAGTAGTTGATTAGTAGTTTTCATTTCTCTTTTTTTACAAAAATAAGAATTCTATAATAAATGCACAATTTTTGCACAATAAAAAGTCCTGTAATATGAAAATGCATAAAAATTGCACAACGGATTATTTGTTTATATTATTCTACTAAAATACATTTGCTGACAAGAAATCTAAAATAATTAAATTTATAAAGTTATGAAAGCTAAAAAATTACTATTACTTTTTGTATTGGGAACTATTACTTTCACTTCGTGTAATAATAGCTATATTGATACACCAGTAACAAAATCATCACCTACAAGTGATAGTACTAATGAGCAAAAAATTATTGCTTATGTGAACAATTTTGCAAACCTTGTTGATCATAATTCTTCAACTCGTAGTAGCTCATCTATTAATGTCTACAATAACATTTCTAAAAACACATACTCCGGAGTAAGTACCCGTACTGGTACTACCAAATCAGCAAATGTTTATACGTTAGAGTTTACAAGAAATGGTAAAAAAGGATTTGCTATTGCGTGCATGGATTCTTCTATTGACAGAGTCTTTGCTTATACTGAAAATGGAAATCTTTCTGATACTACATATAATGTGCCGCTGCATGAAGTTATCGCAAGTATACCATCATATTGTACTGAGACTTTAAAAAAAGATAGCATAAAAACGACAAGGACACAAATACTTGGTAACGAATTGGTAGTTGACAATTTAGTAAAGACAGAATGGGATCAAAACGGTCCTTATAATGATGATTATCCTTTTGTGAGTACTTCTTTACCTCATGCATATGCAGGATGCGCTACAATAGCAGCAGCACAAGCTATTGCCTATTATGGGACTATAGGCAAAACATCTTTAAATTCGAAATGGCCTTATACACAATTTACAAATTCTAGTCGTATTTATTCTGGGTCTTCATTGGCCCCAACTGTCGCTTCATATGTTTACCAATTGGTTCAATTAATGAATCCTACATATAGTTCTACTGGTACAGGTATTTCTGTTAATGATATTCAATACCCTCTGAATACTTATGGCTTAAATTACTATTATCATAATGATAATATGGATAAGTATACATCTTGGCAAACTTTAATGCGGAAAGATATAATTATAGCCACAGGCCATACAAAGAAAGGTAATGGTCATGCTTGGTTATATACAGGAATGGTTTTTAGAGTTACATTTGATAGCCATGAATATTATAACTTAGATGCTCTTTATTGCAATTGGGGATGGGCTGGAGGTGAAGACACTAAAGATGATAATGGATGGTATTATTCTGATTGGGAATCTCCTTCAGATTATAATCATAGTACAACCTATAATCATGATAATAGACAATATTATATTGAACAAATGCCAACTTTAAGTCAAAATGAATATAGGAATGAGATCGCTGATTTAATTCTTCAGGCAATGGGAGACATTACTGGGCCGGCAGGAAAATAATGCAATTATATAATGTTATATTTTCTTAATCACATGCAGTAAATCCATATTATTGCATTTATATATAAAAAGTAAAATATAAAATAAACTGAGAATATGAAAAAAATATGTTTATTCATAATATTAACGTTGGCACTTTCCACTCTTGGTTTTACCTCATGTAGCAACCACAGTGATATACTAGTAGATAGATATACTCAAATAGAAGTTAATAAAGATACTTTTATATTTAGAGCAACAGCGAATAATTCTTATTACGTAAAAGCTACGAAAGGAGCAATCATCAAATCCATAGAATTAACTACAGGCAACCAAGACACAATAATCAAAAATGGATCACATATCATAGCCAATACCGCCGCGAATGTCGTCAATTATGAATATAATGATACCATTTCGGCAAAATGGTGCGAAATTATCAAAACAAAAGATAATCCGACTATATTCAACATATATATAAAGAATAACGATACCGGTCAAGAGCGTAAGGCAATTTTGAATCTGGATGGATTTTTACTTGTTCCGAAAAATGTTACAATTATTCAACAAGCAAATTAAAAAATATATATGAGGGTGTGTCAAAAGTAGACCACCCTCTTTGTAATATTCACCCTATTTCATCAAGCGACCGTTTGATATTCCCCAAATTCTTCATTACTCATCAACGTAGTCTTGTATAGATAAAAAGAAACCATCCAAAGCCTCAAAAAGTTCTCTTTTAATTTATCCAAGAGCGTTTTTTCGGCTTTATTCAGGCTCCTGAACAGCTTCTGTAAGTTGAAGGCCATAGCAAAGACAGCAAAGTCCATTTGCACCTTGGCAAATCCCCTATGCCTAAACCTCTTGTATGCCATATTATACTTCATTTGCCCAAAAACAGCTTCCGGTTCGATTGGTCTGCGACTTCTGTGTTTTAGTCCTTCTTCGGATAGCAATAATTTTCGTGCTTTGCGCTTATAGGCAGCCAATTGATGGTTCACCTGTATGATACGATTTCCTCCGGCCTTGCTGCATTGTCCTTTCAGAGGACATCCCCCACAGTTGGCGGCTTGATATTTTCTGATATATGACTTGTAGCCATTTTGACTGGTTCGGGTGGATTGACCGACAAATAACATGTGCTGCCCCATCGGGCAGACAAAATAATCATCCTTTGGATTATAATAAAGGTTCTCAATTAGGAAGGGATTATTCTTGAAAGGGCGATGTTGCTCTTTATGAAAGTAGTTATACTTCACATATGCCTGGATAGCTTCTTGTTCTAATAAGGCATAATTTTCTTCGCTTCCATAACCGGAATCAGCACATATCACCTTAGGAATTCTACCAAGACGAGCTTCATCCAAGGTTAAAAAAGAAGGTAAGGTTGTGGTGTCAGTAGGATTATTGTAAAGACCGAAGTTGGTTATAAATTGATTCTCGGTCCCTATCTGTACATTATAACCTGGTTTGGTCTGTCCGTTATTCATAGCGTCTTCCTTCATGCGCATAAAAGTGGCATCCGTGTCTGTTTTAGAATAACTATTACGATGGTCCAGTATATCTAGCTTTTCTTCATATTCTGCCAGTTTTTCCTGGTGCTTTTCTAATTCTTTGAGTTGCGTTTTCTCTTCTTTACTACGTTCACGATTTTCCCTATTAAGCTCATCAATACGTTCACGCAAGGAATTTGCATCAATGGCAGAAGAGATTTGGTCTGACTCTGAAGCATTATCATGAGCTATTCCTTCATCGATCTGAGAGAGAATATTCTGGATTCTCACTTCTAGTTTAGCTTTGTTTTTCTCTACACTTTTACGCCAAACAAAGGTGTATTTATTGGCTGCGTAAAGATACAAAATATTGGGGATATAAAAAAGGCCGAGCTAAAGAATTTTCGGACTTTTTACAACATTGAAAAGAGGATGGTCTACTTTTGACACACCCTCTTTATTTTGTCTATTATACCAGATAATCCGAAAATGCATAAAAATTGCACAACGGATTATTTGTTTATATGTCTGCTTCAAGATACCTTTGCCTGAAAAGAACAAAATAATAGTTATAACACAAAGTCGTAATTTTAATAGCTGAAAACTCGACAAAACTATTTCTTTAATTTTCAGGCTGCAAAAGATAAAAACAACTTGTTGAGAAAAAATCTCTTATATAAGGAATATGCGATAAACCTTTGTTAAGTCGACGCGGATGAAACCCGAACTTCGTTTCATAATTCGGATTTATAAGAAACAACTGTTGATTGATAACTTTATATTTTGTCTCAGAGGTAAGCTGCCGAAAATGCTCTATCGTACATCGTGAGTGTTTTATGCTTAATAGTTCTTTTATCGTCCCTTCAGATTCATGAAACGACCTAAGCACGAATGTATATAAGCCTTTCGATAGTAAATGAACAAATGGCAAATGCGAAATAAACTTTCCGTTTGCTATTTGTTGATGCCCTCCAAACGGCATCTGCCAAGCTGGAAAAGCGATAAATATGCATCCGCCCGGGCTGAGGAAATCCTTTAATTCGCTTAAGAATTGTTTTTTATCGTCAATGTGCTCTATTACGTCGTGCACTATTATAAGCGAGAATTGATGATGATACTCTTTGAAAGCAAAAATATTTGAATTGATGAATGTGCCTTCTTGTCCTCTTTCGTTGAAAAATTGTTTTGCCTGCTCTATTCGCGATACTGAATAGTCAACACCGACAACTTTGGAGCCGTTCATTGCAAAAGGCAACAAATTGCCACCTTCACCACACCCTACTTCCAAAACGTATGAAGGTGTGGCCGATATATGTTTCTTGATATACGGGATATAGTATTTACTTGTTGTTTGAGCTTGTTCTTCAAAATATTTCGAGCGATTTGTATGTCTTTCTTGCATAGCTTATAATTGGATATTTCATTTATTTTGTAAAAGTAGTAATTCCATTGAAACTAAAAAACCAATTCACTCTTTTTTAACATCATATATGGTTCTAAATTATCTAATAGTTTGTTACTTATTAATAATTGGTTCTGCAACAACTAAAGAAACTACATACCTTTGCCGCACATCAATATTAAGAAGTGTCGTGTACATTAAAACAAAAGTCGAGCCATTATGATAAAATTTGTTGTGCTTCCGGTGATAGGTTTTATCATAGGTATTTTCACTATAATGTTCGGAGCCGGCGGAGGCCTGCTATACACAAGTATACTATGTGTGTGCTTCGGTGTGCCCGGTCCTATTGCTGCATCATGCTCACTGGCAACGAGATGGCCTACACTTATGTTGGGATCATACTCTCATTGGAAAAATGGGCATGTTCGGCTTGACCACGGTATTTCAATGGCTATAACGGGAGCACTCGGATGCATAGTAGGCTCTCTGTGGTCGCTAAAGATTCCACTTAAGACTTATGATGCACTGCTTGCATTCATAATGCTTACTTCCGCAATATTCATCACCATTAAACCTGACAAATTAAAAGGCATATCCCTGCGATTGCCGATGCATTGGATTTCACTTATACTGGGTTGCTTCGGCGGAGTGCTTGCCGGTGTCTTCGGAATGAGCGGTTCGGGACCGTTAATTGCCGGACTTGCATTATTGGGGCTTAGCGCGGTGGAAATCATAGGCACATCGTCTTTTGTATTAGCTGCAATATCATTGGCAGGATTCATCACCCACTGGCGCACGGGGACAACAGACTGGACGTCCACTGCCCTGCTGCTCGGCGGTACGCTTATAGGGGCGTGGATTGCGCCTCATCTTTTGGATAAAATCAACACGGACAGAATAGAACAAAAAGGTCGTCCGATAATAGCAATATGCCTGGCTGTGACAGGCGTTTTTCTTCTTCGCAACGTGCTGTTTTAGAACCGGTCATAAATACAAATTAGTTATAAATACATTCCCTGCCTTACTTAATATATTTTAAATATACCGACAATGTTTGGTCCAATTGTCATGCTTTTACGTCTTATTTGTATTAAGACTATAAACAAAAAAATCACGTATGAATAAAAAAAATTTAAGCAAAATTCTATCGGCGGCGTTGTTTATGTTGCTGTGCAGTGTGACTTCGCTTTTTGCACAGAGCATCCCCAACATCCCGATAGACCCTAACGTAAGAATAGGGAAATTAAGCAACGGATTAACCTATTACATCCGCAGAGACACATTACCTAAAAGCCGAGCTTTCTTTTACATTGCACAAAAGGTTGGAGCAATACAGGAAGAACCTCAGCAACGCGGTTTGGCTCACTTTCTTGAGCACATGTGCTTCAACGGTACAAAACATTTCCCAGGTGATGCGCTGAAGCAGTACTTAGAAAAAATAGGCGTGAAATTCGGAGAGAACTTGAATGCATATACATCAATTGACGAAACAGTGTATAACATTGACAATGTACCTACAACCGTTCCTTTTGCAATTGATTCTTGCCTGTTAATCCTCCACGACTGGTCGCACGACTTGACTCTCGACCCTGTTGAGATTAACAAAGAACGTGGCGTAATCCACGAGGAATGGCGTATGCGCAACAATGCACGTCAACGAATACAAGAGGCTATGATGCCTGTAATCATGGCCGGCAGTAAATATTCAGACAGTATGCCAATCGGTTCGATGGACGTGGTGATGAATTTCAAGCCGCAGGTATTGCGCGACTACTATGAGAAATGGTATCGTCCGGACTTGCAAGGAATCGTCATAGTCGGCGACATTGATGTAAATGAAGTAGAAGCAAAGATTAAGAATGAATTTGCCGACATCACCGATAAGCCCAATGCTACCAAACGAATCTATTATTCGGTACCTGACAATAAAGAACCTATCGTGTTCATAGGCAAAGACAAGGAATTGACGTCTACGGATTTTACCGTATTTTTCAAGCACAGTGCCGTACCTGATTCCGATAAGTCAAAGTTGACATACCTTATACAGGGATATGCTGAAAACATGATGAGCAGAATTTTGAGCGCACGTTATAATGAGATTCTGCAAAAAGCCAACCCACCGTTCGTTGGTGCGGATGCCGAAGACAGCAAATTTTTTGTTGCAAAAAACAACGATGCCTTTACAGCATCCGTCGCATGCAACGAGGGTGAAATGGAAAAAGGAATCACAGCCATGTTGCGTGAAGTATATCGTGCTAAACAATTCGGTTTCACTGCAACCGAATATGATCGCGCCCGCACTGATTATTTAGCTGAAATACAATCAGCATACAACGACCGCAACAAAAAAGAAAGCAGATCGTTTATAAATAGATATGTGCGTAATTTCCTTGATAACGAGCCTATCCCAAGCATAGAACAAACTTACACTTTTGCCAACAAAATCTTTCCGAAGATTCCGGTAAGCGTAATCAATAGTTTATTACCTTCATTTATTTCAGACAGCGACATGGTTGTAGTCTTGAACATGCCGGAAAAAGCAGGTCTTGCAGTACCAACCAAGGAACAACTACTGGATTATGTAAGCAAAGCAAAATCTGAGAAACTGACTGCCTATGTGGATAAGGTATCAAACGAACCGTTGATGGCGGTAAAACCTAAAGCAGGACGCATTTTATCTACTGTCAATGCTGCCGACGGAACAACGGTGATGAAACTGTCAAACGGAGCTAAAGTGGTTATCAAAAAGACCGATTTCAAACAAGATGAAATAAACATGACGGCAATCAGCAAAGGCGGCACATCTTTATTTCCCGATAATGAAGTGTTAGATGCGAAAAACATAAATGATGTTGTTGCACTAGGAGGTTTGGGTAAGTTCAGTTCCACCGATCTTAATAAGATGCTTGCCGGTAAGATTGCGTCAGTAAGCGCAAATGTATCAACAACTGCTGAATCGGTATCTGCAGGTTGCGCTCCCAAAGATCTGGAAACAATGATGCAACTGATATACTTGCAATATACTGCTCCACGCAAAGACGAGGCTGCATTCGAATCATATAAGACACGCTTAAAGGCAGAATTAAAGAACTCCGAGATGCGTCCTGAGACAGCTTTTCAGGATACAATCATAAAAGCCTTCTACGACAATAATCCGCGTGCTTTCCGCATAAAAGAGAATATGGTGGATAAAATCAACTACGACAAGATATTAAACATGTATAAAAACCGTGTCAAAGATGCAGGCAACTTTACATTCTACTTTGTCGGAAACATCAATATAGATACTATCAAACCTCTAATTGCACAATACATCGCCTCTCTGCCTACTGTACCGCGCAAGGAAACATACGTACCGAGAATGTACATGCGCAAAGGCGTTTACACCAATAATTTCATCAAAGAACAAGAGACTCCGAAATCAACACTTCTGATGGTACTTTCAGGCAAAGTGCCTTATACATTAAAGAATGCCCTCACAGCAGATATGCTTGGACAAATACTAGACATCGTCTACACGCAAACAATTCGTGAAGATGCGGGTGCAGCCTATTCAGTATCGGTTGACGGCGGAGCAACATACTACCCGGAGCCACAAGCATCTCTTGAGATATACTTCCCAACAGATCCTTCAAAAAGAGATCTAACAATGAAGTTGACAATAGACGGCTTGGAAGATTTGATCAAAAACGGTCCTTCTCAAAAGAACTTGGATAAAGTAAAAGAGTTCAAGTTGAAGAAGCATGCTGAAGACATAAAGACCAACGGTTATTGGATGGGCATTATGATAAATGAATACATGTCAGGAATAAACAGTTCCAAGGGCTATGAAGACATTGTCAAGAGTATAACAACAAAAGATATTCAAGACTTTGCCGCAGCACTCTACAAGCAAAATAACCGCATCACTGTATCTATGACATCACCTACAAAGAAATAACAGTTCTTTACTCTAATACACTTAAATAAAAATGCTGTGCTCATAACCGAGCACAGCATTTTTATTTAAGACTTCACAAAGTTTCATTATTTATTACCACTTTTATTGTAATATTTCTTTTAATTTGGATTCTAAATCCGTACCACGTAAATTCCTTACAATAATTTTACCTTTGTTATCTATAAGAACTGTAGCGGGTATGGCTTTCACATTGTATGCAGCTGCACCTTTACTACCCCATCCTTTCAAGTCCGACATCTGCGGCCATGTGATACCTAATTTTTCAATAGCTCCTTTCCACGCTTCAAGATTATTGTCAAGTGACACACCTACAATGGCAAAGCCCTTGTCTTTGTATTGTTTATACGCATTCACAACATTAGGCATCTCAGCTCTGCAAGGTCCGCACCATGAAGCCCAAAAGTCAATCATTGTCACCTTATTCTTACTCACGTAATCAGATAATTTTACAGGTTTACCATCAGGATCATTCAGCACTATATCTGTATAACTGCGTCCGACAGCTGTTTCTCTTTCAGTTTTTCTTTGTTGCATCAATGATATATACAAAACGTCATTAGGACAAACTTTACCCATTTTGTCCAAAATAGTTTGCATAGTAGTTTTATCAAGTGGCACCATCATTTCTAACAATATGTCACTGGTTCCAGATGGCAATTTTTCCATAAGAAACTTAACAGTATACACAGAATCTTCTCGATGATAATTCTCTTCATCTTCTTTCATTGAATCACGTTGAGCAACTGTTGGAGCAACACCTCTTGCCCATTTTATATTATGTGTACATTTATTTTTAATTTCCATCAAATGATTTTTATATTCTGACCATAAATCATTATTATAACTACCGGTAAAAGTACTCAATTCTTCCTTTTTCATCACCTTAATATCAAATTTCTCATTACTAAGTATAAATGGACATATTATTGGATTTTTGTGCATCGAAGCAACAATACATCGTAGTTGTGCCTTATCAGTTTTACCTTTAAAATGGAATTTACCATTTATTATAGTTGTCGAATCTTCAGGTATTAAATATAAATATTTCAACTCACATATATACACAGTATCACCATCAGTTTGCCCCTCTACAGTTCCTGATATCGTATATCCGGATTCTATACTTCTCTTTACATTAATTGACCTTGCCTTTTGAGCATATATATTAGTATGCATAATTAATACTAATATAAATAATAAATATTTTTTCATTTGAATATATAAATTATAAATTAAATTCATTGCGCATCACGAACGAAGCGAACACTAAACATGTTATTACAAGTAGTACTATATCGGAAAACCTTCGGTGAATTATAAAATATTTTACGATAAAAAATCATACCATCACTTTTAGTTGTATCTCGTGTAGACGTCCAATAAAAGCCATAATCATTCATTAAACGAAACAAAAAAGATGATGAAGTAATTACCGTACGATATCCTCCACATAAAAAATTCAAATCGGTACCGGTACTATCTTGTTTCATTAATGTAGCTTCGTATCTTCCTCTCCAATTAAGAGCATTTGCTTCTTTATCGGTCATTCCTAATGCTTTTTCCAACGTTTTCCAATCTTTATCTGTCGGTACACGCCAACCTTTAGGAGCGGCTTCTAATGCTCCGGCTAAAGTATATAAATAACCATACTTCTTCAATTGTGCAGGATCTACATAATTATTACTACTCAAAGTATATATTGAACAATTATCATCATTGGTATTATAATGTGAATTTTCAACTGTCCAATCCAATCCATTGTAACGAACCCAATGATATACATATCCGTCCCTAGCATCTGTCATTGTTCCGTTCACTACCGATTTAACTACCGGAGTTACTTCATTATCTTTATTACTGCATGCGTACCATAATAATGGCAGCATTGAGACAAATAAGACTATATAGGGTCTACTGAATTATAATTTATTACAGTATTCAGGAATTAGATATATAATGTCTAATTGCCATTGACTTTTTAATCTATCAAGTACAAGTC
>Ga0210129_1000322_pt1 | contig 12323 bp, 12 predicted proteins | sample WestPond_Cattail_2_FD_185582 | JGI IMG/M metagenome (GOLD analysis project Ga0210129, IMG submission 185582) | Wetland microbial communities from the San Francisco Bay, California, USA, that impact long-term carbon sequestration -... | ecosystem: Environmental > Aquatic > Marine > Wetlands ... | reverse complement strand
CCCACGGTGCAGGGCTACCACCCCTACGACAAGATGGCCTGGCCGATCTACGAGGTGATTGCCGAGCACAAGATGCCGGCCATCTTCCACACCGGGCACAGCGGCATCGGCAGCGGCATGCGCTGCGGCGGCGGCCTGCGGCTGGAGTACAGCAACCCGATGCACCTGGACGATGTGGCCATTGATTTCCCCGACATGCAGATCGTCATGGCCCATCCCAGCTTCCCCTGGCAGGACGAGGCCCTGAGCGTGGCCACCCACAAGCCCAACGTCTGGATCGATTTGAGCGGCTGGAGCCCCAAATATTTCCCGAAGCAGCTGGTGCAGTACGCCAACACGCTGCTGAAGGACCGCATCCTGTTCGGTTCGGACTATCCGCTGATCACGCCCGAGCGCTGGATGAAGGATTTCGAAGAGGCCGGCTTCAAACCCGAAGTCATGCCCGGCATCCTCAAGGACAACGCGGTGCGTCTGCTGGGGCTGGACTAGGGTCGCTCTTGTCAGGACTTGCAGGAACTGCTAAGGTTCCCAGCAGTTGCACTGGAGGGTTTCATGATCAGCAATTTCGAGCAGGTTCACAACTATTACGAACGTCTGGTGCTAGAGGAGATCGTTCGCCGCTCGGCGCAGCATGAAAACTTCACCACCGACATGCTGGCCGACGCGGCCTGCGTGGCGCTCAACCGTTTGCCGGCGCGCTATGTCCGGCATGACGTGGATCTCATGTTCTACCTGACCGAACACGAGCGCCACGCCATCGAAATGTCCATGGCAGCCGCCCTGGACTTTGCCTTCGCTTATGTAGAGGAACGCGCCGCCAAGGGCGACGCGTAGGCCGCATCAGCCCCAGACTTCCTGGGCGGTTTCGATCACCAGGCGCAGCTTGGCGCGCTGGGCTTCCACTGCGATGTCGTTGCCGTGCACCGTGCTGGAGAAGCCGCACTGCGGCGACAGGCACAGCTGATCCATCGGAACGTACTGGGCGGCTTCGTCGATGCGGCGCTTGAGGTCGCTCTTGGATTCCATCGCACCGAACTTGGTCGTCACCAGGCCCAGTACCACAATCTTGCCCTTGGGCAGGAAGCGCAGGGGGCGGAAGTCGCCGCTGCGGTCATCGTCGTATTCCAGGAAGTAGGCGTCCAGGTTCATCTCGGACAGCAGGGCTTCGGCCACCGGCTCGTAATTGCCGGAGGCGGCGTGCGTGCTCTTGAAGTTGCCGCGGCACAGGTGCATGGCCAGCGTCATGCCGGCGGGTTTTTGCGCCACCACCTTGTTGATGAACATGGCGTAGCGGTGCGGCAGTTCGTTGGGGTCGTCACCGCGCAGGCGGGCGGCTTCGCGCATTTTTTCGTCGCACAGGTAGGCCAGGTTGGTGTCGTCCATCTGTACATAGTTGCAGCCGGCGGCGGCCAGCGAACGGAGTTCGTCGCCGTAGGCCTTGGCCACGTCATCGTAGAAAGCCGGGTCCAGCTCGGGGTAGTGTTCCTTGCTGATGCCGGCCCGCCCGCCGCGGAAGTGCAGCATGGTCGGCGAGGGGATGGTGACCTTGCCGACGCGTCCGCCACCCGGGGTGATCTGGCTCTTGAGGTATTCAAAGTCGGCGCGCTGGATGTCCTTGACGTGGCGCACCTTGTCGATCACGCGCATTACCGGCGGTGCCAGTTCCTGGGTGCCGTCGGGCTTCTGGATGGTGACCGGAATGTCGGTCTTGACGCCGCCGATCTGCTCCAGGAAGTCGATGTGAAAGTAGGTGCGCCGGAATTCGCCGTCGGTGATGCTCTGCAAGCCCACGTCTTCCTGGAACTTCACGATCTCGGTAATGGCCTTGTCTTCCACGGCGCGCAGCTGTTCGGCCGTGATCTGGCCCTTGGCTTTTTGCTCACGGGCCTCCAGCAGAAATTTGGGGCGCAGGAAGCTGCCGACGTGATCGGCGCGAAACGGGGGTGTGGTGCGTAGCGTCATTTGAATCTCCGAAGGATCGCTTGATGAGTAAAAGTTGACGATGTTAAAGGATTCGGCGACGAATTCCTGGGCGGACCTTTGAATGATGGAATACTTGGGCCAATAATCGCTGGACGGAAAATATGGTTCAATGCGACGGGCAACAGACCCGGTCAGGGAAATCAATAACCAAGGGGTGACGATGTATCAATTTTTGCATTTGTCCGTCAGGAAGCTGACGATCTGGGCAGCAGGAATCTGTGTGCTTTTGAGTGGTCCGTTGGCCGCTCAGGCCCAGGATATCGTGATTGGCCAGATCGGACCGTTCACTGTTCTTCCGGTGCCGGATGCAACTCAGGTCAACCAGGGCATCAAGGCCTACATTGCCCAGGTCAACAAGAGCGGCGGGATCCATGGGCACAAGCTTTCCCTGTTCGAACTCGACGATGCCTATTCTCCCGATCGCTTCGTGGCGCGTTTTGCTGAAGCCATGCAGCGCAAGCCAGTGGCGCTGATTTCTCCCATCGGCTCGGCCGCCGTCAAGCGCATGCTGGACGACAAGCTGCTCGACAAGTACGACGTGGTCGTCATGAATGCCGTTCCGGGCGCGGAAGCGCTGCGCAACCCGGGTCATCCGCACCTGTTCCACGTGCGCGCCGGCGACAAGCAGCAGCTCGAAAAGATCGTGAACCACGCCCGCACGCTGGGCATCACCAAGCTGAGCGTGCTGTACCAGAACATCCCGATCGGCACCTCCGGCATGAAAGTGGTGGCCGACGAGGCGGCCCGACTCACGGGCATGGAGGTCAAGGGCTTCCAGTCCACCACCAATCCAGAAGAGCTGGCCAAGGCCGCGCAGGAAGTCTTCAAGCTCAACCCGCAGGGTGTGCTGGTGATCGGCGCGCCGCCTTTCACCGCGCCCGGGGTGGCGCAACTGCGCAAGGCCGGGGTCTCGCAATCCATCTTTGTACTGGCTGATACGGCGCCGGGACTGCTGGTCAAGGTCGCAGGCGTCGCTTTGGCGCGCGGTGTCGGTATTGCCCAGATTTATCCCAATCCGAATGGCAAGACCAAGAACCTCGTTCGAGAGTTCCAGGCGGCCATGAAATCCGCTTATCCGGACCTGAAGTCCTACGTCCCGTTCCAGTTGGAGGGCTATCTGTCCACGCGCATCGTGGGCGAAGCCCTGAAGCGGGCCCGGGACGCCAAGCCGGAATCCTTGGTCAAGGCACTGCAGACCATGGGCGAACTGGATTTTGACGGTTACCGCGTGGACTTCTCCAAGAGCAACGCGGGCAGCCGCTTTGTTGACATGGCCGTGATTGACGGCGAAGGCCTCCTGCGTTATTGAATCACCGTGCCGGGTAGGAAGAATCAGTAGAATGGGAGCGCCTTTCCTCAGGCGCTGTCCTTGGCCTCGTTATCGCAAACCGTTATATCTATCAGTCTGAAATTGGGCTTGCGAGTGATCTGATTTGAAGCGACAGTAGCGCACCTTCACGAACATCAGTCATCTGACTACGGGTTGGTTGAGTGAAGCGATAACTCATATTATTAGGAGTCTCCCATGAAAAAACGCGTGTTTCTCAGTGCCTCCGCCCTGGCGGTCATGGCCTTGTCTTCGGCTGCTGTGCTGGCTCAGGACAACCAGTTCAAGATCGGCCTGATTCTTCCCATGACCGGCCAGCAGGCTTCGACCGGACGCCAGATCGAGGCGGCTGCCAAGCTGTACATGGCGCAACACGGCGACATGGTGGCCGGCAAGAAGATCGTGCTGATCGTCAAGGATGACACCAGCGTGCCGGATGTCACCAAGCGCCTGGCGCAGGAACTGATCGTTAACGACAAAGTCAATGCGCTGGCTGGTTTTGGTATCACGCCGTCCGCTTTTGCCACGGCGCCCCTGGCCACCCAGTCCAAAACGCCGATGGTGGTGATGGCTGCTGCCACCTCCAGCATTACCCAGGCTTCCCCTTATATTGTGCGCACCAGCTTCACGCTGCCGCAGGCTTCCGTTTCCATGGCCGACTGGGCTGCCAGCAAGGGCGGCATGAAGAAAGTGGTGACGCTGGTCAGCGACTATGGCCCCGGCATCGATGCCGAGAAATTCTTCAAGGAGCGCTTTACTTTCGATGGTGGCGCCATCGTCGAATCCCTGCGCGTGCCGATGCGCAATCCCGACTTCGCACCCTTCCTGCAGAAGGTGCGCGACGCCAATCCTGATGGCCTGTTCGTCTTCGTGCCCTCTGGCGCCGGTGCGGCCGTCATGAAGCAGTTCCTCGAGCGCGGCATGGACAAGGCCGGCATCAAGCTGATCGGTACCGGCGACATCACCGATGACGACCAGCTCAACGACATGGGTGACGGCGCCATCGGCGTGGTGACCGCACACCACTATTCTGCGGCCCACCCTTCGGCCATGAACAAGAAATTCGTGGAAGCCTTCAAGAAGGCCAACAAGGGCATGCGTCCCAACTTCATGGCCGTGGGTGGCTATGACGGCATGCACGTCATCTACGAAGCCCTCAAGGCCAGCAAGGGCCAGGGCGGCGGCGACGCGCTGCTGGCAGCCATGAAGGGCCAGGTCTTCGAGAGCCCGCGCGGCCCGATGTTCATCGATGCGCAAACCCGCGATGTGGTCCAGAACATCTACCTGCGCAAAGTGCAGAAACAGGGCGGTGAGCTCCAAAACGTCGAATTCGACGTGATCAAGGACGTCAAGGACCCCGGCAAGGCCAAGTGATGATCCGTCCGTGGAGTGTCATCCGTTCAGGGTGACATTCCATGGGCTTTTTTTTTGCCCTGATCCGATACCCATAGTTCATGTTGACGATTCTGTTTGATGGCATTGCCTATGGCATGCTGCTTTTTATTCTGGCAGTGGGCTTGGCCGTGACCATGGGTCTGATGAATTTCATCAACCTGGCGCACGGGGCCTTCGCCATGGTGGGGGGCTATATCACCGTGCTGCTGATGCAGCGTTTCGACGTGCCTTTCCTCCTGTGCCTGCCGGTGGCCTTTGTCGGCGTGGCCCTGCTCGGGGCGGTGCTGGAGCGCACCCTGTACCGGCCGATGTACAGCAAGCCGCACCTGGACCAGGTGCTTTTTTCCATCGGCCTGACCTTCATGGCCGTGGCCAGCATGGACTATTTCATGAGTTCCAGCCAGCAGATCATCCAGCTGCCTGAATGGCTCAAGGGCCGTACCGAGATCGGCAGCGGCCACTGGATGCTGGGCATGGGGCACTACCGCCTCTTCATCATCGCGGTGTGTGCCGCCCTGACGGTGGGCTTGCAGTACGTGCTGGCGAAAACCCGTTTTGGCAGCCGGCTGCGCGCCTCGGTCGATGACCAGCGCGTGGCGGCGGGTCTGGGCATCAACGTCAACGTGGTATTTCTCTCGACCTTTGCCGTGGGCTCGGGCCTGGCCGGCCTGGGCGGCGCCCTGGGGACCGAAGTGCTGGGGCTCGACCCGTCTTTCCCGCTCAAGTTCATGATTTATTTCCTGATCGTGGTGGCCGTCGGCGGCACCTCGTCCATCACCGGTCCCCTGCTGGCGGCGCTGCTGCTGGGCATTGCGGATGTGGCCGGCAAGTACTACATCCCGACCTTCGGCGCCTTCATCGTCTATGGCCTGATGATCGTCATCCTGATCTGGCGTCCCCAGGGCCTGTTCGTGCGCAAGGGGGGCAAGGCATGAACCGCCGGGCCGTTCCCAAGGTGAACGCCGCAGCGCACCGCGCGCAGGCTGCCCAATACGTGACGCCTCAACAATCCCTGCTCACCAGCCGCCGCTGGAAACTCTGGGAACCGCTGCTGTGGCTGCTGGCCCTGGCCTCGCCGTTCCTGTTGTCCACCCACGCGCTGATCATCAATGAAATCGCCATCGTCGCGCTGTTCGCGGTGTCGCTGGACCTGATCCTCGGTTACACCGGCATCGTGTCGCTGGGACACGCTGCTTTCTTCGGCATGGGCGCCTATGCCGCGGCCCTGTTCGCCAAGCTCGTGATGCCCGATCCCCTGGTGGGTCTGGTCTTCGGTGTGGCCGTGGCCACCGTCGTCGGCGCGCTGTGCTCCTTCACCATCATGCGCGGTACCGACCTGACCCGCCTGATGGTGACGCTGGGCGTAGCCCTGATCCTGATGGAACTGGCCAACAAGCTCGAGTGGCTCACCGGCGGCGCCGACGGCCTGCAGGGCGTGGTCATGGGGCCGGTGCTGGGCCGTTTCGAATTCGACCTGCAGGGCCAGGTGGCTGCCGGGTACTCGATTTCCATCCTGCTGGTGTTTCTCTTTCTGGCACGCCGGCTGGTGAATTCACCCTTTGGCGCAACCCTCACCGCCATCCGTGACAACCGCCTGCGCGCCATGGCCATCGGCATCCCGGTGACTGCGCGTCTGGCCGTGATCTACACCATTGCCGCCGGCGTCGCCGGTGCGGCGGGTGCCCTCCTGGCGCAGACCACCGGGTTTGCCTCGATCGACGTGTTCGCGTTCGACCGCTCGGCCGACCTGATGCTGCTGCTGGTGATCGGCGGCACGGGCTGGCTCTATGGCGGCGTGGCCGGTGCGATCGTGTTCAAGATCATGCAGGACCTGATTTCGTCCATCACCCCGCAATACTGGACTTTCTGGATCGGCCTGTTCCTGGTCGTGCTGGTGCTGGTGGGTCGTGAGCGCGTGATCCGTCCCTGGACCTGGTTGGGGGGGAAGAAGTGATGAGCAGCGCAGAAATCGTTCTGTCCGCGCAAGGGTTGGTCAAACGTTTCGGGGGCATCACGGCCACCGGCAACGTCAACCTGGATCTGCGCAAGGGTGACCGCCATGCGCTGATCGGCCCCAACGGCGCCGGCAAGACCACCCTGATCAATTTGCTGACCGGCGTGCTGGAGCCGACCGAAGGCCGGATCGTGCTCGAAGGCCAGGACATCACCCACCTGGCACCGCACCAGCGCGTGCGCCGTGGCATGGTCCGCACCTTCCAGATCAACCAGCTGTTCGATACGCTGACCCCGCTGGAAACGCTGGCACTGACCGTATCGCAACACGTCGGGCTGGGTGCCCGGTGGTGGCAGCCGCTGGGCCAGCGCAAGCAGGTCGCCGAGCGCTGCGCGCAATTGCTGGAGCAGTTCCACCTGACCGAGGTGATGAACCAGCAGACCAAGATACTGGCCTATGGCAAGCGCCGCCTGCTGGAAATCGCCATTGCGCTGGCCTGCGAGCCGCGCGTGCTGCTGCTGGACGAACCGGTAGCGGGGGTGCCCGCCGGTGAGCGCGAGGAACTGCTGCAAACCGTGGCAGCCCTGCCGGCCGATGTGTCGGTGTTGTTGATTGAACATGACATGGATCTCGTTTTCAGTTTTGCCACCAGCATGACGGTGCTGGTCAATGGCACGGTGCTCATCAGTGGCGACCCGCAGACCATTGCCAACAATTCCCAGGTCAAGGCGGTCTACCTTGGCCACGGCGAGGAGTTGAGCGCCGCCGGGCCGTCCCAAGGCGCGACGGCCCCCTTGGGGGGCAGCGCAGCACATGGAATGGCAAGCGTGGGGGCCAATCACCATGGCTGACCTGCTCAAAGTCGAGAAGTTGAGTGCCGGTTACGGCGAAGCCGTGGTGCTGCATGACGTGTCGGTGTCCCTGGAAAAGGGCCAGACGCTGGCCCTGCTGGGGCGCAACGGCACCGGCAAGACCACTTTCATGAACACCCTGGCCGGCGCCACGCGCCAGCACGGGGGCAGCATCACGCTGGACGGCGTGGCCCTGCACAAGGTGCCGCTGCATGAGCGCGCCGGCGCCGGCATCGGCTGGGTGCCACAGGAACGCAATATTTTCAAATCGCTCACGGTCGATGAAAACCTCACCGCCGTGGCGCGCAAGGGAGCGTGGACGCCGGCGCGCGTGTACGAGATGTTCCCGCGCCTGGCAGAACGCAAGACCAACCTCGGCACCCAGCTCTCCGGTGGCGAGCAGCAGATGCTGGCCGTGGGCCGAGCGCTGGTGCTCAATCCCAAGCTGTTGCTGCTGGATGAGCCGCTCGAAGGCCTGGCACCCATCATCGTGCAGGAACTGCTGCGCGCCATTCGCCGCATCACGCGCGAGGAGGGGCTGTCGGCCATCATCGTGGAGCAGCATCCGCAGGCCATTCTGGCGATCTCGGACGTGGCCGCCGTGCTCGATCGCGGCACGGTGGTGCACTCCAGCACGGCCAGCGCCCTGCAGGATCAGCCCGAACTGCTCGATCGTCTGCTGGGTGTGGCGCGCTAGATTGCTATCAAAAACATAGCTGACTGCGGCATTTTCAAAGGGGTGAACATGAAGTTGCTGATGAATCGACGCCTTGCCAGCGCCCTGCTGGCAGCCCTCCTGTCCCCGCTGGCCTGGGGCCAGGGTTTTCCGTCCAAACCGTTGCGGATCATCGTGCCCTTCGGTGCCGGTGGTGTGGCTGACCTCACGGCCCGCACCGTGGCGCAGAAACTGTCGCAGTCGCTGGGGCAGCCCGTGGTGATCGAGAACAAACCCGGTGCTGGCGGCGTGGTGGCTTCCGATGCCGTGGCCAAGGCCGAACCGGACGGCCACACCCTGCTGCTGATGTCCAATGCCAGTGCGATCAGCGCCACCTTGTTCAAGTCGCTGCCGTATGACACGGCGCGGGACCTGACGCCGGTCTCGACCCTGGGCTTTTTTGATCTCGCCATCGTGACGCCGGCTGACTCGAAATTCAAGAACCTGGCCGACCTGCTCACTTATGCCAAAGCCAATCCGGGCAAGCTCAACATCGGCAGCATCAACATCGGCAGCACCCAGAACCTGGCGGCCGAACTGTTCAAGGCCCATGCCGGTGCCGACATGCAGATCGTGCCCTTCAACGGGACGCCGGCCGTCATCAATGCGCTGCGCGGCGGCCAGATCGACGCTGCGCTGGAGATTCTCGCGCCGGTCATGACGCAGATCCAGGCCAAGGCCTTGCGCGCGCTGGCCGTGACCAGCGAGAAGCGGTCCGTCCTGCTGCCGGATGTGCCTACCGCGAAAGAAAGCGGAATGGCGGGCTACGTGGCGTCCTCCTGGAATGCCCTGGCGGTGCCGGCGCGTACCCCGAAGGATGTGGTGGCGAAGTTGAACCGTGAGATCGTCGCGGCCGTTAATGCGCCCGATGTGAAGAAGCGCCTGCAGGATATGAACATCGAGGCCCGCTCCAGCACGCCAGAGCAGGCGCAGGAGTTTTTTCTCGGTGAAATCAAGCGCTGGGGCGACGTGATCCAGCGCGCCCACATCCCCCGGCAATAAATCCTGAACCCTGTTCCGGCAGCGATGAACCAGATGGAACTCGATATCGGACTCGTCGGTTACGGCGAGGTCGGCAAGGTCTTTGCCAGCGGGCTCCAGGCCAAGACCGGCCGCTGGGCCGGTGCCTGGGACCTGAAGTTCGCCGACCCGGCCTTGCGCGAGGCCGAGCGCGGCCATGCTGCCGCCAACGGCGTCGAGCCCTGCGCCTCGGCGGCCGCCCTGTGCGGCAAGGCCAGCTTCATCCTCTCCGCCGTCACCGCCTCCAACACGCTGGCCGTGGCGCAGGAAGTGGCGCGCAGCATCCGGCCGGGTACCCTGTTCCTCGATCTCAACTCGGCTTCGCCCGGCACCAAGGCGCAATGCGCCGCCCTCATCGATGACGCCGGCGGCCACTATGTGGAAGCCGGCGTCATGACCTCGGTGCCGCCCTATGGCATCAAGGTGCCCATGCTGCTGGGCGGCGCGCGCGCAGCCGAGCTGGCCGGCGTGCTGACCGGCTGGGGCCTGGATGCCACCGCCGTGGCCGAGAAAATCGGCGTGGCCTCGGCCATCAAGATGTGCCGCAGCGTGATGATCAAGGGCCTGGAGGCGCTGGTGATCGAAAGCTACAGCACGGCGCGCGCCTACGGGGTGGAGGAGCACATGATCCCCACGCTATACGAAACCTTCCCCGGCATCGACTGGAACAAGCAGGGCGCCTACTTCTTCAGCCGCGTGGCCCAGCACGGCAAGCGCCGTGCCGAGGAAATGCGCGAAGCGGCCAACACGGTGCTGGAGGCTGGCTTCACGCCCTTCATGGCGGCGGCCATCGCCGAGAAGCACGACTGGGTGGCGCAGCAGTCGCGTGCCGGCGTGTTCGCCGGTATCGGCAAGGAGGCGCAGTGGCAGGACTACGCCGACCGCCTGCTGGAGCGGTCGCGTCAAAGCAGTTGAACCGCGCGTCTGACCGGTGGTTCAACTGGGCCGGTCATTGCCGGCCTGCACCACGGGCTTCGAGCGACAAGCGCTCGAAGGTGTTGGTCAGAAGCTGAATTTCTCGCCGGGCTGCAGGGGCACGACCTTGGTGGCGGTCTGGCCCAGTGCCTGCTGGAATTGCTGCGGCGTACCCGGGGTCAGCGGGCTGCCGTAGTGCATGGGGATCGCAAACTTCGGCTTGATCCATTCGCGCGTGGCGTAGGCGGCGTCGGCCGGGTCCATGGTGAAGTTGCCGCCGATGGGAATCAGCAGCACGTCAGGCTTGTAGTACTCGGCGATGAACTTCATGTCCGTGAACAGGCCCGTATCGCCCATGTGGTAGATCTTCTGGCCGTTCTCCAGCTGGATGATGAAGCCGACCGGTTCGCCGCCCGCGTGGGTCTCGTCCTTGCCGGTGGCCGGGTTCTTCCAGACGAAGACCGAGGAGTGCTCCGCCTTGACCTCGGTGATCTTCAGGCCGGGTACGTCCTTGAAGGGCGTCACCGTACCGCTCTTGTTCATGCGCGGCAGCAGTTCCGGCGGCAGCACGCCCAGCGTGGTCAGGCTCATATTCAGGTCGCCCGGGGCATACATACGGGCCTTGTTCATCAGCGCCAGCGCCGGTGCGTCGGCGATGTGGTCCCAGTGGCCATGGGTGACGAGGATCAGGTCCACCTTGCCGAGGTTTTCCAGGTTCTTGTACTCGGGCGGGGTCTTCGGATTGCTCTTGAGCCAAGGGTCGATCACGATGACCTTGCCGCTGGGCGTGGTCAGTTTGAAGGCGGCCTGGCCGAGCCAGAGCAGTTCGGCCTTGCCCGCTTGCGCGAGGGCCGGGCTGGCGGACAGAAGCAGCAGGCTCGATGCCAAGGCGGCGAGTGCCTGGCTCAGAAATTGGCGCAAATGCATGGAAACCCTTTCTGTGTTGGGGGGCAAAACGTGAGAGCTTATGCCGATCATCCAGCCTGGGCAAGCGGATCTGCAGATGCAGCCATCATTTTTTGTGATGGAACGGAGGGGCCGTCGGACCCTTATGGTGCCGGTTGGCCTTGGGTGCCAAATACCTTGGCGGCCACTTCCTGGATCAGGCCCAGCATGGCCTGCTGGGTCATCGTGGTGGTGCGTCCGGCGGCGGTGGCCAGCGCCAGCTTGCTGCCCAGCTTGGGTTTGACGATGGGGCGCGCCAGATAGGACTCGGGATGGCTGGAGGTGGCCAGTGCGTACTTGGGCAGGATGGCATGACCCGCGCCGTCGGCCACCAGATCCAGGATGGCCGAAATGCCGTCGATCTCCAGGCTGATGTTGGGCTTGCAGCCGATACCCGCCATCTGGGTTTCCACTGCCATCCGGATCGCGTTGGGCCGGCTGGGGATGACCAGCGGCAACCCGGCCACGTCCTTCAGGCTGATCGGGCCGGTCGGGGCCCTCGGTACCCGCAGGCCGATCAGAAACAACTCTTCCTCCATCAGCGGCACGGTGTTGAGTTCGGGCGTAGGCGACGGGTTATAGAGCAGGGCGATATCCAGCCGGCCGGTCAGCAGCCATTCCTGCATGGAAATCGTCAATCCCTCGCTGATGGACAAAGCCGCACTGGGCAGACGCTTGCGGAATTCGCGTGTCAGCGGCACCGTCATCATCTTGGCGATGCTGGGCGGCAGGCCGAGCGCCACGCGCCCGGCCAGCGCGCCGCGCACACGGCCCAGGTCCTCGCGGGCCCGCTCCACCTGGTGCAGGATGCCGCGCCCGTGCTCCAGCAGCAGCTTGCCGGCCTCGGTCATGGTCACGCCCCGGCCGTTGCGCAACAGCAGGTTTTGCCGCAGCTCCACCTCCAGCAGCCGCACCTGGCGGCTCAAAGCCGGCTGGGCAATGTCCAGCACGCTGGAGGCGCGGGTAAAGCTGCCGAGCTCGGCCACCCGTACGAAGTATTCGAGTTGCTTGAGATCCATTTTTTTTAGGGTATAGCTTCCATGCCATTATGCCGAATTGTGATACCTGCTAGAAACTGCTCCGCCTTGGCTTGGAGCGGTGTCAGGGTCACAATCGCTGTCATGCTCAATACAGCCTTTTGTCTGCCATGACGACCGAAATCAAAGGCATTTCCTCCATGGCCACCAAACTGGTCCTGGCCGATCTGACGCAGGCTTA
>Ga0210129_1000321_pt1 | contig 12349 bp, 12 predicted proteins | sample WestPond_Cattail_2_FD_185582 | JGI IMG/M metagenome (GOLD analysis project Ga0210129, IMG submission 185582) | Wetland microbial communities from the San Francisco Bay, California, USA, that impact long-term carbon sequestration -... | ecosystem: Environmental > Aquatic > Marine > Wetlands ... | reverse complement strand
GTCGCCGGGCTGCGTCCAGGCCAGTGCAGCATCCAGGTAGCGCCGCGCCGCTGCACCCGGCGCAGCGCTGAGTCGTGCCACCATGGCCCGCACCAGCGCCCGGTACACCACCGAGAAGCGCAGTGCCGGCAAACCCTCATGGTCGCCGCTGCGGTCCAGCCAGGCGTTGAGGAAACGGAAGGCCAAGTCGCGCCGCCCCCATGCGAACAAATCCATGACGACGAAGGCCACGTCGTCGAGCACGTCGATCCAGCGCAAGGCCGGGTCGAACTCGATGCCGTCAAAGGCCGCGACACCATCGTCCAGCGCAATCACATTGGCCAGGTGCAGGTCGCCATGGCATTCGCGCACCCGTCCGTTTTCCAGGCGGGAGGCCCACAAGGGCGCCAGGCGGGCGCCTTCTGCTTTCAGCCAGGTCAAAAGCCGCACCTGCTCGGCAGGGCTGGCGACCGCCTGCACGCCCTCCAGTGCCTGCAGCGCGCTGGACTGCCGCTGCCCGGCACTCGCAAACCCGCTGGCGGCACTGGCGCGCGCCGTGTGTTCATGAAAGTCGGCCAGCAGTGCGGCCAGACCATCGACGTGCTCCGAACCGAGCGTGCCCGCAGCGAGTTGCTCGCTGAACAGTGCGCCCGGCGGGAAGCGGCGCATGCGCACCGCGTACTCCAGCACCGGCCCCGGGCCGTCGAGAACCGGTGACTGCTGCGTGCCGGTGATGCTGGTGACGCCCAGGTACAGCGTGGGCGCGAGTCGGCGGTTCAGCCGCACTTCCTCTGCGCAGAAATGCTGCCGTGCCTGCAGCGTGCCGTAATCGACAAACGGCAGTCGAACCGGCTTCTTGATCTTGTAAGCCAGCTCATCCGTCAGCAGCACCCACGAGATATGGGTCTCGATCAGCTGCGCATTCAGCGCGCGCGCCAAAGCGCGGACCAGGGCGGCAGAATCGGTGCTTGGCATGCTGCACTCAGGATACGCCGGGACGGCCCCGTCGTCGAGCCCAACCGGGTCACAACTTGATGCGAAAGTGTTTCGCAATCACGGCCAGGGCCTCCGGGCTGTCCCATTCCTTGGCGCCGTAAAACTTGGCCAGCACCCGCCCCTGGGCATCCACCAGCAGTGTCAGGGGCAGCCGGTCGGCGCCCAGCATGTTCTCCAGCAGCAGGTGGCTGTCGATGTAGTTGTTGAAGCTGACGCCGGATTGCCGCAGGAACGCTTTGGCGCGGTCGGGGTAGTCGTCGGTGGAGATGCCGATGACGTTGAATTCCCCGCCCCAAAAGCGGCGCGAGAGCCGCTCCAGCGAACCCATCTCCTGCCGGCACGGCGCGCACCAGCTGGCCCAGACGTTGATGAGCAGCGGCTTGCCGCGGAACGCCGACAACTTGATGGAGGGGTTGGAGAGCCCCTGCATCCGGGCGTCCCGAAGAACTTCACCGGCTTCGACTTCCCCGGGTGTTTTCGCCAGCGCAGGGAGTACCCCTGTCAGACAGAGCAGCCATAAAGCAATGACAAGCTTCGCCATCACAGTCTATCCGCGAAGAATCGGCAGGGGGTCAGGGGCGTACTTTCGCAACGTGAATTTTCAGCCCCCGGGTGCCGACCTTGACGGTCTGCACGGCAGAGATCAGATCGCCCGGCTCCGGCTGCGCCATGCCCGACTTGGAAATGCGCGCTTCGACATCGACCTCCGTCGCCATCGACAGGCGCGCCTGCGGGCTCATGGAGAGCGAGTCATCCAGGGTGAATTTCAGCGGCAAGTCGGCCGCGCGCGTGCGCAACACCGCCACCGGCATGCGGGTTCCGGGCACGCGGGCGATCACCATCAAAACGTCATCCGGTGCCGCCCGGGCCTTGAGCGCGGCATCCAGATCGACGACGCCGCTGACGCTGGCGCTGGCGTCGGCCGGCCGCGCGGGCTCTGGCTTCGTCTGGGCGGCCTGCGGCGCGGCGGCAGTTGCTGGCTTCAGCCCGGCTTTGGCGCGCGCATCGGCAATATAGGACTGCAACTCTTCGATATCGGGTGAGCCGGGCGGAAGCACCGCCAGCATTTTTTCCCAATGACGGGCCGCGTCCGCAAACTTGCCCTGCCGGTAGGCCGCCGTGCCCGCCAGCATCAGCGCCATGGGGTGCACCGGGTTCAGTGCCAGGGCCTTGTTGACCAGCACCATGGGTTGGCCGTCCAGAGTGCCGCTGCGTGCCGCCAGCAGATCGGCATAGTCGGCCAGCAAATCCGGATCCGTGTCCAGCAGCGGGCCGACCTTGGCAAAGGCTTGCTCCGCCTCCGGCAGCCGCCCCATCACTTTGTAGGACCTGGCCAGCATGACCCAGCCTTTGGGGTTGTCGGGGTTGGCTTTCAGGCGCGCGGCCAGGCCGTCCACCATTTGCATGACTTTGTCGACTTCGGCTTGGGCCGCTCGGGCCGGATCAATGGCTTGCGGTGTTCCCAGCCACCAGTACAGGCCGGCCCCACCCAAGGGCAGCACCAGCGCAACGACGGCCGCGGTCCGCCGGGCGGTCCAGAAGCTCGCGCTCGTCTGCGGGGCCGTTGCCGGCTCTTCGGTGTCGTCCAGCAGACGCAACTGCAACTCATCCCGCGTGGCTTCATAGTCCGCAGGACTGATGGCGCCGCGTGCCAGGTCCCGCTCCAGCGTCTCCAGCTGGTCCCGGTAGATGGCGGCGTTCAGGCGCTGGCTGGACACGCCGGCCTGCGGCGCGGGGCGCAACAGCGGACGCACCACCCACGCGACTACCAGCAGCGTCAACAGCGCTGCGATTGCAATAAAGAGAGCGGTCATGAGGGGAGTTCCGGATCTTTGAGAAGAGACTGGGCTTTTTCGCGCTGGGCCGCATCCAGCACTTTCGGCGCATCGCCGCGCTGGCTGCGGCGCACCATGCGCACCAGGATCACGCCGGCGCCGAGCAGCAACAGGAAAGGACCAAACCAGAGCAGCCAGGTGGTGGGCTTGACGGGCGGACGGTAGCGCACGAAATCGCCATAACGGCTGACCATGAAATCCATGATTTCCGCGTCGGTTTTGCCGGCCTTGATGAGGCCGCGGATTTCACGCCGCAAGTCCAGCGCCAGATCGGCCCGCGAGCCGGCCAGCGATTCGTTCTGGCACACCAGACAACGCATCTCTTCCGAAATCGCAATCAGGCGCTGCTCCACCACCGGGTCTTCGGCCAGCGGCGCGGCTTCGCCGGCAAACGAGGAGGCCGCCAATTGCAGCGCCAGAAAAAGTGCCAGCCAGTATTTCATTTTTGCAGCTCCCGTACCAGGGGCAGGATTTTGTCCCTCAGGGCTTCCTCGGTCACCGGGCCAATCTGCTTGTAGCGGATCACGCCGGCCTTGTCGATCAGAAAGCTTTCGGGCACACCGTAGACACCGTAGTCAATGCCGATGCGCCCGTCCTTGTCGGTCACCGACAGATCGTAGGGGTCGCCCAAGCGGGCCAGCCATTTCAGGCCGTCGGCTTCCTGGTCCTTGTAGTCCAGTCCGATAATGGGCAGTGTTCTGGTCTTGGCAAACGCTACGAGAATCGGGTGTTCCTGCCGGCAGGCCACGCACCAGGAGGCCCAGGTATTGAGCAGCCAGACCTGGCCCAGCATGTCCTTGGCAGAAAACGTCTGCCCCGGTTCATGCAGGCGCGGCGCGGTAAATGCCGGCGCGGCCTTGCCAATCAACGGGGACGGGATTTCGTGCGGGTCACGGGTCAGGCCAATGGCCAGAAACACCACCAGCACGACAAACAAGCCCAGGGGAATCAGGGTCTTCTTCATGCGACCGCACCCTTGGCCGCAACGGCCCCCGCGCTTGCCGCCGCTCGTCTGCGGTAGCGCCGGTCCAGCGCGGCCATGGTGCCGCCCAGGGCCATCAACAGGCAGCCCCCCCAGATCCAGACGACAAAGGGCTTGTGGTACACCCGCATCGCCCAGGCGGGATTGGCCCCGCCCTCCAGCCGCTCACCCAGGGACACATACACGTCACGTACCAGGTTGGTGTCAATGGCCGCTTCGGTCATGGGCATGGTGGAGGAAAAATAGGTCCGTTTCTCCAGGTGCAGGGTTCTGAGAACCCGGCCGTCGCGGCTCAACTCCACGTCGCCCACATCGGCGTTGTAGTTCGGTCCCGCCGCTTCATGGATGCCCGTCAACCGGAAGGTGTAGCCCCCCACCAACACGGTGTCCCCGACGGCCATGCGCACGTCTTTTTCGGTCTCGTAACCCTTGACCATGGTGATGCCCACCACACACACCGCAATACCGATGTGGGCCACGTGCATGCCCCAGAACGACAGCGGCGTGGATCTCCAGTTGACCGTGTCCTTGAACTGACGGTAAATCTGCAGCAGGGACCCCAGCACGATCCAGAACACCAGCGTCAAAGCCAGGGCCACCAGCGTCGACCAGGCCCCGGCCAGCAGCGTGGCGCCACAGCCCAGCAGAACGGAGAGGATGGCCACCGGGCGCAGTTTTTTAGCCAGCTCCGCGACGCTGTCGTTCTTCCAGCGCGCGTAGGAGCCAATGACCATGAACAGCAGCACCGGCACCATGATGGGCACAAACACGGAATTGAAATAGGGCGGGCCCACCGACAGCTTGCCCAGGTTGAGCGCGTCCACGATCAGCGGGTACAAGGTGCCCAGCAGCACGGTGGCGGCGGCCGTGGCCAGCAAGACGTTGTTGACCAGCAGAAGGGTTTCGCGCGACACCAGCGCAAACGCGCCACCCGAGCGCACCTTGCTGGCGCGCAGGGCAAACAGCGTCAACGAGCCCCCCACCACCACGGACAGGAACAGCAGGATGAACACGCCGCGCCTGGGATCGGACGCGAAGGCATGGACCGAGGTCAGCACCCCGGAGCGCACCAGAAAGGTCCCCAGCAAGCTCAGCGAAAACGCGGTGATGGCCAGCACGATGGTCCAGTTTCTGAACAGCCCGCGTTTTTCCGTCACCGCCAGCGAATGGATCAGCGCGGTGCCCACCAGCCACGGCAGGAAGGAGGCGTTTTCCACCGGGTCCCAGAACCACCAGCCGCCCCAGCCCAGTTCGTAATAGGCCCACCACGAACCCAGGGCAATGCCCAGCGTCAGGAAGATCCACGCCGCCGTGGCCCAGGGCCGCGACCAGCGCGCCCAGGCGGCGTCGAGCCGGCCATTGAGCAGCGCCGCGATGGCAAAAGCAAACGGCACGGCCATGCCGACATAGCCCATGTACAGCATCGGCGGGTGGATCACCAGGCCGGGGTCCTGCAGCAGCGGGTTCAGGTCGCGGCCGTCGGCCGGAATTTCACTCAGGCGCAGGAACGGGTTGGAGGTCACCAGCATGAAGAGCAGGAAACCGACCGCCACCAGCCCCAGAATGCCCAGCACCCGCGACACCATGGCATCGGGCAACTGGCGGGAAAAGATGGACACCGCCAGCATCCACGAACTCAGCATCATCAACCACAGCAGCAGCGAGCCCTCGTGCCCGCCCCAGACCCCGGCGATGCGGTATATCCCCGGCAATTTGGAGTTGGAATGTTCCGCCACATACGCCACCGAGAAGTCGTTGGTATAAAAAGCGTAGATCAGGCAGCCAAAGGAAAAAGCCGTCAGCAGCCACAGCGCCTGGGCCCCGGGCCGGGCCAGCGCCATCCAGTCGCCGCGCCCCTGCTGGCCGCCTGCGACGCTCAAGACGCCCAGGGCCAGCGCCACGAACAGGGCGAGTATCAGGGAAAAATGACCAAGTTCGGGGATCATGGTTTCTCCGTTCCTTTGTTCTTCTGGGCCTGGTCCAGCGCGTGCTTGGCCTCGGGCGGCATGTAGTTTTCGTCGTGCTTGGCGAGCACTTCACTGGCGGTGAAACTGCCGTCGGCACCGAGCCGGCCCTGCACCACGGCGCCCTTGCCCTCCTTGAACAGGTCCGGCAGGATGCCCGTATAGGCCACCGGGATGTCCTGCACCAGGTCCGTCACGATGAAATGCACGGTCAGGTTGTCGCGCTTCAGCGACCCGGCCTTGACCAGGCCGCCGATGCGGAAGGCCTGGCCCTGGGGCGCCTTGCCCGCCGCGACCTCGCTGGGTGTGACGTAGAGGGCGATGTTGCTGTTCAGGGCATTCAATACCAGCGCGGCCGCGATGCCGATCGCAGCCACGCCGCCGCCAATGATGGCCGCCCGTTTCTTCCAACGTTTCATTTAGGGTCCTTGTCCAGTTTCTCGGCCAGCGCCTCGCGGCGCAGACTGCGCAAAATAACAGTTCGACGCTGGTTCACCAGAAAAGGTTCCAACGCCAGGGCCAGGGCACAGACGCCAAAGCTGCCCCAGACGTAAAGGGCATAGCCGCCCATGGCGAAAAATTCGGCCGGCGAGTTCCAGTTCATGGCTTCACCTCCGCCAGCTGCTTGACCCATTCGGTGTGCCTTTCGCGCTCCAGCATGATGGCGCGCACGCGCATGAGCGCCACGGCGATCGAGTACATCCAGAAGCACAGCGCCATCAGCAGCATCCCCCACAACATGGTCATGGCCATGGACGGCGCCTTGGTCATCGAGACCGAGGAGCCCTGGTGCAGGGTGTTCCACCACTTGACCGAAAAGTAGATGACCGGCACGTTGACCACACCGACCAGCACCAGGATTGCGCCCGCCTTGTCGGCCCGGCGCGGATCGTCGATCGCAGCCTGCAGCGCGATAAAGCCCAGGTACAGGAAAAACAGGATCAGCTCGGAGGTCAGGCGCGCGTCCCACACCCACCAGGTGCCCCACATGGGCTTGCCCCAGAAGGCCCCCGTCCACAGGGACAGGAAGGCCATCAGCGCGCCCGTCGGTGCCAGGGCCTGGGCCATCATGCCCGACAGCCGGGCGTTCAGCGCCAGCCCCAGCCCGGCCCAGCCGGCCATCACGACATAGATGAACATCGACATCCAGGAGGCAGGCACGTGGATGAAGATGATGCGGTAGCCCTCGCCCTGGACCGCGTCGGTCGGCGCCACGAAGAAAGACAGCCACAAGCCGGCCGCGCCGAACACAGCGGCGAGCAGCCAGAACCAGGGAATCATTTTCCCGGCGATGGGGTAGAAGCTGCTCGGGCTGGCAAACCTGAACCAGTTGATGACGCGGTTATTCATTCCAATGCAATCCTCAAGGCTGCCGTGGTCGCCCACGGCGCAAAAAAGGCGGCCAGCGCCAGCAACGCCGCCAGCAGTGAAAGGTGACCACCCACGTCAAGACCCGCCATCTGGGCCTGCACCGCGCCAGCGCCGAAGATCAGGGCCGGCACGTAAAGCGGCAACACGAGCAGGCTCAGCAACACACCGCCGCCGCGCACACCCAGCGTCAGCGCCGCCCCGATCGCGCCGATCAGCGAGAGCAGCGGGGTGCCCAGCAACAGCGCCAGCATCAGAACGCCTAATGCGCCGGCATCCAGATCGAACTGAATACCCAGAATCGGCGCCATCAGCACCAGCGGCAGTCCGGACACCAGCCAGTGAGAAACAATTTTACCCGCCACCAGCAGCGCCAGCGGCGCCGGCGACAAAGCCATTTGTTCCAGTGTGCCATCGGCATGGTCGGCGGCAAACATCCGGTGCAGGCCCAGCATGGTGGCCAGCAAGGCCGCCACCCACAGCACACCCGGGGCGATTTTGCGCAACAACGCCGGCTCCGGCCCGATGCCCAGCGGAAAAAGGCTGGTGACGATGACGAAAAAGAACAGCGCTGTCAGCACCTCGGTCTTGCAGCGCATGGCGACCAGCAGGTCGCGGCGGATGACGGCGAGCATCGCGTTCATTCGAAAACCTCCGCGCCATGCGCTGCGGTATTCGCCTTGGGAACGGCCCGGCGGCTCATAGTTGCAGCACCTTTCCGCCCGGTATCGGCATCGCCTGGTGGCTGGTCAAAACCGCCATGCCACCGCCCGCGAGATGCTCGCCAATCAAGGCCGCCAGCATGGCCACGGCCTTGGTGTCGAGCGCGGTGAAAGGCTCGTCCAGCACCCAGAGTCGGGCCTTGCGCGTCACCAGCCGCGCCAGCAGCACGCGCCGTTTCTGGCCGGCCGACAGGACGCGCACCGGCAGCTCCTCGCGCCCCTTCAGGCCGAAGCGGTGCAAGGCGGCGATCGCCTCGGCCTCGGACAGTTCAGCACCGTCCAGCGCCGCCGCGAATTCCAGATTTTCCAGCGCGGTCAGCTCTTCCTTCAGCGCGCCATGGTGGCCCAGAAACATCAGGTTGCGGCGGTACGCCTCGTCAGCCTGCCGGATGGGCTGACCATCCCAGAGAACCTCGCCCCCGGCCGGTTGCGCCAGGCCGGCCAGCAGCCGAAGCAGGCTGGTCTTGCCGGTGCCATTTTCACCCCGGACGTGCAGCCACTCGCCCGCGTCGACCGCAAGATCGAGCCCGGAAAACAAGGGGCGTTCGCCACGTACGCAGGTCAGGCCATGGGCGCTCAGCATGAATGAAGGGGTCCGGATTAGCGAAAAACGGGTTCGTCAAAAGTGGACGAACCCGCTTCAAAGGCAATGTCACGGATGATTGTACCCACCCGTGAATCGATGGCCGCCTTACTCGTCCGGCTCTTCGTATTCCTTGGGCAACTGGTGGGCAATGCCCTTGTGGCAGTCGATGCAGGTCTTGCCCTCTTCCTTGGCCTTCATGTGCTTTCTGTAAGGCGTCTGCTTCTGCAGCTCGGCACTCATGGCGTCGAAGTCGTGGCAATTGCGGCACTCGCGTGAATTGCTGACTTTCATGCGATTCCACTCCCATTGGGCCAACTCCATGCGCTTGGCCTCGAACTTCTCCTTGGTGTCGATGCTGCCGGTGATCTTGCCCCAGAGCTCCAGGCTCGCCTGGGCCTTGCGCACCATCTTGTGACTCCAGTCGCGCGGCACGTGGCAATCCGAGCAGATCGCGCGCACGCCGGTGCGGTTGCTGTAGTGGATGGTCTGCTTGTATTCCTGATAGACCGTGTCGCGCATTTCATGGCAGGTGGTGCAGAACTCCAGCGTGTTGGTCATCTCCAGGCCGGTGTGGAAGCCGCCCCAGAAGAGAATACCCACCACAAAAGAAACTGAAGAAATCGCCAGCAGCGAGTATTTCGCGCTGGGCTTTTTGAGCGTCGTCCACGTGCGCCGCAAAAGGCCGGGGGGTTTGCTTGCCATGGCTTGTTCCTTCAGTGTTGTCTTGGAAAATATGCACGGCCGCTGTCGGCCGCGGCACCATCAACCCAGGGCCATGGGCCCGGGGCGGTGAAGGTCAGAAGTTGTAGATATAACCCACGGTGATCACGTTGACGTTGTAGTTCGGTGCCTGTTGATTGGTCGGCATCACCTGGGTCGGCGTGGCCCCCAATTGATAGGCGTTGTAGAAGTAGTCGGTCGAATTCAACTGCTGGTAGATATAGCGCACAAGCACCTTGGAACTCTTGTCGACCGTATAGATTCCGGTGAGTTTCAACTGGGTGGTTTCGCTGACGATATTGGGAATGTCACCGCAAGACAGGATGGTGGGGCTTGTGCAAGGTACCCCCGTGGTGGTGACTGCGTTGTAATTCAGCGTCGTGTTGTAGCCGAGATCGGACAACGTGTAGGTCAAATCTGCGGCGAGCTCCAGCTTCCCGCTCATCAGGCCCTTGCGTTTGGCCCCCAGTCCGAGGGTGATGTCATCGTCCTTCAGCGTATCAGACCAGGTGGAATTGGCCGGCACGACAATGGTCGTCGCGCTACCCGCACTGGCCCCCTGCTTGTCCGTCATTTCCCGTTGCCGGTGCTGCTTGGTCAGGTAGGAGCTGATCAGGAGATCTTCGCTGTAGGCGTAATTCACATCCAGGTTCATGCTCCAGGTGTAGCCGTTCTGTTCGCCATAGGTGGAGGCATACACGTCCTGGGTGTAACGCGCACCCGCCCCGAAAGACAGCTTGTCATTGGCTTGCCAGTTGGTGTTGCCCCTGATGATCTGCTGCGTGCGCGACGCATCAAATGCCGGATAGAAACCCGGGTAATCACCACCATTCAGACCCGCGATGGTTGGGCCCGGGAAGTTGCCTTGACCTGCGTAGAACGGGGTCCTCGCCAAGGGGTCGGAATCCGTCAGGCGTTTGGCAACCGAATAGCCCACCCGGTAGTCGACACTCTCGCTGGCCTTGGCCCGGTAGGTGCCGCCGATTTTGTCTTCCTGGCTGGACGTCGCCACGACGCAGTTGGTCCCGGCGGGATAACCGGCATTGACGGCATACGAATCGCACCACCGGTTGATGCTCTCATGTTCATAATCCAGGCGGAAATGCCTGTCCTTGTCCAGGCGATAGTCACCCGACAGTTCGTATTTGATCTTCTTGTAACTGCGCGGCGCAGTGGGCCAGTTCGACACATGCCCGCCAATCGAATAGAAGTTGTAAATATCCGAGTCCGTACGGTTGTCACGCACGTCGTACTTGAGACCGGCTGCCAGCAACAGGTTCTTGGTCGTCTGATCCGTCAGCTTGAGGTCCGCGTGCGTGGTCTGGACCATGCCGCCCAATGACGCCTTCGGCGTAAAACCCGGCTGCAGCATGAACGAGTCCACCACGAAGGCATCGTTCTGGGTGTTGATGCCGTAGGCCAGACTGCCGGCCAGTTTCGTTTTCGGCGCGAAGGCATAACCACCCGTCAGGCTCAACTGATGGAAATCATTGCCAGGGGCCATGGCTACTGTCTGGGTCCTGCTGGCACCGGCCCAAGTTTGGACCGTCATGCGGTCATAGCCATCCCGAAAGAACGAACCTGTATAGGACGTCGTCAGATGCCCCTTGTCCCCCATCCAATTGAGCCCCAGCTTCACCGTGTCGGTGGTGTAGTTGGTCGGCAGGGGCACGATTGAAACCATCTCACCCGTGACGCCGAAGCCGCCAGGGCTGGCCGATCCAAAAGCCGACAGTTTTGCACCGGTCTGATCCAGGTGGTTGATGTCGAAACTGAGGCCCCAGCGCGCATTCAGGGCCAGTTCGCCATTGAGCGCCGTATTCTTTCGGGTGGTGGCGATATCGAGCGTATGCAAAGCCGCCAGCTGTGCGGCCGTCATCGCCGTGGTATTGGGTACCAGTCCAAATCCAGTGGGCAAGGTGAAGCTATTGCCCCCCATGCTCCCCACATAAGGGGTCTGATAGCTGTCCGCGAGGTTGTGGCGCAGTTCGTCGTAGCCAAAACCCAGCTTCCATTGGCCCTGCTGGCTGAACGTGGCCCCCAGGGATTGGGAGGTCAAGCCCAGATCGCTGCCGAAGAGCGACCAGCGGGTGGTACCGCCTTGGTTGTCGTAGGCGTCTCCGCCGCGCACATCCAGGTTGCCGATCAGATTGGCGCCCGCCTTGTTCAAGCCCTTGTATTCGCCATATTTCGCGGAACTGCCATTGATGTTGTAGACACCCAGCTCCACGGTATTGGTCGGTTTGACCAGGGCTTTTACTTCTTCGTCATCGGCACGCGCGGGCGTTGCATTGAGCAAGCTCGCCACGGCCAGTGCCACCACGCTTAACCTTGTTGTTTCGTTTCGGGTTTTCATGACAATCTCCAATTCCTGGGAATTAGCGCTGGAAGTAGCCGCCAGCCGGGCTGTTCGAACCGTGAATCGCGATATGGCAATTCATGCAACCACGGCCAACAATATTTCTGTTCGGAGCCGTCGTGAGTCCATTCTGTTTACCGGCCACATTCGGTCCCGCTGGCGTTGCACTGGCGTGGGTACCGTCATGGCACTCCTGGCACATGAAGGGCGGACGGGTCCTCAGCAGCGAGCCAAGGTTGGAGCCGTGCGGCGTGTGGCAGATCGTGCAATCCTCGGTCACCGGCTGATGCTCGAACAGGAAGGGGCCGCGTTTTTCCGCATGGCACGAATAGCAGGTCTCCAGCACGGTATTGCCTTTGAGCAGTTTCGGGCCGGTGGAGCCATGCGGGTTGTGGCAGTCCGAGCAGACGACCTTGCCCTCTTCGATCGGATGGTGAGAGATCTTCTTGGCGTCGGCACGCTGCTCCTTGTGGCAGGTGTAGCAGACTTCGGGCTGCGTCAGCTTGCTCAGCACCTTGTCGACAGGGCGGTGGACGGTATGGCAGTCGTTGCAAACCACGCCATTGGCTTGATGCTGGGCACCGTCCCAATGGTTGCGTTTTCCGCCCTTGTGGCAAGCCAAGCACTGATCCGCGCGCGCGCTGTCTTCCGAGGCCGCATAAACGCCCTTCTTGAAAACGATGTCCGGGGCCGCGCGGTCTTTCGCGTTTGGATCGCCCTTCAGGTGTTTCTCGCTCTCACCGTGACAGGACTGGCAGGTCGGGGCGCGCGAGTCACCACGCACGCCGTGCTTGGTCTGGTACAGGGTGAGAACGGGGGCGGTTTCGCTCTCGTCGTG
>Ga0210129_1000320_pt1 | contig 12377 bp, 8 predicted proteins | sample WestPond_Cattail_2_FD_185582 | JGI IMG/M metagenome (GOLD analysis project Ga0210129, IMG submission 185582) | Wetland microbial communities from the San Francisco Bay, California, USA, that impact long-term carbon sequestration -... | ecosystem: Environmental > Aquatic > Marine > Wetlands ... | reverse complement strand
CCGCTGCGCGGGTCCCTCGCCGGGTGGCTCATGCGCTCGGCCTCATAACGGTCATCGCCAGCCCAACCCACTCCATGTCGGCCTCCGGCAGCATTCGCCCGGCCGTCGATCCCGCTGCGCGGGTCCCTCGCCGGGTGGCTCATGCTGCCAGTCTCACGGCGGTTTCGGCGAGTCGCTTGCCTAGCGCGATACAGAGTGCCCGTTCCTCGTCGGTCAGCGGTCTGTCGTCGGCCGGGCCGGCCCAGTGGCTGGCGCCGTAGGGGGTGCCGCCGCTGGTGGTGCTGGAAATTTCGGGCAGGGTGTAGGGCAGGCCGACGATCAGCATGCCGTGGTGCAGGAGCGGCAGCATCATGCTGACGAGCGTGGTCTCCTGGCCGCCGTGCAGGCTGGCGGTGGAGGTAAACACGGCGGCGGGTTTGCCCGCCAGCGCGCCCTTCGCCCACAGCGCACCGGTGGTGTCGAGGAAATATTTCAACGGCGCCGCCATGTTGCCGAAACGGGTGGGCGAGCCGAGCACGAGGCCGGCGCATTGCTCCAGATCGGCCAGTTCCACATAGGGTGCGCCTTCCTCCGGCACCGGCGGCTCGGTCCGCTGGGTACGCGGGGCCACCGGCGGCACGGTGCGCAGGCGGGCGGTCGCGCCGGCAACCTGGTTGACCCCGCGCGCGATCAGTTGCGCCATGCTGCGCACGCTGCCATGTGCGCTGTAATACAAAACAAGAATTTCAGTCATGGGCGGGCTCATTGGCAATCACAGTGAAATCGATCAGGTCAAAACTGGCGGTGTGCTCCAGACGGCGGCCAAAGGACAGCGTGGTTTGATGGTGCGGGCGCCATACTTCGGCGTCCATTCCGGCCTGGAAAAGGTAGCGCGGCAGCATCAGGCGATCGGGCTGCATCAATGCAGACGAGCCCGGAACATACAATGCGGGCTCCGGCCTTCCCTTGAGGTGGCCGCGCAGGGGGCGCACCCAAGCCGGCTGCATGAGCGGCGACAGGCGCTCGACGCCAAGCTCGACCTGCCGTACGTCGCGCATCTTGATCCAGCGGATCACGCCCAGCGACCACGGGGCATCGTCGGCGCTGCGCAGGGCCAGTGCATCGCCCACTTTCAGGTTGAGCGGTGCATCCGGCGCACCGCTCAATGCGAACCCCGCGGCGCTGTCGTTGCTGACCGTCCAGTGACTGGCGCTGACCGCAGCACGGGCGGCGAGCAGGGGTTCGACATCGCCGATCGGCAGGCTGTCGTCAGCGTCCGCATCGGTTTCGGCTGTCGGCGGCCCCTGCTCCAGAACGCGATGGATGGCGCTGACGCCTGCCACCAACTGAACCGCACTGCCTGGGGCTGGATAACGCTTGAATGCGCGGTGCGCGCCGGTGCGCCACAGCTTGAGCAGTTTTTTGCCCAGGCTCTGGCTCAGTTCGCTTTCCATCCCCTGCGGCAGGCCTAGACGGCGCGGCGTATCGCCGGTGCGCAGGCGGACCGTCGTTTCATGCAACTGGCGGCACAGCGCCTTGGTGTCCAGCAACAGACCGCCGGCTTGCAGCTCGACGCCCGACTGTGCGGGGCCGAGGTCGCTGTCGGTCGGGATGGCGAAGCCGTGCTGGGTGGGCAGGGACGAAGCCGGATTCAGCGCGGCAAGCGCAGCGAATCCGTCCAGGAACAGACGCGTATGAACGAGTTCGGCACGACTCATGTGCGGCGGATCGGCCAGCGCCAGCAGCAGCGCCTGGCGGTAGGCCAGACTGGCCGGCAAGGCATCGGCCACCGCGCTGTCGGCCAGTCCGGAGGTCCACGCCAGTTGGTAAAGCTGGTGCATTTCCAGCCACAGGCCAGCCGGGGGCACGCTGTAAGTCAGGTAACAGGCTGCCTGGATATCGCGCAGCGCGGCGAGCAGGCGTGCGATGACTTCCGCCTGGCGTCTGGAAGGGTTGCGTCCGAAGCGGCGATTGCCCTGAGCCAGCAGCACGTGTTTGTAGCCGAAGCTGTGTTCGATCAGCAGTTCGCGCAGCAACATGCCGCCTTGCCGCTGCTGGGCGTGCGGCGGCACCCCGGCTTCGACCAGCAGGGTTTCGAGGTTGGCTGCCGCGCGTGCAACCACCGGGCGGAACAGTGCCAGCAGCGCGTAGCGTTCGTCCTCGCCCAGCGGGTGACGGTTGAGCGCATAAAGCGCCGTCACCAGTTGCTGCGCGGTATCCACCGGGCTGGCGAAGGGCAGCCGGGCCAGCCATGCCGCCGTCGCCTTGGGCTGGGTTTCAACCGGCCGACGCAAACCCGGATCGTCGATGCGGGGTACTTTGAGCGTGAGCATGATTCAGTCGAACACGACCGTCTTGTTGGCGTACACCAGCACGCGATTGTCCAGATGCCATTTCACGGCGCGCGACAGCACCACCTTCTCCAGGTCCGCGCCCTTGTTGATCAGGTCGTCGAGGCTGTCGCGGTGTGAAATGCGCGCCACGTCCTGCTCGATGATCGGGCCGTCGTCCAGCGTCTCGGTGACGTAGTGCGCGGTCGCCCCGATCAGTTTGACGCCGCGCTCGAACGCCCGGTGATACGGCTTGGCGCCGTGGAAGGCCGGCAGGAAGGAATGGTGGATGTTGATGACGCGGTTGGGGAAGTGGCGGATGAAATCCGCCGACAGCACCTGCATGTAGCGCGCCAGCACGATGAAGTCGATCTTCAGGTCGCGCAGGATCGCCAGCTGCATCTGCTCCGCCTCGGGCTTGGCGTCCTTCTCCACCGTCAGATGCTGAAACGGGATGCGGTAGGCGTCGGCCAGCCAGCGCGTGTCCTCATGATTGCTGAGAACGATCGGCAACTCGCAATGCAGTTCGCTGCTTTGATAGCGGTACAGCAGGTCGGCCAGGCAGTGGTCGAAGCGGGATACAAACACCGCCATGCGGGGCTTGCGGCTGGATTCGGCCAGCCGCCAGGTCATGCCGAAACGGCTGGCGATCGGCTGGAACGCGCTGGAAAACTCCTTCAGGTCGAGACTGAAGCCGGCCAGTTCCCATTCCACCCGCATCAGGAAAAGCTTGAGTTCGGCGTCCTGGTGTTGGTCTGCGTGCACAATGTTGGCATTATGCAACAAAAGGAAATCGGCGATGGCGGCGACCAGACCCTTCTGGTCGGGGCAGGAAATGAGCAGGACAGCGGTATGGCGCATGGCTATGCCCGGAAATTCCGGAGAGGTTGGATTACGCAATCATAACCAATATTCCCCATGGCTATCTCGGACATCCCGGGCTGACCATTCCGATCTGTCACCCAGTCGGGTTAGAATCCTCCCTGTTTATTAGTTGCTGTTAATAAACTTAACTCATATCAGTGCGCCCGCAGATCAGGTTCCGCACGTGTCAATCAGGGGCTCTCTCGCATGTCTTATCTCACCAATTCCATCGCCGTGAACCTCACTCTGGGGGTGTTGTTCGTGTTTTCGGTCGTGACCTGGATGCTGATTCTGTCCAAGTTCTGGCAGAACACCCGCGGCAGCCGGCAGGACACTGCCTTCAAGAAGGCCTTCTGGGCGGCCAAGGATCTGCACGAAGGGGAAGTGATCGCACGCGCCCACAAAGGCGCCATGGCCGAGTTGACGACGGCGGGTTTCGCCGCACTGGCGCAAACCAAGGAAGTCAGTCTCAGCCTCGACAGCCTGGGCGACCGCAAGGACATTCTCGAGCGCACCCTGAAAAGCGAATTGCAGCAGATCCAGCACCGCAAGGAACACGGCTTGATGGCGCTGGCCAGCATCGGCAGCACCGCACCCTTCGTCGGCCTGTTCGGCACCGTGTGGGGCATCATGCACGCGTTGAAGGACATCAGCATGACCAACTCGGCCAGCCTCGACATCGTGGCCGGCCCGGTGGGCGAGGCCCTGATTGCCACGGCATTCGGTATCGCCACCGCGATCCCGGCGGTGCTGGCCTACAACTACGGCGTGCGCCGCGTGCGCACCACGGTGGCGGGTCTCGACCAGTTCGCCACCGCTTTCCTGCACCTGGTGATGAAGACGCCTTATCGTGGCGAAACCGGCCGCAGCGAGAGCATCAAGGCTGAGGTCAAGAACTGATATGGCCCTGCTGCCTCAAACCGACTACTCGCCGATGAGCGAGATCAATGTCACGCCGCTGGTAGACGTGATGCTGGTGCTGCTGGTGATCTTCATGGTGACCGCACCCTTCCTGCTGCAGGCGGTGCCGGTCAGTCTGCCGAAGACCGCACCGGTGGCGAAGCTGACCCCGGTCAAAAAGGTCGAGCTCATCATCGACGCCGAAGGTCAGGTCTACGTCGACCAGCAGCAGGTCGCCGGCGCCGACCTGGAAGAGCGCCTCAAAACCCTGCTGCTTGCCGAGCCGGAACTGACCGTGCAACTGAAAGCCGATTACCGCGTGGCCTACGGCCGCATTGCCGAAGTCATGGCGGCAGTCAGCCGTGCCGGCATCGTCCGGCTGTCCTTCGTCACTTCCTCAGACAGGCTCGATGGCGCGCTCTGAACGCTTTTACTGGCTGAGACGGGATGGCGGGCCGCTGGCCATCTCGCTTGTCCTGCACGTGCTGGCGCTGTTGCTGATCGCCCCCTGGCTGGTGATGCGCACCATCCCCGATACGCAGGTCGAAGTCGAGGTCATGCTGGAGCCCGATACCCAGGAGCCGCCGCGCAACCGTCCCGAGCAGGCGACCCGCCTGAAGGGCCCGGTGAGGACGCTGCGCCCGATCGTCCAGCCGCTGCCCAAACCGGTACAAACGCCGCCCGTTCAAACCACCCAGACAACACCGCAGCCCCAGCCTCAGCCCCAGACGCCGCCCCTGGCAAGCAACACGCCTGCCGCCGACACGGGCCGCGGGCAGACGGGAAGCAGTGCACCGGCACCGCGCGAAGTGGCCGGGCTGTCGGCGCCGAACAACGCGGACCAGCGCAGCGTCGCTGCGCCGTTCAGCACGGGAACGACGGCGCTGCAGCAAGCCAGCGAACAAACCAGCCCGGTCGCCCCGCGCGCGCCGGCGACCCGCGAAGCGGCGGGGCTGTCGGCGCCGAAAAGCCCGGACCTGCGCAGCGCCGCGGCGCCGCTCAGCTCGGGTCCGGCGGCCATGCAGCGCGGCAGTGAACAAGCCAGTCCGGTTGCGCCGCGCGCGCCGAGCCTGGGCAGCACCCCGCAACCCAGCGCGCGGGCCGCCGCCGCACCGTCACGCCCGGGCGAAGACCGTCAGGATGGGCCGGTTACCCTGGCCGGCCCGGCCGCACAGGTCCAGTCCGCGCAGCCGGAATTCCGCCAGGCCGCGCGCCAGGGCGGACAGGTCAGCATGCGCGGCGGCAGCCAGGCACCGGCTGACGGCCTGTCGAGCCAGCCGGGCTCGCCGGAGCAGGTCGCGCTGCTGGCTGCCCGTTCGGTTCCGCAATCCCAGCCGGGCAGCGGGGCGACCCCGGGCGGGCAGGTCCCCGCGCTGGCCGCGCCCGCTGCGCGCAGCAGCGGACCGGGCAGCGCAGCATCAAGAGAAAGCGCTGCGTCCGGTTTGGCCCCATCCGCCGCCCCCAGCGCACGATCAGGGGCCGCCCCGGCTGGCCAGGCACCGGTGCTGGCCGCGCCCACCGCCCGCGGCAGCAATGGGCAGGGCAGCGCAACGGCAACCGAAAACACCGCGTCCAGCCTGGCCCAGTCCGCTGCCCACGGCGCAGGATCGGCGGCTGCCGCCGCCAGCCGGGCGCCGACGACCGGCGGCCAAACCAGCGCAGGCACCGGCAGCGGCAGACGTACGACCACCCCCAGCGAGCCGGGCCGCGCAGGCCTGATGGCGGCGTCCACTCCGGGCGAGCCCGGCTCCGGCACGGCGTTGTCGGGATCCGGCCCCGGCGCCAGCGACGCCGGCCAGGGCCGCTCGCAGGCGCTGGCTGGTGCCGGCAGCGCCGCGCGCGAAGCAGCTTCGCCCCTGCTGGCCGCGGTGGGTAGCGCCGCAGCGGCGCGTGGCGGTGCCGACAGCAGCGCCGGCCAGTTGAGCGGTCGTGCGGAAGCGGCGGCGCTGGCGCAGCCGGTGAGCGAAGCCCGCGCGGCGCCGATGCAGACCCAACAACCCACCGGGCAGGCACGGGTGATCGAGGAGCGCTTCACCGCGACCGCGCTCAAAGTCGACTCTCCGCGCACGATCTGTTCATTGCCGCTGATGTTTGCCGGTCTCGACCGCAAGCCCATCCCCGAGGGGCTGGACTCGATCAACTCCACCGCCGCCAGGCTGCAGGACGAGACGCCGCCGCGCCATCTCCCCGGCAACCAGGCGCCGCGTTATCCTATCCAGGCGCTCGGCATGCGTGCCCAGGGCCGGGTGGTGGTGCGTGCCGAAATCCTTCCCGACGGAACGATCGGACAGCGCTGGATCAAACAGAGCAGCGGGTTGCAGGTGCTCGATCTGGCCGCACTCGAGACCGTGCGTGCATGGCGCTTTTATCCGGCCCAGCGGCACGGCCTGGCGGTCGCCGTCTGGCTGGACGTTCCCATTGAATACAAGATGCCGTAAGGAGTGAAAAGATGAACCGACTGTTAGTGGCACTGCTTTGTGCAGGCTTCATCCACACTGCGGGCGCCGCCGAGGCGATGCCCGACTGGCTGCGCTATTACCAGATGGCGGCCGAACGCGGCGACCCGGAAGCGCAAATGAAAATGGGCTGGGCCTACGACAAGGGCGATGGCGTCGGACACAATGCCAAACTTGCGGTGGACTGGTATCGCCGCGCCGCCCTGCAGAACGAACCGACCGCACAGTACAACCTGGCGCTGCTGCTGATCGAAGGCCGCGACGTGCCCAAGGATGTCCCCACCGGGGTTGATTTTCTGACCCGTGCCGCTTCGCAGAACCTGATCCTGGCGCAAACCTATCTCGCCTCGCTCTATGAGCAGGGGAAAGTCATCGAGAAAAACGACGCCGAGGCCGTGAAATGGCTGAGGCGTGCGGCCAATAACGGCGACGCTGCGGCGATGAACAACCTGGCACTGAAATATGCCCGCGGCGAAGGGGTGGCGCGTGACCCGGCCGAGGCGCAGAAGCTGTTGACGGCAGCTGCCCAGCAGGGCAATGCGCTGGCCCAGGCCAACCTCGGCACGCTTTATCGCGAAGGCCTGGGGGGAACCGTGGTCGATTACAGCCAGGCGCTGACCTGGCTGACCCGCGCCGCCGAACAGGGCAACGTCACCGCGCAGGCCAAGCTGGGCTGGATGTATCTCAAGGGCCAGGGCGTGACCGCCAACCCGGCCGAGGCCGTGAAATGGTTCGTGCTGGCCGCCAAGCAGGGCGATGCCGACGCCCAGACGCAGCTCGGCTGGATGGCCGAGCAGGGGCAGGGCATGGCGAAAAACGCGGAAGTTGCCGCCCAGGCCTATACCCAGGCCGCCGCCAACAAGCAGCCGGTCGCCGCCAACAACCTGGGCACGCTCTATCGCGACGGCCGCGGGGTTGCGGCCGATCCGGTGGAGGCCGCCCGCTGGTTCCGGGTTGCGGCCGATGCCGGCGACGCAATGGGCCAGTACAACCTCGCCACCTTGCTGGAAAGCAATCCGGCCGCGATGGACGAAGCGCTGGCCTGGTATCGCCGTGCCGCCGAGCAGAATCTGGCGGCCGCGCAGAGCCGTCTCGGCTGGCTGTTGCTGGAGCGCGGCCAGGACGCCGAGGCAGTGCAGTGGCTGACCCGTGCGGCCGAGCAGAACGATGCGCAGGCGCAGAACAATCTGGGCGTGATGTATGAAACCGGCCGCGCGGTGGAGAAAAATCCCGCCACCGCCGCGACCTGGTATCGGCGTGCCGCCGAATCCGGCGACGCCGCCGCGCAGAACAACCTGGGCGCCTTGCTGCGTGACGGCCTCGGTGTGCCGCAGAACTATGCCCAGGCAGCCGAATGGTTCAAGCGTGCAGCCGACCAGGGCTATGCCAAGGCCATGCTGAACCTGGGTGCGCTGTACGAACTGCAGGCCAAGGCCGGAACGGGCCAGAAGCGTGCGACCAGCAGCCCGTCTACCCCCTCGTCTTCGGCACCGGCCGCCATCCCCCTGCCCGCGCGCGCCGCGCCGGTGGGCAAGCCGCTGCAGTAAGTCGTCCTTTCGTAGCGGGCCAGGCGCCTGCCTGGCCCGCTTTTCTTTGCCGACCCGGTTCCTCCGGGTTTGCCTGTCGCCCGAGCGGGCGAATCGCATAAAGATTCAGCAGGGTTTGCGCGCCGCAAGCCGTATTCGCGCTTGCTAATAAGCTGAATTTCGACGCATGCATCGGCCAAACGGGTCGTTTCTCGGCGCCAGCCCGCATCCAGCCGTTTCCCTGTTCAATATTTAGGCATGCCATGGGGCAAAAACCTTGATTTTGCTTGAGGTTTCGACGCTCATAAAAAAAGTTGAATGAACAAGCAGAATCCCTGTTGACATGCCCGAGCGGAAACCTAGAATTTGTATCCGCTACCTCGCCGCACCACAATATGTTGTGAATAAATGTGTGCGCGAGGGCTGGGCAAGCTGTGTATAAGCTGTGAATTCCAACTGCGGCCGCCCGGTTTTTCGTCACACCCACCAAGGAGCCCCATCGATGCTGAATGTTGCCGCCGAATCCGCCGCCCCCGTCCCCATGCCTCCGCTCGAGACTGCCGAGCCGGTGGTGATCGATACGCGCTATGCCGATTACAAGATCATCCGCCGCAATGGCGCGGTGGTCGGCTTTGCGCCCAACAAAATCGCCATCGCCGTGACCAAGGCCTTCATCGCGGTGCAGGGCGGACAGGCTGCCGCCTCGGCGCGCATCCGCGAACTGGTCGAATCGATCACCGGCCAGGTGACGGCGGCGCTGCTGCGCCGCACCCCGAATGGCGGCACCTTCCATATCGAGGATATCCAGGATCAGGTCGAGCTGGCGCTGATGCGCTCGGGCGAGCACGAAGTCGCGCGCGCCTATGTGCTGTACCGTGAAAAGCGTTCGCAGGAGCGCGCCGCGCAGCGCGCCGCCGGGGTTCCCGAGGTCCAGCTCCACGTGATCGAGGACGGCCAGAAAAAGCCGCTCGACACCCAGCGTCTGGCCGGCCTGTTGGCCGATGCCTGCACCGGCCTCGGCGACAACGTCAAGGCCGAACCGATCATGCACACCGTGCTGCGCGATCTCTACGACGGCGTGCCGATGGCCGAAGTGGAAAAGGCGCTGGTGCTGGCCGCGCGTTCGATGATCGAGCAGGACCCGGCGTATTCGCTGGTCACCGCGCGCCTGCTGCTGAATTCCATCCGCCACGAAGTGCTGGGCGAGGCCGTCACCCAGGCGCAGATGGGCGCGCGCTACGCTGACTATTTCCCTGCCTTCATCAAGAAGGGCATCGCTGCCGAACTGCTCGACGAGAAGCTCGCCCAGTTCGACCTCGCGCGCCTGGCTGCCGTGCTCGACGCCGGCCGCGACTACCAGTTCGGCTACCTTGGCCTGCAGACCCTGTACGACCGCTACTTCCTGCACATCGAGGAGTCGCGCATCGAACTGCCGCAGGCCTTTTTCATGCGCGTGGCGATGGGCCTGGCGATCAACGAGATCGACCGCGAGGCGCGTGCCATCGAGTTCTACCAGGTGCTGTCCTCGTTCGACTTCATGTCGTCGACGCCCACCCTGTTCAATGCCGGCACCCGCCACAGCCAGCTGTCTTCCTGCTACCTCACCACCGTCACCGACGACCTCGACGGCATCTATCAGGCGATCAAGGAAAACGCCATGCTGCAGAAGTACGCCGGCGGGCTGGGCAACGACTGGACCCCGGTGCGCGCCATGGGCGCCCGCATCAAGGGCACCAACGGCAAATCGCAGGGCGTGGTGCCCTTCCTCAAGGTGGTCAACGACACCGCCGTCGCGGTCAACCAGGGCGGCAAGCGCAAGGGCGCGGTGTGCGCCTACCTGGAAACCTGGCACCTCGACATGGAGGAGTTCCTCGAACTGCGCAAGAACACCGGCGACGACCGCCGCCGCACCCACGACATGAACACCGCCAACTGGATTCCCGACCTGTTCATGCAGCGCGTGATGGAAGGCGGCGACTGGACGCTGTTTTCGCCCAACGATGTGCCCGACCTGCACGACCTCTACGGCCGCAAGTTCGCCGAGGCCTACACCGAATATGAACGCAAGGCCGACCGCGGCGAGATCAAGTGCTACAAGCGCGTTCCCGCCACCCAGATGTGGCGCAAGATGCTGTCGATGCTGTTCGAAACCGGCCATCCCTGGATCACGTTCAAGGACCCGTGCAACATCCGCAGCCCGCAGCAGCACGTCGGCGTCGTCCACAGCTCCAACCTGTGCACCGAGATCACGCTCAATACCAGCGACCACGAAATCGCCGTGTGCAACCTCGGCTCGGTCAACCTGGTGAACCATCTCAAAGACGGCAAACTGGATCTCGACAAGCTGAAGACCACCATCCACACCGCGATGCGCATGCTCGACAACGTGGTCGACGTCAACTACTACGCCGTCGGCAAGGCGCGCAACTCCAACCTCAAGCACCGTCCGGTGGGCCTCGGCATCATGGGCTTCCAGGACGCGCTGCAGGAACTGCGCGTGGCCTACGCGTCGGATGCCGCAGTCGAATTCGCCGACCGCTCGATGGAGGCCGTCGCCTACTACGCCTTCTGGGCCTCGACCGAACTCGCAGCCGAGCGCGGCCGCTACTCCAGCTACGAAGGCAGCCTGTGGAGTAAAGGCATCCTGCCGCAGGATTCGCTGAAGCTGCTGGCCGCCGAACGCGGCGGCTATCTGGAAGTCGACAGCAGCAGCACGCTCGACTGGAACGCGCTGCGCGCCCGCATCAGCGAGCACGGCATGCGCAACTCCAACTGCCTGGCGATCGCGCCGACCGCGACCATCGCCAACATCGTCGGCGTCTCCGCCTCGATCGAGCCGACCTACCAGAACATCTACGTCAAATCCAACCTGTCGGGCGAATTCACCGTCGCCAACAAGTACCTGGTCGCCGACCTGAAGAAGCTCGGCCTGTGGGACGAAGTGATGGTCGCCGACATCAAGTACTTCGACGGTTCGCTGGCGAAGATCGACCGCATCCCGGCCGACATCCGCACCCTCTACGCCACCGCGTTCGAGATGGAAACCAGCTGGCTGGTGGAATGCGCCAGCCGTCGGCAGAAATGGATCGACCAGGCGCAGAGCCTCAACATCTACATGGCCGGTGCCTCGGGCAAGAAGCTCGATGAGACCTACAAGCTGGCGTGGATACGCGGCCTCAAGACCACCTATTACCTGCGCACCCTGGGCGCGACCTCGGCGGAAAAATCCACCGGCAAGGGCGGTGAGCTGAATGCGGTGTCGTCGAGCGGCGGAACGGGCGCGATGATCGCCTCCGACTGCCCCGGCAACGCGATGCGTGCGGCGGCCGCCAAGCTGCCGGAGCCGGAAGTCCTCGGCAAGGCGTGCACCTTGCGGCCGGGGGATCCGGGGTTCGAGGAATGCGAGGCGTGTCAGTAAGGGTTGGCCGTCACTGAACAATTCCATATCCGTCATTCCGGCGGTGCGTTGTTGTTACAGCTTTAGCTGTTTACAACAACGGCCTATCCCTTGCGGGTGAAAGCCGGAATCCAGTGGAATTAAGTCTTGGACCCCGGGTTTCATCGGGGTGACAAATTGTTCGGTGCTAGCTTGAGTCCGTTGGCCGGGGTTGCCGGCCGGCAAGTCACTTTTCTTGTCTCGCCAAGAAAAGTAACCAAAAGAAGGCGACCCCGCTGCGCCACCCCTTCGGGGCGGGCCTCGGCTGAACCGAGCCAGCGGGGCGGCTGCGCAACTCGCCCTGGCAGGGCACACAAAACGTGCCCTGCTGCGGAGCTCGAACAGTGCTCGCCTTCATCCCCGCTGACTCGATCCAGTCGAGGTGGCGCAGAAGGGGAAACCGACGCGCAGAGGTGGTGATGCTGGTTACGCGTTAACCGTTCGCCCTGAGCTTGTCGAAGGGAGCCTGTCGAAGACAGGTCGAACTGCAGCAAACCGGAAGACCGTGCAACAAAGATTGAAAGCCGGTGGGCAACCACCGTGGTTACAAGAACCAAAGGAGACTTGAACGATGCTGAACTTTGAAGAAGACTTCACCCCCGCCGCCCCGCGCATGGCCGCACCTGCGCCCATGCCTGCCGCACCTGTGTCCGATGCCCCCGCGCCCCAGACCCGCCGCGTGCAGGCCGCCGACAAGCGCGTGATCAACGGCGCGACGGACGTGAACCAGCTCGTGCCCTTCAAGTACAAATGGGCGTGGGAAAAATACCTCGCCGGCTGCGCCAACCACTGGATGCCGCAGGAAGTGAACATGAGCCGCGACATCGCGCAGTGGAAAGACCCCGCCGCGCTTACCGAAGACGAGCGCCGTCTGGTCAAGCGCAAC
>Ga0210129_1000319_pt1 | contig 12388 bp, 9 predicted proteins | sample WestPond_Cattail_2_FD_185582 | JGI IMG/M metagenome (GOLD analysis project Ga0210129, IMG submission 185582) | Wetland microbial communities from the San Francisco Bay, California, USA, that impact long-term carbon sequestration -... | ecosystem: Environmental > Aquatic > Marine > Wetlands ... | reverse complement strand
CGCCGTTTCTGAGCAGACAAGCGGGGGGTTCCCTCTGACCCGGCCCGAACGCTTTTCAAATCCACCATGTCTGCCTACCTCGACACCCGTGTCAGCCTGTATGCCGGTCGCCTCTGGCGGGACGAGGCGCTCGACGCACTGGTTGGCGCGCCGGATACCGTCATCGCCGACACCCTGATGCAGCGCGGCTTGCCGCAGCTGGCGGCGGGCTTCATCCATCCGACCGACCGGCAGGATGCCCGCTCGCTGGAACAGCGCATCATTGCCCAGATCCTTGACGAGACACGGGTGCTGATCCGGCCGCTGTCCGGCGATTCGCGCAGCTTTTTGACCTTCTGGACCGCACGCTTCGAGATTTCCAACGTCAAGACGCTGCTGCGCAGCAAGATGACGGGCGAGCGCCCCGCCGCCGTGCTGGCCCGGCTGACGCCGATGGGCGCATTCAACCGGCTGGACAACCAGGACCTGGCGCATGCCGAAGACGTAAACGAACTGTTGCGGCGCCTGGAGGCAGGCCCCTATGCGGGCATCGTGCGCCACGCCCGGCGCGCATTCGAGCAGAGCCACGATCCCTTCAGCCTGGATGCGGCGCTGGATCACGGCTATTACGAAGGCCTGACCCTGCGCGCGCAGCCGCTGGAAAGTACGGTGGGCGCGCCGTTCCGCGGCCTGATGGCAAACCTCGTCGACCGCATCAACCTGGTCTGGCTGCTGCGTTATCGTTTCAATTACAGATTGCCACCAGCACAGGTGTATTACCTGCTGATCGGTTCGCATTACAGCCTTCCTGGCGCACGCTTGCAGGAACTGGCCGCGCTCGACAGCCTGGAAGCCGTACTGGCCGCCTTGCCCCCGGTTTGGCGGACGCCGTTGTCCGATGCGATCGACATTCCCGATGTTTTCGCCCGCATGGAACGCTTGGCCGCAAGGCAGGCGCAGCAGGTGCTGCTTTCCCGCGCGCCTGATATTGCCCGCGCCTTCGCCTACCTGATCCTGCGCGAACGCGATCTGCGCGCGGTTCGCGCGCTGCTGCGCGGCCGTCATCTCGGTCTGGCCGATGGCGAAATCCGGCAGGCGCTGCAACGCTCGCCAGCGGAGACAGCCTGATGCTGCGCACCGAACCGCTGCTCAGGATGCAATTACTGCTGCTGGCCACCGAAGCCCAGGATGCCGCACTGGCGCTGGCACGCTTCGGCGTCTTCAATCCGGCGCCCTGCAGTCTGGATGTGCTTGCGGAGTCGCCCGCTGCCGCCTACCGTGAAGCCTGGCTGGAGGCCGAGGCCCGGCTGTCCAAACTGCTGGAGCAGTGCGGCGATACCGGCCCGCTGCAACTGCCCGATGATGCCGAGGCACCTTCGCTGGTCGATCTGCAGGAATTGAACGGCTGGCTGAAGGACGTGTGGACAGCCTGCCTCGCCTGTCACGAAAGCGACGTGCAGATCACGGAGGCGCGCAGCCATCTCGACGCGCTGGAGGACACGCTCGCCAAACTGGAACGCCTGAATGTCGATCTTGCCCACCTGCTGCGCGCCGATAGCCTGCTGGCGTTCAACATCGGCAGCCTGCCGGTGACGGGCCTCAAGCGCGTGACCGAGGCGTTGGCGATGACCGGGCATCTGGTCACGCGCTTCGATCAGGTCGGCGAACAGGTTTTCGCGGTCATCGCTGGCCCACGCGCCCGCCATGACGAGGTGCGTGGCCTGCTGGCTCAGGCCGGCTGGCGCGAACTGCCGGTACCGGACGAACTGCGCACCCACCCGCAGGCGGCACGCGCCTGGCTGGAAGCCGAGCGCGCCCGGATGGACGCCCAATCCGGCGCGGCCTGCCAGGTCATGGATGGATTGCGCGACCGCTTCGGTCCGCGTCTGCACGAAGCGCGCATGCGGCTCGCCCTGGCGCGTCCGCTGGCCGAGGCGGCCTTGGCGAGTGTGCGCGGCAGGGGCGGGCTGACATCCTTGTCGGGCTGGATTCCCCGACAGCAACTGGATGCACTGCGCGACACCCTGGATGCGCGTTTTCATGGGCGCTACTGGCTCGATCTGCGCGAACCGTCTCCGGACGAAAATGCCGACGTGCCGTCGCTGATGCGCTACCCCAGCTGGCTCAAGCCCTTCGTCCCCCTGGTGAAAAGTTACGGGGTGCCGCGTTATGGCGAATTCGACCCGGCGCTGCCGTTTGCCCTTACCTACCTGCTGCTGTTCGGCGCCATGTTCGGCGATGTCGGGCACGGCGCGGTGATTCTGCTGCTGGCCGCCGCGCTGCATCGGCGCCTCGGGCGCATGGCCTGGGTAGGCATCGCGGCGGGGGCCGTGTCGATGTTGTTCGGCCTCTTCTACGGCAGCATTTTCGGTTACGAGGACATCATCGAACCGCTCTGGCTGTCGCCGCTGCACGACCCCGTGCGGGTGCTGACGGTGGCGGTGGCGTTCGGCGTCGGTTTCATCGTGTTCACGCTGATGGTGAACGCGCGCAACAAATGGATGTCGGGGCAGATCGGCGCGGCCCTGTTCGATTCCACCGGGCTTGCCGGGCTGGTGTTCTACCTCGGCGCCGTCGGCGTGCTGGCGAGTCTGGCCGGTGCGGCGGATGTCGCGCAGCCGGCCTGGTTGCTTGCTGGCCTGGGCATTTCGATGGTGGCCGCCTTCAAATGGTTCGAGGCCCGGGCCGGCCTCGGCGAGCGCATCCTGGTCACCGCCATCGAAACGCTGGAAACCGCGATCAACCTGTTTTCCAACACCTTGTCGTTCATGCGCGTGGCGGCCTTCAGCCTCAACCACGTCGCGCTGTCGCTGGCGGTGTTCACGCTTGCCAACGGACTCGACGCTTCTGGCCATTGGGTCACCATTCTGCTGGGCAATATCGTCATCATCGTGCTGGAAGGGGGCATCGTCGCGATTCAGGCGCTGCGCCTGATGTATTACGAGGGGTTCTCGCGCTTCTTCAGCGCAGATGGAAGGGAATTCGCGCCATTGCGGCTGGAGAGTAATCTGAGGGGTTAGCCGTGAGCAGTGCGCGGAGCTTGCCCGCCACACTGCTTACCGCTCACCGTTCACCATAGAAAAGGAGAAAACATGACCTGGTTGATTGCATTGACGGGCTTGCCCGTAGCGGCGACGCTGGGGGCGGGCGTCTGGCTGACGGTCAAGCCGCAGCGCATGCCGGCAGCGTGGCTCAAGAGGGGCTTGCTGGCCAACCTGGCGCTGTTCGGTCTGGTCCTTGCCGGCGTGATGCTGATGGGGGTGCAGGAGGTGATGGCGGCCGAGCCGGTAGCCGGTGCCGCCATGGAAATCACTCTGGGCAAAGGCCTGGCCCTGCTGGGTATCGGTCTGCCCACCGGGCTCGCCGCGATTGGCGCCGCCATCGCGCTGGGCCCGATCGGCTCGGCCGCGATGGCGGTGATCGCCGAGAAACCCGAGATGTTCGGCCGCACCCTGATTTATATGGGGCTGGCCGAAGGGATCGCGATTTACGGCCTGGTCATGTCGATTCTGTTGCTCGGCAAACTTTGAAGCGTCGCGATGGAGCATGAAATTGGCAGCGCCCGCCTGGTGGTGCTGGGCAGCGCGGGACTTGCAGGCGGCTTCAGCCTGATCGGTGCCGAGGTGCATGCCGATGCTGATCCGGCGACGGTGGAAACGGTGCTCGAGCAGTTGGCCAGGAGTGGCGACGAGGCGCTGGTCCTGCTGGAAACCCACCTTGCCCATGCCGGCGGTTACTGGTTGAACCGATTGCGCAACGAGGGGGGTCGCATCGTCATCACCGAACTGCCGCCCTTGCCTGCGCCCCAGGATTACGCCCCAGCGGTGGATGAGGTTGTGCGGGCAGTGCTGGGGCCCGAAGCTCTGAAGTAGTTACAAAATTCATGAACGAGTTGCAAGGCGAATTTCCAATGTTTTACTTGAATTTTGCAACGCAATCAATTGATATGGAGCAACATAATGGAAGCGGATGCGCAGGTTTCCCAACTCGAGCAGGCGCTGATTCAGCAGGCCGAGACGCTGGCGCGCGAGCAGTTGCAGAACGCCGAATCGTTGCGCGCGCGCATCCTCGACGAGTCGGCTGAAAAACTCAAACTGGTTGAGGAGCGCGAGATTCTCGCCGCCAAGGTCGAAGCCGAACGCCTGGTGCGGCGCCAGACCCAGGCGGCAGAAACGCGGCTGTCCGCCGAACTCGACCGGCTACGCTGGGCGCTCACGGAATCCGTCTTGTCCGAAGTCAAGAGTGCCTTCCACGCCCTGGTACAGGACGAAGCGCGCTATCTCGGCGTGCTCGAAGCCTGGCTGGCGGCGGCAGCACAGGCATTGCCGGCGGGCGATCTGCTGGCGGAAGTCCGGCCGGAAGACGAAAAACGTTTGCTGCCGGTGTGGGCGGCGATGACCACACGCTCAGCGCCGGGACGCCTGGTCACCCTGGCCAGCCACAGCCATCCGAGCGAGGGCGGCATCCGCGTCCGCCTGGCCAACAACCGTGCGCAACTCGATCAGACGTTCGAGGCGCGCCAGACGCGTCTCGCCGATGAACTGGCTCGGGTAACGATGGAACGTCTGTTCGCGAGTGCGCCGGACTTGGGCACGCTGGTGCATGGTTGAAATGGCAAGATTCAGGGGTAAGGGTTTGCGCCTCATCCCTTGCCGCTTACGAAACTAAGGAAAACAATGGGCAAGATCCTGGAAATCAATGGCCCCCTGGTCAAACTCGTGCTGCCGCAGACGGTGCTCGGCGAGCAGGTGCGGGTGGGGCGCATGGGGCTGGTCGGCGAGGTGATCGGCCGCGACGGCGACACCGCGCTGGCCCAACTGTACGAAGATACCGCCGGCCTGCGGCCGGGCGAGGTGGCGGAAGGCCTGGGCTGGCCGCTGTCGGTGGAACTCGGGCCCGGGCTACTCGGGGCGATATTCGACGGTGTGCAGCGGCCGCTGAAGGCGGTGTGGCAACAAAGCGGCGACCGCATCGCACGCGGCGTTGCGGTGCCTTCGCTGCCGCGCGACACGCTTTGGCATTTCGTGCCCGACCCTGCACGCCAAGCTGGCCGTGCGCTGACGGGTGGCGACGCGCTGGGTACGGTGCAGGAAACCGAATCGATCCGGCATCGCATCCTGACGCCGCCGCTGATCAAGGGGGAATTGCTGGAACTGGCACCGGAGGGCGACTACAACGTGGAAGAGGCCATCGGCCGGGTGAAACTGGCCGACGGCCGGATCGAGAAGTTGCACCTGTTCCATCGTTGGCCGGTGCGCACCCCGCGCCCCTTCAAACAGCGTGACCACGCAGTGGCGCCATTGATCACCGGGCAGCGCATCCTCGATACTTTCTACCCGCTGCTCAAAGGCGGCAAGGCGGCAATCCCCGGCCCCTTCGGTGCCGGCAAGACCATGCTGCAACAGCAGATTGCACGCTGGTGCAACGCCGAGATCGTCATCTACGTCGGTTGCGGCGAACGCGGCAACGAACTGACCGACGTGCTCGAATTCATGCCCGAACTGAAGGACCCGCACACCGGCCGCCCGCTGATGGAACGCACCCTGTTGGTGGCCAACACCTCCAACATGCCGGTGGTGGCGCGCGAAGCCTCGATCTACGTCGGTATCACGCTGGCCGAGTATTTCCGCGACCAGGGCTACGACGTGGTGATGGTGGCCGATTCCACCAGCCGCTGGGCCGAAGCGCTGCGCGAAGTCGCCGGGCGGCTGGGCCAGATGCCGGTGGAGGAGGGTTATCCAGCCTATCTCGGCTCGCGCCTGGCGGCTTTTTATGAACGCGCCGGACGGGTGGAAACCTTCGCCGGCGACCACGGTTCGGTCACGCTGATCGGCGCGGTGTCGCCGCCCGGTGGCGACTTTTCCGAGCCGGTCACCAGCCACACCAAGGAAATCATCCAGACCTTCTGGGCCTTGTCGAAGGAACTTGCCGACGCCCGCCACTACCCGGCGGTGGACTGGCTGGAAAGCTTCTCCGGTTACGTGAGTTCCGCAGCGAAGTGGTGGGCGCAGCACGTCGATCCGAATTGGGAAAGCGATCGCGCCGAGGCGCTGGACCTGCTCGCCGCTTCCGAGGAGTTGCAGCGCATCGTCAACCTGGTCGGCGTCGAGGCCTTGTCCTCCGAGCAGCGCTGGACGCTGGAAGCCGCCGGCCTGATCAAGGAGGGCTTGCTGCAGCAGTCGGCCACCGACGAGGTGGACAGCTTCGCCTCGCCGGACAAGCAGTACGCACTGCTGGTGGCGCTGCTGGAGATTTATCGCCAGGGCATGAAGCTGGTGAAGCTCGGCGCACCCGCCCGACGGCTGATCCAGATGCCGCTCTTGGCGCAGGCGCGGCGTTGGAAGAGCCAGCACGCCTCGGATGACCTTGCCGCGTTGAAAGCGAAAATCGACGCCATCCCCGATGCGTTCGAGCCGCTGTTGCTGGAATACGCCGCTACCGTTCCCTCGACCCTGAGGGAGGCCGTGCCGTGAAGAACATCGAATTCCGTACCGCCACCTCCGCCCAGGGCGGCCTCGTTGTGATGGCCGGGGTGCCTGGTGTGGCGGCCGGTTCGCGGGTGCAGCTGCGCGATCACGCCGGTCGCATCCGTTCGGGCCTGGTGATCCGCGCGGCCGACGACGCGGTGCTGGTGGAAGTGTTCGAGGGTACCGACGAACTCGATCTGGAGCGTACCTGGGTGCGCTTTCTCGACGAGCCGTTCAAACTGCCGGTGTCGCGCGACATTCTCGGCCGTGTGTTCAACGGCGCCGGGTTGCCGCGTGACGGCCGACCGCCGGTCATTTCCGCCGACCGCCGCGACGTCAACGGTGAACCACTCAACCCTGCGGCGCGCGCCTATCCACGCGAATTCATCCAGACCGGCATCTCCGCCATCGACGGCATGAATTCGCTGACGCGTGGACAGAAGCTGCCGATCTTTTCCGGTGGCGGCCTGCCGCACAACCGGGTGGCGGCGCAGATCGTGCGCCAGGCCAAGCTGCTGGGCGAGGAGTCCGCCGAGTTCGTGGTCGTGTTCGCCGCCTTCGGCGCTTCGCATGCCGATGCGCGCTTCTTCCAGGAAAGCTTCGAGGAGAGCGGGGTGCTGAACAAGGTGGTGATGTTCCTCAACCTCGCCGACGAGCCGGTGATCGAACGCCTGCTGACGCCACGCGCGGCGCTCACCGCCGCCGAATATCTGGCCTTCGATCTCGACCACCATGTGCTGGTGGTGATGACCGACATGACCGCCTACGCCGAGGCGCTGCGCGAAGTCGCGGTGTTGCGCGGCGACGTGCCGGCGCGCAAGGGCTATCCGGGTTATCTCTATTCCGACCTCGCCGAAATCTACGAGCGGGCAGGGCGCATCAAGAACCGGCGTGGCTCCATCACAATGATCCCGGTGCTGTCGATGCCGTCGGACGACATCACCCATCCGATTCCCGACCTCACCGGCTACATCACCGAGGGTCAGATCGTGCTCGGGCGCGAGCTATTCAACCAGGGCGTGTACCCGCCGGTGACCGTGCTGCCGTCATTGTCGCGTCTGATGAAGGACGGCATCGGCAAGAACTTCACCCGCGAGGATCATCCGCACGTCGCCAGCCAGCTGTTCGCCAGTTACGCCAAGGCGCTGGAAGTTCGCGGCCTGGCAGCGATTATCGGTGCCGAGGAATTGAGCGACGCCGACCGCCGCACCCTGCAGTTCGCCGACGCCTTCGAGCGCCGCTTCATCGGCCAGGGCGAAGACGAGGACCGTAGCGTGCACGAGACCCTCAACCTCGCCTGGGACCTGCTCTCGATGTTGCCGCCGGACACGCTGATCCGCGTCTCGGAAGAAGAGTTGGCGAAGTATCACAAGGGAACAACGGCGTGAAAAACGGCCAAGACGCAAGGTGGAAGTTTCAAGTAAAAACAATGGCATGGGACGCCATTTCAACTTGCAACTTGAAACTTGCATCAACCGAAGGCGGCGCATGAAGAAACGCCTGTCCGTCCCCCCCACCAAAAGTGCGCTTCTCCAGGTCGGCCGTCAGGCACGTTTCCTGGAGCAGGGCCGGCAGATGCTCGAGAAGAAGCGCGACCTGCTGACCCGTCTGGTGTACGAGCGCCTGGCGCAATACCGCGAGCTGCGTGCGCAGAGCCTGCGCGAACTCGCCGAGGCGTATCACTGGCTGGGGATCGTGCAGATGCGCATGGGCGAACAGATGTTGCACCAGACATCGGTCGGGCTGAAGCCGGCGGTGGCGATCAAGGTCGTGGCGCGGTCCAGCGTCGGGGTCGAATACCCCAGCGTGACGGCCGTGCCCCTGCCGCTGCAGCCGGTGGGGCTGATGTGGACCGATGTCAGCTTCGACGAGACGCGCCTGCGACTGCGCGAACTGACGGTGACGCTGGCACGGCTGGGCGAGGCGGAAAATGCCCTGTGGCGGCTGCTGGCGGCCAGCCGCAAAACGCAAAAACGCGTCAACGCGCTCAAATACAACATCATCCCGCGTTACCAGGCGACCGTTCATCACATTCGTGCCGCGCTGGAAGAGGACGAGCGCAACACCCTGTTTCAGATCAAGGTGCTGCGGGCGCGCCAGTCGGCCTGAGTGCTTGTCTGATGAAGCGAAGCGCGCTGATCCTTGTCCTGGCCGTGGCGGGTGCTGCTCAAGCACAGTCAGATTCCAGCATGAAAGGCGCAATGGCTTTCCATCCCATTGCCGGTTCCGCCTACGGTCGGGAAAACGACGCCGACATCGACACTTCGCCCTACCTGATCCCCGATGGCTATACCCAGACCATCGTCTCCGACGAGGCCACGCTGAACCTTTACGTCGGCAATGACCGGCCCGACATGAACACCGTCAACGAGACCGGCACGCGCGCCGGCCGCTACCTGTACCGCACCCACGAAGTACTCGGCGGCGCCGTGTCCGTGGTCGATCTGCAAACAGGCGTAGCCAGAAAACTCTTTGGCCGTGCCGACTGGGAAGCCCTGGACGGCATCGTCTGGACCCCCTGGCAAACCATCCTGGTCGCCGAGGAGGCCTTGACCTCCGTGCGCCCCGACCCGAATGCGCCCAACGCCACCAGCGGTCTGCTGTACGAACTCAAGCTCGACCCGACGGATCCCATGACCGCCCAAAGCGTGACCGTCCGCCCCCTGCTGGGCGCCCTGTCGCACGAAGGCATCGAGACCGATGCCGAAGGCAATGTCTATGTCATCGACGAGGATCGCAAGGGCTCGGTCTACAAGTTCGTCCCGGAAAGCTACGGTGATCTCTCCAGCGGCCAGTTGTATGCCTTGCGGGTGAAGAACGGCGCCAAGACGGGTGCGGCAGAGTGGGCCGCACTGAACATGAAGCAGGTGCAGATCAGCGCCCGAGTGGCCGCTACCGCAGTCGCTGCCACCCAGTTCTGTCGTCCAGAAGACATCGAGCGCATCGCCAACACCTTATATGTGGCGCTGACCTGTGAGGATGTCGACAATGCCGCCAACACCAGCGGCACGAATGCCGCGGGCTATTCCGTGGGCGCGGTGCTGGCTGTCGAACTGGGCAAGCACGCTGCTGTCAGGTATGTCGTGGCCTCCGGCAAGAACACGCCGTTCGAGCAACATTCGACCGCCACGACCGGCTTTGCCAAGGTCGACAACCTGGCCCATGGTCCGGACGGCAAGCTGTGGATGGTGGAAGACAACGACTACAGCGACATCTGGGTGTACGACCCGCGTTCCGAAGACGCCAACGGCGACGGCTACCGCGACGGCGTCCGCCTCTTCGCGTCGCTGAAGGACAAGCCGGCTGAGGGAACCGGAATCTACTTCGGCAAGGATCCCCGGACCCTGTTCGTCAACGTGCAGCATTCCGGCACCGGCAACGACAAGACCATGGCCATCACCAAGCGCCGTTAGGACCATCCGCATCACGATGGCTGATGCTTGTGAGTGAGCGGCGTTGGCCCTCCCCTCAAATAGGAACCGCTGCCGAACCAGCAGGGGGTCTGGGGTTTGGATAGCATGGACACTATATGCATGGCGCAACTCACCGATCAGGCATCCCCTAACCTGCACCGCCAACCCGTACGACGCCCACGAAAACCGGCTCATAAGATCAGACGTCCCGTCAGGTAAACATGCTTTGAAAATCGCCGAACAGGGCTGTGAAGCGTCTGTTTGTAGGGTGCTTCATCATTAGAAGAGAATTTGAGGGCTGGCAAAAGGAGAATCTTTAGCCGGTTGGACGGTTCTACGTACCGGGACACAATCAGATTGCGGCCATCTGAAATCTGATGAAAAATCCGGGTACATACCTAAAAGGCAACCCGTCCCGCAATCAAATGCGGCAGAGGAGGCAAGCCAGACAAGGGGAGAGGGAGGCATGTCCATCAAGCAACCGGGGGAGAATCAGCCGCCATTGAGCGGGGATGCGGAATCGAGCCTTGCGGACCGCTCCCATCCCGATGCTGGAATGTCCACCTCACCCACCACTGATCGGCCACAGGAAGAATTTCTGAAGTTGCAACAGGCACTCGCGGATTCGCGCAAGAACGAGCGACGGCTGACGGGAATGATCGAGTCGGCCATGGACGCCATCATCAGCGTGGACGAGAGCCAGTGCATCGTGCAGTTCAACCCGGCGGCTGAGCGCATGTTCGGCCTGTCGCTTGCCGAAGCCCTGGGTCAGCCCATCGAGTCGCTGCTGCCAGAGGACTCCCGTCCGCATCACGCGGAACACATACGTTCATTTGCCCGTACCGAGCTGAGCAGCCGCCAGCTGGTAGGCCCGGGCTGCGTTCGCGGACAGCGGGCCAATGGCGAACAGTTTCCGGTGGAAGCCTCCATTTCCCAGATCAATGTGCAGGGCCGCCGGCTGTTCACCGTCATTCTGCGCGATATCAGCCAGCGCCTTCGCGACGAACAATCTTTGCGCGAAAGTGAAGAACGTCTGGCGCTGTTTGCCGCCACCACTTTCGAGGGCATCGTCATCAGCAAGCGCGGCCGCATCCTCGACTGCAATGAACAGTTCGCGCGCATGTTGGGCTATACGGCCCATGAATTGGCTGGCCGGCTCATCGAGGAACTGGTCGTTCCCGAAGATCGCGAACGCATTGCGGAAAACATCCGGCTCGGCCGCGATAGCATTGTCGAACACGCGATGCTGCGCAAGGACGGCGGATGCATCATCGTCATGGCCCACGGCAAGACCACCCCGGCCGGCGCACCCGATGGCCGCCGGGTCACGGCTGTGCGCGACATCACCGAGCGCAAGCAGACCGAACAGGCCCTGCGTGAGCGTACCGAGAGGTATGAACTGGTGCTGGCCGGCGCGCAGAGCGCCATCTGGGACTGGGATGTACCCGGCCGGCGCATCCATTTTTCTTCGCAGTGGAAAGCATTGCGGGGGTTTGCGGCTAGCGAGGTCGGCGACAGCGAGCAGGAATGGAGCGCCGACATCCATCCCGATGATCTTCCGCGGGTTCTGACTGCGGTCCAGGCCCACTTCGACGGCAAGACGCCCATTTTTGCCGAGGAATACCGCATCCGCTGCATGGACGGGTCACTGAAATGGATTGCCGACCGCGGCATCGCCCAGCGCGACGCCAGCGGGCATGTGATCCGCATGGCTGGTTCGCAAAGCAATATTACCGAACGCAAGCGGATCGAGCAGGCGTTGCGCGACAGTCAGGCAGACTTGAATCGTGCCCAGTCGGTGGGCCAAATCGGCAGCTGGCGGCTCAATGTTCAACGCAACGAATTGCACTGGTCCGACGAAAACCACCGCATCTTCGGCATTCCCGTCGGCACGTCCCTGACCTACGAAACCTTCCTTTCCACCATCCATCCGGATGACCAGGAATATGTCGATCGCATGTGGACGGCGGCATTGGGGGGTGCACCCTACGATATCGAGCACCGGGTGGTCGCGGGCGGGGAGGTGAAATGGGTGCGTGAGCGCGCCGAACTGGAATTCGACGAGCAGGGGCGTCTGCTGGGCGGATTCGGCACCACCCAGGACGTTACCGGGCTCAAGCAGGCCGAGCAGGCATTGATCGAGGCAGACCAGCGCAAGGACGAATTCCTCGCCATGCTTGCCCATGAGTTGCGCAACCCCCTTACGCCGATCCGCAATGCTGCGCATGTTCTGGGGCGCGTGGAGACCCGGGAGCCGCGGGTGCAGTGGGCGCAGCAGGTCATCGAACGGCAGGTGGGCCACCTGACACGGCTGGTGGATGACCTGCTGGACGTCTCGCGCATCGTGCGTGGCAAGGTCGCCCTCAAGATGGAGACCATCGAACTGGCCGCCGTGGTGAATCAGGCCTTGGACATGGCCCGCCCCCTGATCGATGCCATGCGACATCAGATCGCGGTGCAGTTACCGGAGCAGCCGGTCCGGATGAAAGGCGATCCGGTTAGGCTTGCCCAGGTCTTGCTCAACCTGCT
>Ga0210129_1000317_pt1 | contig 12441 bp, 13 predicted proteins | sample WestPond_Cattail_2_FD_185582 | JGI IMG/M metagenome (GOLD analysis project Ga0210129, IMG submission 185582) | Wetland microbial communities from the San Francisco Bay, California, USA, that impact long-term carbon sequestration -... | ecosystem: Environmental > Aquatic > Marine > Wetlands ... | reverse complement strand
GCCCCCTCGGGGGGCAGCGAACAAAGTGAGCGTGGGGGTCGTTTCATACTAGCTCCTCATGGGAATCAGGGACAGGAATTCACGGCGCAGGTTGGGGTCCTTGAGGAACACGCCACGCATGACCGAGTTGATCATCTTGCTGTCCATGTCCTTCACGCCGCGCCAGGCCATGCAGTAGTGGCTGGCCTCCATGACGATGGCCAGGCCATCGGGCTGGGTCTTTTGCTGGATCAGGTCGGCCAGTTGCACCACCGCTTCTTCCTGGATCTGCGGCCGGCCCATGACCCACTCGGCCAGCCGGGCGTACTTGGAAAGTCCGATCACGTTGGTGTGCTCGTTGGGCATGACGCCGATCCAGATCTTGCCGATCACCGGGCAAAAATGGTGCGAGCAGGCGCTGCGCACGGTGATGGGGCCGACGATCATCAGTTCGTTGAGGTGCTCGGCATTGGGGAACTCGGTGATGGTCGGCACATGCCCATAGCGGCCGCGGAACACCTCGTTCACATACATCTTGGCCACCCGGCGCGCCGTGTTGGTGGTGTTGTGGTCGCGTTCGGTGTCGATCACCAGGCTGTCGAGCACGCCCTGCATCTTGACCTCGACCTCGTCGAGCAGCTTTTCCAGATCGCCCGGTTCGATGAATTCGGCAATGTTGTCGTTGGCGTTGAAGCGCTTGCGCGCGGCCAGCAGCCGTTCCCGGATTTTCACGGAAACTGGCGTTCCTTCATCGGTCTCGGTGGGGTTCATCGGGCTCTGGATTTTCTTCAACATGGCTGGGACCTGTTCACCCCAATTTCGCAAGTGCGAACGTGGTTAAAACCGCGCCAATCTAGGCGCGCGACAACGCCCAGACTGGCCGTCTGGGCTAGGAGTGCAACAACGAGTGGCGCGGTTTTAACCACGTTCCCTTCGGGTTACGGCCAAAAATACCATGTGCGGCGTTGCGAAGCCTTAGCCGGCACGGAAGATTCCGGCTGCGTTTCGCGCCTTGCGCATGACATTTTTGATCCGCAACGCATCTTGTGAAATTGGGGTGAACAGGTCCTAATGGTACCAGCGATTGACCCCGGTGGTTATTGGCCATTTCCCCTTTCCACGCGCCCCTGACAAGCTATGAATTCAATAGCGATTGCCACTCAGCATGACCCCGACCCGCATCAGGCCGAAAGCCAGCCGGTCCAACAGGCGCTGCTGCCAGGGCCGGTGGGCATAACTGGCCGGGTCCACGCGCCGGCCTTCATGTTCCATGGCGTGGACCAGCCGCGCGCGCAGGTCCCGCGCAAACCGCACGTCGTCCACCACCACATTGGCCTCGCGTGCCAGCAACAGGCTCAAGGGGTCCAGGTTGGAGGAGCCGACGGTGGCCCAATGGCCATCGATCACCGCCACCTTGGCATGCAGAAAGCTGGGGGAATATTCATGAATTTCCAGCCCGGCGCCGAGCAGCACCCCATACACCAGCCGCACGGCATGAAACTGCATGAAATACTCGTACCGTCCCTGCAGCAACAGCCGCACCCGCACGCCGCGCTGTGCCGCATGGATGAGCGCCTTGCGCAGCTTGCGCCCGGGCGCGAAATAGGCATTGGCAATGATGATCTCTTCGCGCGCCTCGGCAATCGCCTTGCGGTAGGCGCGCTCGATCCGGCTGCGGTTGCGCAGGTTGTCGCGCAGCAGCAGGGCCGCCCGGGTCCCCCGACCGTTGTGGCCAGTCGCCGCTTCATAGCCGTTGCCATTGCCGGCTCCCGCCAGCAGGGCCTGCTTGACCGCCCGCTGCAGATCGTGCCAGGCTGCCGGCAAATCGACTTCCCTGACCTTGCTCGCGGCCTGCTGGCGCCACCAGAATTGCGCCGTCACCTCATGCACCGCGCGCACCAGCGGACCGGTCACACGCACTGCAAAGTCAAAACGCGGCGCACTCAGGCGGCCATGGTTGGGGTCGATCCAATCATCCAGCACGTTGATGCCGCCACAGAAAGCCACCCGGCCATCCACCACGCACAACTTGCGGTGCAGGCGCCGCCAGCGGCTCGGGATCAGCAGGCCCAGCCGGCCCAGCGGCTGAAAGATCCGCCACTGCACGCCCGCCTCATCAAATCGGGCGGTCCATGCCGCCGGCAGCCGGGGGGTGCCCACACCATCCATCACCAGATAAACGGCGACCCCGCGTCGCGCGGCCCGCACCAGCGCATCGGCCACCAGCTCGCCCGAGGGATCCGGGTAGAAGATGTAGGTTTCCATGCGGACTTCATGCACGCTCTGGTCCAGGGCCCGCACCAGTTCCGGAAAGAGCTCCTGCCCCCCTTGCAGCAGCTGCACCTGGTGGGCGCTACGAAGCGGTGGCAGGCGGCGGTCCCTCATGCGGGCAGGCCGAACTCGGCAATCAGCGGCAGATGGTCGGACATGCGCCACCAGACGCGCCCGCGCGGCACATGCACCCCCAGCGGCTGCAGCCCCCGCCCGTACACATAGTCGAGCTGCACCAGTGGCAGCCGGGCCGGAAAGGTGGCATGGAAGCTCGGTTGCCAGGTCCGCAATTGCATGGCCTCCAGCAGCAGGCGGGCCCGATCGCCCCAGTCGTTGAAGTCACCGGCGATGAGCAGGGGCGCATCGGGGGGGATTTCGCGCTGGATGAAGCGCTGCAACTGGGCGACCTGGCGCAGCCGGCTGGCCCGGATCAAGCCGAGGTGCACGACCAGCACATGGATGGTGCGCTCGTGCACCGTGACCTCGCAGTGCAACAGCCCGCGCTGCTCGAAACGATGGTCCGACATGTCCTCATGCTGGTGCGATGCGACCGGCCAGCGGGACAGCAAGGCATTGCCGTGTTCACCATGGCGTGTGTAGGCGTTGGTGCGGTACACCGCCTCATACCCTTCGGGCGCCAGGAAGTCGGCCTGCGGCATCTCGGGCCAGCGGCTGAAATACTGCTCTTCGCGGCGGTGCATCTTGCGCACCTCCTGCAGGCACACAATGTCGGCATCAAACTGCTCCACCGCATGGCCGAGATTGTGGATTTCCAGCCGACGCTTCGGACCCAGGCCCTGCACGCCCTTGTGGATGTTGTAGGTTGCAACGCGCAATACGTTCATGGTGCAAATTGTGGCAGCAACAGGCAGGCTTCGGCGTTTGAAGGCGAAAAACACGCCTCCGCCGCCTCGCGCCAGGGCAGCCAGCGCCAGGCCGTGTGTTCGCGCGGGTTCAGGGTCACGGGGGTAGCCGCCGGCACCTGCAGGCCGAACAAATGCTCGGTATTGCGTGTCACGCCCGGCGCATAGCGGTGCCGCCAGCGCGGGTAGATCTCGTACACGTTTTCCAGCTGCCAGTCGCGCAAGCCCCTCGCCAGCGGGGTGCCGGGGGCGCAGTCAATACCGGTTTCTTCCAGCACTTCGCGTACCGCCGTGTCGTGGAAATCCTCGTCCAGCCGGTCCTTGGCACCCGTGACCGACTGCCAGAAATCGTCGGCATCGGCGCGCTTGATCAGCAGCACCTCCAGCGCCGGCGTGTGGATCACCACCAGCACCGATTCGGGAATTTTGAAGGGTTTGCTCATGAAAAAAGGGCGCTTCGAGCGCCCTTTCATTCTGCCTCAAACCTATTCGATCAAGCTTTGACCAAATCGGTGTTTCGCAGCCGAATGTGCAGTTCGCGCAGCTGTTTCTCGTCCACCGGAGAAGGGGCCTGGGTCAGCAGGCACTGGGCGCGCTGGGTCTTGGGGAAAGCGATCACATCGCGGATCGACTCGGCGCCGGTCATCAGCGTGACGATGCGGTCCAGCCCGAAGGCCAGGCCGCCGTGCGGCGGGGCGCCGTACTGCAGCGCATCGAGCAGGAAGCCGAACTTGAGCTGCGCTTCTTCGGGGCTGATCTTGAGCGCGTCAAACACTTTCTGCTGCACATCGGCGCGGTGGATACGCACCGAGCCGCCGCCCATTTCCCAGCCGTTGAGCACCATGTCGTAGCCCTTGGAAATGCACTTCTCGGGCGCCGTGACCATCCAGTCTTCGTGGCCGTCCTTGGGGGCCGTAAAGGGGTGGTGCGTCGCAGTGTAGCGCTGGGCTTCCTCGTCGAACTCGAACATGGGGAAATCCACCACCCACATCGGGCGCCAGCCGGCCTCAAACAAGCCATTCTTTTTACCGAATTCGCTCAAGCCCACCTTCAGGCGCAACGCGCCGATGGCGTCGTTGACGATCTTGGCCTTGTCGGCGCCGAAGAAGATCAGGTCGCCGTCACGGGCAGCCGTGCGTGCCAGCACCTCGGCCAGGGCTTTGTCGTGGATGTTTTTGACGATCGGCGATTGCAGGCCTTCGCGACCTTTGGCCAGTTCGTTCACCCGGATGTAGGCCAGCCCCTTGGCGCCATAGATCTTGACGAACTCGGTATAGGCATCGATCTCGCCGCGGCTGATGCCACCGGTTTCCTTCGAGCCCCCGGGTACGCACAGGGCCACGACCCGGCCGCCCTTCATGTTGGCAGCGCCCGAGAACACCTTGAAATCCACATCGGCCATGACATCGGTCAATTCGGTGAATTCGAGCTTGATGCGCAGATCCGGCTTGTCCGAGCCATATTTGTACATCGCATCGGCATAGGTCATGACCGGGAACTCGCCCAGGTCCACCTTCATGGTGTTCATGAAAACGGTCTTGATCATGCCCTGGAACATATCGCGAATTTCCTCTTCGCTCAGGAACGAGGTTTCGATATCGATCTGGGTGAACTCGGGCTGGCGGTCGGCGCGCAGGTCTTCGTCGCGGAAGCACTTGGTGATCTGGTAGTAGCGGTCGTAGCCGGCCACCATCAGCAACTGTTTGAACAACTGGGGCGATTGCGGCAGCGCGAAGAACATGCCGTCATGCACGCGGCTGGGCACCAGGTAGTCGCGCGCGCCTTCGGGCGTGCTCTTGGTCAGCATCGGCGTCTCGATGTCGATGAAACCGTTGGCGTCCAGAAACTTGCGCACTTCCATCGCCACCTTGTAGCGCAGCATCAGGTTGTTCTGCATGTAGGGGCGGCGCAGGTCCAGCACGCGGTGCGTCAGGCGGGTGGTCTCGCTCAGGTTCTCGTCGTCGAGTTGGAACGGGGGCGTGACCGAGGGGTTGAGCACGGTCAGTTCATGGCACAGCACCTCGATCTTGCCGCTCTTGAGGCTGTCGTTGGTCGTGCCGGCGGGACGGGCGCGCACCAGGCCCTTGACCTGGATGCAGAATTCGTTGCGCAGGCCCTCGGCCGTCTTGAACATGTCGGCGCGGTCGGGATCGCACACCACCTGCACATACCCCTCGCGGTCGCGCAGATCGACAAAGATCACGCCGCCGTGGTCGCGGCGGCGGTTGACCCAGCCGCACAGGCTGACGGTCTGGCCCATCAGGGCTTCGGTCACAAGACCGCAATAGTGGGAACGCATGGCCATAAAAATCTTCTCTTTCAGCTTTTGGATTGCGGGCCGGTGTCGGCCAGCTTCATCTGCGGGTTTTTCGGTCCGCCGGGGACGATCACGCCCATGGAGATCACATAGGTCAGCGCTTCGTCAACGTTCATGTCCAGTTCGATGCAATCGCTCTTTTTGAGCATGACGAAGTAACCGCCGGTGGGATTGGGGGTGGTGGGCACATACACGCTCAGGTAGTCGCCCTGGAGGTGCTTGAGCAGTTCGCCACTGGGCGAACCCGTGACAAAGGCGATGGTCCACATGTCTGCATGCGGCCACTGCACCAGCACCGCCTTGCGAAACGCCGTGCCTTTTTCGGAAAACAGGGTGTCGGACACCTGCTTGACACCGGAATAGATGGACCGCACCACCGGGATGCGGTGCAGCAGGGCATGCCACCAGCCCACCAGCTGGTTGCCAATGAAGTTGGAGGCCATGGCGCCAATCACCACCACCACCACCAGGGCAAAAATCACGCCCAGCCCGGGAATATGCAAGCCCAGCCACTGGTCTGGCTGCCAGGTGCGGGGCAGAATCTTCAGCGTCTTGTCCAGGGTGGACACGACCCATTCCAGCACCCAGATCGTGATGATGAGCGGGGCCAGCACCAGCAGGCCCGAGAACAACCAGGTGCGGAATTTGGCCATGATCGATGGCCGCATCAGGTGGCCGTCGTGGAAGCCGCAGGCGCCGGGGCTGCCGCTTCGGTTTTGGCCGGCGCGGTCTCGGCCTTGGCCGGCGCCGCTTCAGCCGGCTTGGCCGGGGCGGCCGAAGTGGCCGGGGCCGATGCGGCTTCGCCGCCGGACGAGCCGCCGCGGAAATCGGTCACGTACCAGCCCGAGCCCTTGAGCTGGAAACCGGCCGCCGTCACCTGCTTGCGGAACGTGGCCGCCCCACAGGCGGGGCAGTCGGTGAGCACCGGGTCCGAGATTTTCTGCAGGACGTCCTTGGCGTGGCCGCAGGACTCACATTTGTATGCGTAGATTGGCATGGCGCTAAGGGGGTGGTTGATGCAAAACCCTCAATTATAGGCAGCCGGCCCAAAAGCAAGTGGCCAGCCCCTTTGCCGGACCAGCCGATCCGGCTTATTCCACGCCGGCCAGCTTGTGGTGCGAGGCATGCTGGTTGGCAATCGCCTGCGGGCCCAGCGAGCCCGCCAGCATGCCCACCAGGGCCGCCAGCACGCCCGCCAGTTGCGCCGGGAACTCCGCGCCGGCCGGGGTGGCCAGAAACAGCAGCCAGGTCAGCAGGCCCAGCACGATCGAAAAAATCGCCCCTTGGGTGGACGCTTTTTTCCAGTACAGGCCGAACACCAGCGGCACAAAAGCCCCCACCAGCGTGACCTGGTAAGCCCCCGACACCATTTCGTAGATGGGGGTGCCCTGCATCTTGATCGCATACAACAGCACCAGCGTGCTGAACACCAGCACCGTGATGCGCATGGTCTTGAGTTCCTTCTTGTCACCCTGGTGCGGCCGGAACTGGCGCCAGATGTTTTCGACAAAAGTCACGCTGGGCGCCAGCAGGGTGGCCGAAGCGGTGGACTTGATGGCCGACAGCAAGGCGCCGAAGAACAGCACCTGCATCACAAACGGCATCTTCTCCAGCACCAGGGTGGGCAGCACTTTTTGCGGGTCGTCCTTGAGCAGCACGGCGGTCTGCTCCGGCATGATGATCAGGGCGCTGGCCACCAGGAACATGGGCACGAAGGCAAACAGGATGTAGCTGATGCCGCCGATCACGGGGCCGCGGGTAGCGGCGTACGGGCTGTTGGCCGACATCACGCGCTGGAACACGTCCTGCTGCGGAATCGAGCCCAGCATCATGGTGATGGCCGCGGCAAAGAAGAACACCATGTCCTTGAAGCTCGGCTCGGGCCAGAACTTGAACAGATCGCGGCTCAGCGCCAGGTTCACCACCTTGTCGGCGCCACCGGCCATGTTGCCGGCGAACACCGCCAGGATGGCCAGGCCGCCGACCAGGATGATCATCTGGATGAAGTCCGTCACCGCCACCGACCACATGCCGCCGAACAGGGTGTAGGCCAGGATCGACACCACGCCGATGACCATGCCCATGGGAATGCTGATGGCGCCGCTTGAGAGCACGTTGAACACCAGGCCCAGCGCCGTGACCTGGGCCGACACCCAGCCCAGGTAGCTCAGCATGATGATGAGCGAGCACACCACCTCGACGGTACGGCCAAAGCGCTCGCGGTAGTAGTCGCTGATGGTCAGCAGCGTCATGCGGTAGAGCTTGCCGGCAAAGAACAGGCCCACCAGGATCAGGCAGGTACCGGCGCCAAACGGGTCTTCGACCACGCCCTGAAGGCCGCCATTGACGAACTTGGCCGGGATGCCCAGCACGGTTTCCGAACCGAACCAGGTAGCAAAGGTGGTGGTGACGATCATCACCAGCGGCAGCCGGCGGCCGGCAATGGCGAAATCCGCCGAGCTCTTGACGCGCTTGGCCGCGATCAGGCCAATGGCAATGGTGATCAACAGATAAACAATAACCAGGGTCAGCAGCACCGCAATCTCCTATCCATGAGGCCCTAGAAAACCTGCACCCGCACCACGATCTGCATGACCAGCAGTCCGAGCGCAAAACCGATGACCGCATAGATCAAGCCCTGCAGCAGGTGGTTGGTGCGCTTCTGTTCGGCCAGCAACTCCTGCAGTTCACGCCGGTCACTGCGGGGGCGATGCTTGAGGTAGTCGTGCAGCAGAAGAGGCAGTTCCGGCAGCAGCTTGGCATAGCGCGGCGCCTGGTTCTTGATCTCTTCCAGCAATTTGCGCGGACCGATCTGATTCACCATCCATTTTTCGAGAAAAGGCTTGGCGGTGCTCCACAGATCCAGTTCCGGGTCGAGATCGCGGCCCAGGCCCTCGATGTTGAGCAGGGTTTTTTGCAACAGCACCAGTTGCGGCTGGATCTCGACATGAAAACGGCGCGAGATCTGGAACAGGCGCATGAGCACCATGCCCAGCGATATCTCCTTCAGCGGCCGGTCGAAATAGGGTTCGCACACGGTTCGAACGGCGGCCTCCAGTTCATCGACCCGGGTTTGCGGGGGCACCCAGCCGGATTCGATGTGCAGTTCGGCCACCCGCTTGTAATCACGGCGGAAGAAAGCGGTGAAGTTCTGCGCCAGGTATTCCTTGTCGTACTCGGTCAGGGTGCCGACGATGCCGAAGTCCAGCGAGATGTAACGGCCAAAGGTCGCCGGGTCGATGCTGACCTGGATGTTGCCCGGGTGCATGTCGGCATGGAAAAAACCGTCACGGAACACCTGGGTGAAGAAAATCGTCACGCCATCGCGCGCCAGTTTCGGGATATCGACCCCGGCTTCGCGCAGCCGGGCCCGCTGGCTGATGGGGATGCCTTTCATGCGCTCCATCACGATCACGTCCGGCATGCAGTAGTCCCAGAACATCTCGGGAATCAGCACCAGATTGAGACCTTCCATGTTGCGGCGCAATTGCGCGGCGCTGGCGGCTTCGCGCACCAGGTCGAGTTCGTCGTGCAGGTACTTGTCGAACTCGGCGACCACCTCGCGCGGTTTGAGGCGTTTACCTTCGGCTGAAAGACGCTCGACCCAGTTGGCCATCATGTGCAGCAGGCGCAGGTCTTTCTCGATCGCCGGCACCATGCCGGGACGCAATACCTTGACGGCCACCTCGCGCTCACGGCCATCGCGATCCAGCAGCTTGGCGAAATGGACCTGGGCGATCGAGGCACTGGCCACGGGATCGCGCTCGAATTCGGTGAATATCTCGCCCACCGGTTTGCGAAACGCCCGCTCGATGGTGGCGACCGCCAACTCGGAACTGAAAGGCGGCACCTGGTCCTGCAGCCGGGCCAGTTCATCGGCGATATCGGTGGGCAACAGGTCGCGCCGGGTCGAGAGCACCTGGCCGAATTTGACAAAAATGGGGCCCAGGCGCTCCAGCGCCTCCCGCAGGCGCTGGCCACGCGGCGCATCCAGATTGCGCCCGATCGACACGATGCGGGCAATGACCCGCAACCAGGGCTTCTGGAAACTGGTCAGCACCAGTTCGTCCAGACCGTAGCGCAGCGCGATCCAGACGATGAAGGTACCGCGGAAAAGGCGCCTCATTCGGCAGCCCCAGCACTGCGGCCTGGCGCACGGGCCGCCATGAACTGGCGCAGGGCCTCGGCCACCCGGCGGACCGCCTGTCCCATCGCATGGGCCGGCGCATCGCCCAGGATGCGTGCCAGGTCTTCCTCCACATCCCAGCGCACATGATCGACCAGCCAATTGACTTCGGCCGCCAGTTGCACATCGCCCTCGATGCGCACTGCGGGCTTGTCCCCGCGCAGGGCCGACTGCACCAGTGCCACGGGCGACTCCTCGGTCACCGACAGCGTCAGATCCGAAGGGGTGTCCGCACGGGCCAGATCCAGCAGGCCGGCGGGCGTCAGCAACAGCTTGAAGTGAAATTGTTGCCACTGGAACAGCACCACCCGGCCCTTTTGCCGGGCCAGGCGGGTGGTCGCTTCCTTTTCCTGCATCAGGACATGGTTGAGAAGCAGGACCACGCGGCGCTGGGCCTCTTCCACCGCCCACTCGGGTGGCCGGAAAGTGGTGCTGAGTTTCTGGAACGCCTGTTCCAGCAAAGAAAACGGGGACTGTGTTGCCATAGTCCCCGATTATTCCCTGAAAACAGTGCCCCCACGCTTGTCGCTTCGCGTACTGCGCTGCCCCCCGAGGGGGCCCTCGCGCCTTGGGACGGCCCGGCGGCGCTCAACGCCTCCGGCCCCCAAGCTGTCTACTGCAGCGCCTGCACCCCGGCCACCAGCCAGCCGCGGCTGCCATTTCTGGGTTTGGTCATGTTCCAGACCTCGCGGAACGGGCTCGGGCCGGCCGAGGGTTGCTCACGGATCATGCCGGAGAACTCGACGCTGGCCATGTAGTCATCGCCCAGATCCTCGATACCCAGCAACTGGGCCTCCAGCATTTCCACGGCGGTGTGATTGGGCTCGCCACCGGCAACCATTTCGCGTTCGGTCAGTTGCGACTGGATCTCGCGCAGCATCCCGTCGGTCATCATGGAGCGCAGGGCATGGATGTCCGACTTGTCCCAAGCCGCCTGCAGGGTCACGAAGTTGTTCTTGGCCGCCTTGAGGAAACCTTCCGAATCGAAATCCGCCGGTACGCCCCAGTTCTGCGAGCCCGCCAGGGCCGAGCCGATCACGATGCCGGACGACTGCTGCCCGCCGGCCGATTCGAACGATGTGCCGGCACGCTCCCAGGGACGGGCCGAAGCGTCGTTGCCGACGTTTTCCGGGCGATAAGGTTGTGGCGTCACGGCTTCACCGGCACCAGCGCCCTGAAAGGCAAAAGGCCCGTTCTGGCTGGCCGCTGGCCGGCGGCTGCGCATGAGCCAGCCGATCAGCATCATGCCGGCCAGCACTGCCAGCGCAATCATCATGAACTGGCCAAAACCTTCACCGAAACCCAGCGAATGGGCCAGCCAAGCCAGGCCGAGACCGGCTGCCAGGCCGCCCAGCATGGCACCCCAGGGCTTGCGGGCCGGCTGGGCTGCCGGCGCGGCAGGCGCTGGAGCCGCCGCATTCCGGGTAGGCGCTGCCGGGGCCGCCTGACGCTGGGCCACATTGTTCGACTGCTGGCCGATGGATCTGCCGCCGCCCATGCGTTTGGCCTCGGCGTTCACGCCTCCGAGGGCGAGAATCACAGTCAGGGCCAAAGTCCAAAATTTCATTACTTATCTCCAATCAAAATTCGAATGAGCCTTATCTGGCGCCATATACGGGAATTACAACAACAAGCCGAAATCAGTCATTGATCCGCATCAACACTTGATACCGACATGAAGCGCCACCACGCCGCCCGTCATGTTGTGAAAATCCACATGACCGAAGCCGGCTTTTTGCATCAGGGCCTTGAGTTCTGCCTGCCCCGGGTGCATGCGGATCGATTCGGCCAGGTACTGGTAGCTGTGCGCATCCTTGGCCACCAGTTGCCCCAATTTCGGCAACACCTTGAAAGAATACCAGTCGTAGAGTTTTTCCAGCGGCGGCGCCACCTTGGAGAACTCCAGCACCAGCAACTTGCCGCCGGGCTTGAGCACGCGGTTCATCTGGGCCAGCGCCACATCCTTGTGCGTCATGTTGCGCAGGCCGAAGGCCACGCTCACGACATCGAAATAATCGTTCGGGAAAGGCAGCTTCTCGGCATCACACACCAGGGTCGGCAGGGCCACGCCGGCATCCAGCAGGCGGTCGCGCCCGGTGCGCAGCATGGCTTCGTTGATGTCGGTATGCACCACCTGGCCGGTCTTGCCCACTTTTTTGGCAAACGCCAGCGCCAGGTCGCCCGTGCCGCCCGCGATGTCCAGCACCCGGTCCCCCTCGTGCAGGTTGGCCACCATCACGGTGTAGGCCTTCCAGGCCCGGTGCATGCCCATCGACATGAGGTCGTTCATCAGGTCGTACTTGGAGGCGACCGAATCGAACACGCCGCGCACGCGCCGCGCCTTTTCAGCCTCGTCAACCGTCTCGAATCCGAAGTGGGTGCTGGTCATGGTCAGTGGCTACCGCAGCTATGGCCCGCCTTGTCCTGCATGGGCGCATCGCGCTCCACGCCTGCCGTCTTCAGGCGAGCCAGGTAGTCGGCCCAGAGCCGGTCCTGCTCGGAACCCAGGAAATAAAGGTAGTCCCAGGAAAAAATGCCGGTGTCATGGCCATCGGAAAAGACGGGCTGGACCGCGTAGTTGCCCACCGGCTCCAGCGCCGCCAGCTCGACTTCCCGCTTGCCGGTCTGCAAGACCTCCTGGCCCGGGCCATGGCCCTGCACTTCGGCCGAGGGCGAGTACACGCGCATCAACTCGAACGGGATGCGGAATTTCGCACCGTCGGAATAACTCACCTCCAGCACCCGGGACTGGCTGTGGACCGTGATGTCCTGGGGGATGGGCGCACCGGATTGTTTACCTGCCATGAAAGTTATCCTGCTTAAAA